>Ga0008835_100290_pt1 | contig 55416 bp, 55 predicted proteins | sample HotLakConsoUCCRE_FD_62215 | JGI IMG/M metagenome (GOLD analysis project Ga0008835, IMG submission 62215) | Hypersaline microbial mat communities from Hot Lake, Washington, USA - Hot Lake Consortium UCC-RE (Hybrid Assembly) ... | reverse complement strand
TCGAGGTTGATGAGGCCCGGGCGCACCATCAGGTCGGTCACGCCCTTGACGCCCTGGTAAAGCACGTCATCGGCCATCGCGAAGGCTTCGGTGAAGGTGGTCTTTTCGTTGGCCAGCCGGAACAGGTTCTGGTTGGGGATGATGATCAGGGTATCGACGACCTTCTGCAGCGCCTCGATGCCCTCGTCGGCCTGCCGCATCCGCTTCGTGCCCTCGAACTGGAAGGGCTTCGTCACGACGCCGACGGTCAGCACGCCCAGCTCCCGCGCGGCCTGCGCGATGATGGGCGCAGCGCCGGTGCCGGTGCCGCCGCCCATGCCGGCGGTGATGAAGGCCATATGCGCGCCGGCGAGGTGATCGACGATGTCCTCGATCGACTCTTCCGCAGCTGAGGCGCCGACGGCGGGCCGGGCGCCGGCGCCAAGCCCTTCGGTGACGCGCGCGCCCATCTGGATCTTGGAGGTGGCGCGCGACTGCGCCAGCGCCTGCGCGTCGGTGTTGGCGACCACGAACTCGCAGCCGTCCAGCTCCTGGTCGATCATGTTGTTGACCGCGTTGCCACCTGCGCCGCCGACACCGAACACGGTGATCCGTGGCTTCAGGTCGGGCTGGCTGTCGGGCATCATCAGGTTGAGTGTCATTGCTCTGTCCGCCTGTTCTTCGATCTTGTGATCCGACCGCGGTCTTGCTGCCAACGGGTCGCCTCTGCCTCAGATTGTTACAATGCTACCTGTTTCCACAGGGCACGTCACGCATAAATTCAAGAAATGCCGCGAAATATGGGGCGGGAATCCGCCGAAATGCCCCGGTTTTGCGGTCATACACCAGATCAAGGGGTCACCAGTTGTCTCGGAACCATTTGACCGCCCGTTTCAGGCTGCGCGCGGGCAGGCGGTCGGCGGGCGTCTCGAAATCCCACCATTCGTCCTGCGGATAGGCGGCAAACAGCGCCAGCCCCACGCAGGAGGAAAACGCCGGCCCGCAGGTTGATTGCGGCAGTCCTTGCACGCGCAGCGGGCGACCCAGCCGCACCTGGTTGCCGAGGATGCGCGAGGCGAGCCCGTCGAGGCCGGGGATCTGGCTGGCGCCGCCCGTCAGCACGATGCGCTGGCTCGGCAGATGGTCGAAGCCCGCCGCCTCCAGCCGGCCGCGGACTTCCTCCAGGATCTCCTCCACCCGCGGGCGCATGACGCCGATCAGCTCGGCCCGCGTGACGGTGCGGCGGTCGTGGTGCCAATCGCCGGTCTCGCTCTCCAGCTCGATGATCTCGCGGTCGTCCATGCCGGTGGCCATGACGCCGCCGAAGCGGGTCTTGATCCGCTCGGCGTGGTTCATCGGGATCTGCAGGCCCTGGCTGATGTCGCCGGTCACATGGTCGCCGCCCATCCGCACGGTATCGGCGTAGATCATGTGCTTCTTCATGAAGATCGAGAGACTGGTGGTGCCACCGCCCATGTCGATGCAGGCCGCGCCCAGCTCCTGCTCGTCCTCGACCAGGCTCGACACCGCCGAGACGTAGGGGGCCGAGGCGAGGCCGGCAAGTTCCAGATCGCAGCGTTTCACGCAATGCAGCAAGGTCTCGATCGCATGCGCCTCGATCGTCAGCAGGTGCATGTCGACCGACAGGCGGTTGCCCACATGCCCGCGCGGGTCCGACAGGCCGGTGCGGTGGTCGAGTGAGAAGTTCACCGGCTGCGCGTGCAGAACCTCGCGCCCCTGCCCCAGATCCGGCATGTCGCAGGCGGCCAGCACCTCGGCCACGCAGCCGTCGGTGACGGTGCCGGTGGTCAGCGTCATCTCGCCGTCGAGCCCGTAGCTGCGCGGCCGCGCGCCGGCCAGCGCCACGATCACATGATCGACGCGCACCTGCGCCATCTTCTGCGCCGCCTGCACCGCGGTGCGGATCGCGCGCTCGGTTTCCTGGCACAGGTCGATCTCGCCAAAGCGCACCCCGCGCGAGCGGGTCGTGGCCGCGCCGATGATGCGGAAATTCGCCTGCCCCGCCATCGCGCCGATGCCTTCGGCCGGGGCCGAGGCATTGGTCTGGTCGAACTTCAGGATCAGGCACGACAGCTTGTGCGTGCCGATGTCGAGCACCGCGATCACGCCACGGCGCATCGCCTCCTGCCGCTTGGCCCGCATCGCGCGTTGGGATTGATACAGCATGCTCATCCGCTTTGCTCTCCGGTCCTTGTGTCCCGCTCCAGCGCGCGGAGCTGTCGCAGCTCCTCCAGCGCGTGCGGCGTCAGTTGCACGGTCAGTCGGTCGGGGTTGCGCAGGTCGAGCCTGAGCACGTCCCGCGCCAGAATGTCTGTGGCGTCATCCAGCGCCAGCGCCCGGTCAAGCGCCTGAACCGGGCGATCCTCGGGCAGCAGGATGCGCCGCCCGTCGTCGAGAACCACGTCCCAGCGCCGCTCGCCCATCCGCACCAGGCCCCGCAGCCGGTCGCCCAGGGGCGCCGCGGCGGCATGCAGCGCCAGCGCCTCGTCCACCACCCGGTCGGCGCCGTCGCCCGCCACCACCGGCAGCGCCCCTGCAAGCGGCCGCTCGCCCAGCCCGGCGACGAAATGCCCCTCGGCGTCGACCAGCACCGTTCCGTCGCGCGTCTGCCAGATCAGCGCGGGCACCCGTTCGGTCACCCGCACGGCCAGGTAGCCGCCCGACTGGATGCGCAGATCGGCCGTCGCCACGGCGGGCAGGGCCATCACCCGGTCGCGCAGCGCGACGAGGTCGAGATCGAAGGACGACATCGGCAGATCCAGCGCCAGCGCGCCGCGGATCGCCTCGATCACCGGGTCGCTGGCGCCGTGCACGCCCAGCACGTTGACGCGGAACTCGGGCCGGTCCTCGATCTCCTGCCGGATCTCCTGCACGCCATCGACGATGGCCAGCCGCCGCGCCTCGTCGGAGAAATAGAATCCGATGCCGAAGACGACGGCAAAGCCCGGCAGCCCGACGCGCAGCACCTTGCGAAACAGCGGCGTCAGCCACAGCCGCTGCACCCGGTAGGACCAGATCGACGGCGCCGGATCGCGCGACGCCTCGGACGCCGCAGGCGACGGCGCGCGGACGGGGACCGGGCCCCGCCCCGGCTGACGCTCGGCGATCAGCGGTCGCATGACGCGTCCTCCACCAGCCAGCGGCAGAGCGCGCCGAAGGAAATCCCGCAATGTGCCGCCTGTTCCGGCGTCAGCGAGGTCGGCGTCATGCCGGGCTGGGTATTGGTCTCGAGCAGGATCAGCCCGTCGAACCCTCGGTCGTCGTCCCAGCGGAAATCGGTGCGGCTGACGCCCCGGCAGCCCAGCACGCGATGCGCCGAGGTGGCCATGTCCATGCAGGCGTCGAAGATGTCGCGCGGGATCTCGGCGGGCACGACGTGGCGCGAGCCGCCCTCGACATATTTGGCGTCGTAGTCGTACCAGCCGTCGGTCAGGATGTCGGTCACGGTCAGCGCGCCGCGATCCTCGGGCCCGGTGCCCATCACCGAGCAGGTCAGCTCCCGCCCGCGCACGAAGGCCTCGACCATGACATGCTCGGGCATCGTGTCGGCCAGCTGCGGCGGCGCATTGGCGCCCTCGCCGACAAGGTAGACACCGACGGAGGAGCCTTCGTTGTTGGGTTTCACCACATACGGCGGCGGCATGACATGGCGTGCCATCACCTCGGCCTTGCAGCGGATCATGCTGTCCACCACCGGCAGGCCGTGGGCACGGTAGGTGTCCTTGGTGCGGGCCTTGTCCATGGCGAGCGCCGAGGCCAGCACGCCGGAATGGGTGTAGGGGATGCGCAGCCATTCGAGCAGGCCCTGCACGCAGCCATCCTCGCCCCAGCGGCCGTGCAGCGCGTTGAAGCAGACGTCGGGCCGGATGTCGGACAGGCGGTCGGGCAGGTCGGGGCCGGCATCGACCTCGATCACCTCATAGCCTTCGTCCCGCAGCGCGGATGCGCAGCCGCGACCCGTGGACAGCGAAACTTCGCGCTCGGACGAAGGGCCACCCATCAGGACCGCAACACGGGGGGTTTTTCTGCTCGAACCCGCCACTTTTGCCTCATTTCGCCGCCGGGTTCTGTGCCCGGTCAGTCGCTTGTTATTTTTGCCCGGTGGTCCGGGTCAATCCTGCGACGGTTTCCCGATGCGCATGATTTCCCATACTAGCTCTATTCCCTGGGTTTCTAAAACCCTTTTTCGTACCTCTTCGCCCAGACCTTCCAGATCGGCCGCCGTGGCGCCGCCCGCGTTGATCAGAAAGTTCGAATGCTTCGGCGACATCTGCGCCCCGCCGCGGCTTGCGCCGCGCATCCCCGCCGCGTCGATCACCGTCCACGCCTTGAGGTCATGGGTGTCATCGGCCCGCCCGGTGGAGGAGAACCCGGCCGGATTGCGGAATGTCGATCCGGCGCTGCGCTCCTTCGTGGGCTGGCTCGCGTCGCGCTTTGCAAGCTGATCGGCCATCTTGTCGGCCAGCGCCTGCGGGTCGCCCGGCGCGGCGCGGAACGTCACCTCGGTGATCACCGCGCCCTCGGGCAGGTCGGTGTGGCGGTAGGCGAAGGCGACATCCTCGGCGGTCAGGGTCACGCGCGTGCCGTCGCGCAGGACCGCGCGGGCGCCGACGAAATGATCCGCGACATAGGACCCGTAGCAGCCCGCGTTCATGCGCAAGGCGCCGCCGACGGAGCCGGGGATGGTGCGCAGGAAGGTCAGGTCGCGGCCGGCCTCGGCGGCCTTGCGGGCCACATGCGCGTCCAGCGCCGCCGCCCCCGCCGTCACCAGATCGCCCGCGACGTCGATGGCGTTGAAGCCGCGCCCGAGCCGGATCACCACCCCCGGCAAACCGCCGTCACGCACGATCAGGTTGGAGCCGACGCCCATGGGAAAGACCGGCACGTCCGGCGGCAGGGCCTTCAGGAACTCGGCGAGGTCATCCTCATCGGCGGGCTGGAACAGCCAGTCGGCCGGCCCGCCCACGCGCAGCCAGGTCAGATCGGCAAGCGGGCGGTCGGGTGTCAGACGCCCGCGCACGGGGATGTCGGAAACGTCGGTCATGGCGCGCCTGCTACCGCCCGGCGCACCGGCTGTCCAGCGCCGCGCGCCAGGGCTCATTCACCGGGGCGCTCGCGGTTGTCCGGCGCCAGAAGCCCCGCCAGACGCTGGCCGGCGCGCAGGATCGGCCAGCGCAGGATCGAGGCGCCGGCGGCCATCCCGATCAGGCCCCAGACCGGCCCCATGCTGAGCGTCAGCAACCCCAGTAGCGGGATGCCCGTACCGATCAGCACCCAGGCCGCCGGCCAGTGGTAGCGCTGCGGCGCCATCCCGGCGAGGCAGGCGGCGACGACCCAGAGGCAGAAGAGAATGAAGGCGACAGGCATCACGCAGCCCCCCCGACCCGGCGGCGCAGGTAGCGCGCCAGCGCCCAGAGCGGGCGGCGATACATCGACATCACGGCAAAGAGAACGGCGGCGACCCAGATCCATCCGACCTCACGCCCGACCATCACCGTCAGCGGCAGGGCCAGCACCAGAAGGGCGAGACCCGGCGCATATTGCCATCGCATCGGCAGCATCGCGACGCCCGCGGCGGCGATGATCCAGAGCGAGGCCAGCGTCAGCGACAACGGCATGTCAGCACCCCTCCTTCCCTGCACAACCATCATCCGGTGGCCGCGCGTGTGTCCAGGTCTTTCAGCCGTCCGGGCAATGCGTTCGCCCAGGCGGAAATCGTGCCGGCGCCGAGACAGACCACCATGTCGCCCGGCCGCGCCTGCTCGCGCACCAGACGCTCCAGATCATCCTCGGAGAGGATGGCGCGGGCGTGGCGGTGGCCATGGCGGATCAGGCCGGCGACGAGGTCGTCGCGGCTGGCGCCCTCGATCGGGTCTTCGCCCGCGGCATAGACCTCGGCGATGGCGACCACGTCGGCATCGTTGAAGCAGCCGCAGAATTCCTCGAACAGGCTGTGCAGGCGCGAATAGCGATGCGGCTGGTGCACGGCGATGACCCGGCCCGTGGTGTCCGAGCCGATGGCCTGCCGCGCCGCGCGCAGCACGGCGGCGATCTCGACCGGGTGGTGGCCGTAATCGTCGATGATGGTGATGCCCCCGACCTCGCCCACCTTGGTGAAGCGGCGGTTCACGCCCTTGAAGCCCGCCAATGCCTCGCGGATCTCGGACCCCTTCATGCCCAGGTGCCGGGCCACGGCGACGGCCGCCAAAGCGTTGCTGACGTTGTGATCGCCCGGCATCGGCAGGCTGCAGCCCTCGATCACCTGCCCCTCGGCCTGCAGCGCGATGTCGAACTGCGCCACGCCGCCCTTGTAGCTGAGGTTGATCGCCCGCACGTCGGCCTGCGCGTTGAAGCCGAAGGTGGTGATGCGCCGGTCGGTGATCCGGCCCACCAGCGCGCGCACCTCGGGGTGGTCGGTGCAGCACACGGCCAGCCCGTAGAACGGGATGTTCGAGACGAAATCGGTGAAGCCCTGGCGCAGGTTCTCGATCGAGCCCCAATGCTCCATGTGCTCGGGGTCGATGTTGGTGACGATGGCGATGGTCGCGGGCAGGCGGTTGAAGGTGCCGTCGCTCTCGTCGGCCTCGACCACCATCCACTCGCCCTGCCCCACCCGCGCGTTGGAGCCATAGGCGTGGATGATCCCGCCGTTGACGACCGTGGGATCGACCCCGCCGGCATCGAGCAGCGTGGCCACCAGCGTCGTCGTCGTCGTCTTGCCATGCGTGCCCGCCACCGCGATGTTCGAGCGCAGGCGCATCAGCTCGGCCAGCATCTCGGCCCGGCGCACCACCGGCAGGCCGCGCCCGCGCGCGGCGTCCAGTTCCGGGTTGCCGGTCTTGATCGCGGAGGAGATCACCACGACCTCCGCCGCCTCCAGGTTCTCGGCCTTCTGACCGATGAACACGCGCGCGCCCAGGCTCTCCAGCCGCTCGGTGATCTTCGTGGCCTTCAGGTCGGACCCCTGCACCTGGTAGCCGTGGTTCAGCAGCACCTCGGCGATGCCGGACATGCCGATGCCGCCGATGCCGACGAAATGGATGGCACCCAGTTGCGTGGGCAGTTTGGTGGCGGCGGCGTTCATGACGCTCCTTTCCTGGCAAGTTCCTCGACCAGCGCCGCCAGCCGGTTGGCGGCATCGGGCACCGCGACGTCAAGGGCGGCCTGGGCCATGCGGTCGGCATGGGCGGGTTGCGTGAGGACGGACCCGATCGCCTCGGCCAGCGCCTCGGGCGTGAACCGGCTTTCGGGCATCAGGATGGCGGCACCGGCCTCGACCGACCCGCGCGCGTTCGCCGTCTGCTCGTCGCGCAAGGCGGAGGCCAGCGGCACATAGATCGCGGGCCGCCCGATGATGCTGGTATCCGCCACCGAGGACGCGCCGGACCGGCAGATCACCAGCTGCGCCTCGGACAGGCGGCGCGGCATGTCGCGAAAGAACGGCTCGACCTCGGCGCGCAGGCCAAGGGCGGCATAGGCGGCCACGACGCGGTCGAAATCCTCGGGCCGCGCCTGCTGCGAGACCCGCAGATGCGCCCGCAGATCCTCGGGCAGCAGCGCAAGCGCGGCCGGCACCACATCGGCGATGATGCGCGCGCCCTGGCTGCCGCCGAAGACCAGCAGGTTCATCGGCCAGTCGCCGGGCGGCATGTAGGGCGCGGCCGCACGTTCCAGCACCGCGCCGCGCACCGGGTTGCCGGTGTGCACGCCCTCGACCCCCTCGGGCAGGATCGTGGGCCAGGTTCCGCAGGCCACGACGTCGACGCGGCGCGCAAAGATCCGGTTCACCCGCCCCAGCACGCCGTTCTGTTCATGGATCATGCACGGTGTCCGCGTCAGCCAGGCCGCCGCCAGCGCCGGGATCGTCGGGTAGCCGCCGAAGCCCACCACCACGTCGGGCCGCTCGCGCCACATCCTGGCCGTCGCGCTGACGATGCCACCGAGGATGCGGAACGGCGCCGCCAGCTTGGCGAAAAGGCCGCCCCGCGCGAAGCTCGCCGATGCCACCTGCCGCACCTGCACCGCGTGGGAGAACCCGTCGGTGTAGCGCGCGCCCCGCGCATCGGTCGACAGCGTCACGCGCCAGCCGCGCCTGAGCATCACCTCGGACAGCGCCTGCGCCGGGAACATGTGCCCGCCGGTGCCGCCGGCGGCGATGATCAGATGGGGGTGCGCCGGCGTCATCGAACGCGCCCCCCGTGCCGCGACAGCAGGATGTCGCCGATCTCGCCCTGCGGCCGCGACCGGGTGAAGGACAGGAGCATGCCCAGCGCGATCCCCATCGCGATCAGCGACGAGCCGCCGTAGCTGACGAAGGGCAGCGTCATCCCCTTGGCGGGCAACAGCCGCGCCGCGACGCCCAGGTTGATGAAGGCCTGCAGTGCCAGCAGGCTCGCCAGCCCCGTGCCCGCCAGCCGGATGAACGGATCGCGCTCGCGGATCAGGCGAAAGAAGGCGCGGATCGTGATCGCGGCAAAGAGCGCGATGATCAGGAACACCAGCATCACGCCGTATTCCTCGGCCGCGACCGCGATGATGAAATCGGTATGCGCGTCGGGCAGCGTCCAGCGCACCGTGCCCTCGCCCAGCCCGGCGCCGAACAGGCCGCCGTTGCGGATCGCGTCTGTGGCGTAGCCGATCTGGGTGTGGGGGTCGATCTCGCTCGACAGGAAGCCGTCGATGCGGCGCGCGACGTGCTCGGAATTGTTGTAGGCAAAGACCGCGCCCATGGCGACGAAGCCCATGACCGCGAACAGGATCAGCATCGGCGCCCCGGCGACGAAATAGATCACCGACCACGCGAAGATCACCAGCGCCGCCTGCCCGAAATCGGGCTGCATCACCAGGAACCCCACGATCACGACCATGGCGAACAGCGACACGCTCTTGCCCGGCGGGCCCGCGACCTCCTGGCTGGCGGCGATCATCCAGGCGGTGAAGATCACGAAGGCCGGTTTCAGGAACTCCGCCGGCTGAAGCGACGCGAAGCCCAGCGAATACCACCGCGTCGCGCCCTGCCCGAAATCGGTGCCGAAGGCCGGAAGCATCGCCAGCGCCAGCATCGCGGCGAAGAACGCCAGCACGCCAAGCCGCCGGATCGTGACCGGCCCGATCATCGACACGAGGATCATCACCGACAGACCCATGCCGCCGAAGGCCGCCTGCCGGATCACATAGTAGAACGGCTCGTGCCCGTTGCGCTGCGCCAACGGCGGCGAGGCGGCGAATCCCAGCAAGATGCCGATGGCAAACAGGGTGAGCACGCAAAAGATCGTGACCCGGTCCACCGTCCGCCACCACCGTGGAAGAACGGCCTCGCCGGATTGCACGATCACCGTGCCATGCGCGATTTCCGTCATGGGGACTGCCTGCCCGATCTTGCCGTGTCTGCCTCGATTGCCCGGTTTTCCGGGTCTCGTGTGGCAGCCTAACCCGAAATCGCCGCAGGGACCAGCCTTTGCTTGACCGTGGCCGAATTACGTCAGGTGCGCACGGCCAGCTTTCCCACCTGCTCCATGAAATCCTGCCCGCGATGCTCGAAACTGTCGTACTGGTCGAAGCTCGCCGCGGCCGGCGCCAGCAGCACGGTGTCGCCCGCCTCCGCCTCGGCGGCCGCGCGGGCCACGGCGGTGGCCATGTCGCCGCAGACCTCGTGCGGCACCGGGCCGAGGTGCAGCGCGAACGCCGCCGCCTCGCGCCCGATCACATAGGCCTTCACCACCGCCCCCATGGCAGGGGCGAGCGCGGCCATGCCCCCCTCCTTCTCCAGCCCGCCGCAGATCCAGCGGATGCGCGGAAAGGCGGCCAGCGCCTTGACGGCGGCATCCACGTTGGTGGCCTTGCTGTCGTTGACGAACGCCACCCCGCCGATTTCCGCCACCCGCTGCGACCGGTGCGGCAGCCCCTCGAAGCTCTGGAACGCCGCCTCGATCTCCTTCGGCGCCAGCCCCATCGCCCGACACGCGCCATAGGCGCAGGCCGCGTTCTGGTGGTTGTGCGCGCCGGGCAGGCCCTTGACGCCGCGCAGGTCGATGGAGGCCACCTGCCGCGCCTTGCGCATCTCGCTGAGCCAGCCCTTGCGCGTCACCAGGTCCCAGCCCGGCCCCGCGATCCTGCCCGACGCGACGCGGATCACCCGCAGGTCGCCCGGCCCCTCGGCAAGCTGGTTGGCCAGATGCCGCCCCTCCGGCTCGTCCACCCCGATGATCGCGCGGTCCGGCCCGCCCTCGGCGAAAAGCCTCCGCTTGGCGGCGAAATAGCCGCCGATCCCGCCATGCCGGTCGAGGTGATCGGGCGAGAGGTTGGTGAAGACCGCCACGTCGGGCGTCAGCGACCGCGCGAGGTCGGTCTGGTAGGAGCTGAGTTCCAGCACCACGACGCCGCCGTCCTCCGGCGGGTCGATGTCGAGCACGCCGCGGCCGATGTTGCCGGCCAGCTGCACCGAGCGGCCCGCCACGCTCAGGATATGCGCGATCAGCGCCGCCGTGGTGGATTTGCCGTTCGAGCCGGTCACGGCGACGACCTTCGGCGGGTCCTCCATCTCGTCCCACGCGCCCGATCCGAGCGAGCGGAAGAAGAGGCCGATGTCGTTGTCGACCGGCACCCCCGCGACCCAGGCCGCCTCGATGGCGCGATGCGGGGCGGGGTAGAGATGCGGGATGCCGGGCGAGGTGATCAGCGCCGCCACGTTCTCGAAGGCATCCTTCGCCATCGGGTCCCAGATCGCGAATCCCTCGGCCTCCGCCGCCGCGCGCGCCGCCGCGCCATCGTCCCAGCACAGCGCCTCGGCCCCGCCGGCGCGCAGGGCCCGCGCCGTGGCAAGCCCCGAGCGGCCCAGACCCAGCACCCCCACGCGCGCGCCCTCGAACCCTCGTACTGCAATCATCGCTCGACCTTTCCTGCGCGCGTCCCCGGCGGCCCGACCCGCGCCGCGATCCAGGCGACCCGCGCGGCCACCGGGGCCCTTGGCACGATCTCTACCGCATATCCGGCGGCAGGAAAGGCCTGCAAAAGCCGGTCGTATTCCGCGACCGCCGCGGCGAACCCATGTCGCCGCTCGGGATCGGGCGCGAACAGATCCCGCCAGGGCGGGGCCAGAAACACCGGGCTGGCGTAGCGCAGGCCGGGGTCGGGTGCAGGCTTTCCCAGAGCATCGAGGCCCGACAGCGCGTCGACGAGGCACCGGTCGAAGATCACCGGGCCGGGCATCTCGGCGGCGCGGGCATGATCGGCACGCGCCAGCGCGATGCAGGCGTGCAGGAACCCCGCCAGATCCTCCCACGGGCGCGGCCCTCCCGTCAGCAGAACCCGCCGCCCCGGTTCGGGAACGGTCGCGTAGCCGGCCTCGGACATGGCCGACACCAGGGTGGACTTCCCGCCGCCCGAACATCCCGACAGGACGAAAAAGCGATGGCTCATGCGCTGCGCCCCTCAGCTTCATCTTTCCATAAATACGCAGGTCGATCCGGCGGGGGCTGCGATTATTCGTGCGAATAATCGCAGCGGCGCACCCCCTACCAGCGCACCGACAGCTTGTCGCGAAAGAATCGTCCCGTGGGCCCATCGTCGGGCAATTCGGCCAGCCACAGCGCCGTCTCCGCGCCTTCGGCCGGGCTGCGCGCCGCATCCGGCCCGCCGATGCGCGTGCGCACCCAGCCCGGGCACATGGCGTTGATCTTCACGCCCTCGGGCAGGTCGCGCGGCAGCGCCTTGGTCAGCGCGTTCAGCGCCGCCTTGGCGACGCCATAGGCGCCCGGCCCCTCCAGCCCCTCGCCGAAGCTGCCCCAGCCGGACGAAACGTTCACGATCCGGCCCCAGTTCTGCGCCGCCATGTGCGGCACCACCGCGCGGATCAGCTCGAACGGGCCGCGGAACATCACGTCGACCGACATGTGGAACCCGCCCGGGTCCTCCAGCATGTTGGTGTCGATCAGAAGGCCCGCGTTGTTCACCAGGATGTCGACGCCGCCGATCTTGTCGACCGCGCCATGCACGCTGTCGATGCGGGCCACGTCGATGCGCACCGCCTGCGCCCCGATCTCCTCGGCGACCGCGCGCCCGGCCTCGAGGTCGCGCACGCCGATCACCACGCGGTGCCCGCGCGCCACCAGCCCCTCGGCGATGGCCCGGCCGATGCCGCGGTTGCCGCCGGTGACCAGCGCGGTGCGTTTCTCGGGGCGGCCCTGCGCGACCGGCATCAGCGCAGCTTCAACGTGGCGAGGCCGATCAGCGCCAGGATCAGCGAGATGATCCAGAACCGGATCACCACCTGCGGCTCGGCCCAGCCCTTCTTCTCGAAATGGTGGTGGATCGGCGCCATCAGGAACACCCGCTTGCCGGTGGCCTTGAAGTAGCCCACCTGCACGATGACGCTGACCGCCTCGGCCACGAACAGCCCGCCGACGATGGCCAGCACGATCTCGTGCTTGGTCGACACCGCGATGGCGCCCAGCGCGCCGCCCAGCGCCAGCGACCCGGTGTCGCCCATGAAGACGGCGGCGGGCGGCGCGTTGTACCACAGGAAGCCGAGGCCGCCGCCGATCAGCCCGGCCACGAAGATCAGCAACTCGCCGGTGCCGGGCACATAATGCACGTCGAGATACTCGGTGAAATCGACCCGGCCCACGGCATAGGCGATCACGCCCAAAGTCGCCGCCGCGATCATCACCGGCATGATCGCCAGCCCGTCGAGCCCGTCGGTCAGGTTCACCGCGTTGGCGGAGCCGACGATCACGAACATCGCGAAGGGAATGAACAGCCAGCCCATGTTGAACAGCACGTCCTTGAACACCGGCACGGCCAGCTGCGCGGACAATCCGTCGGGATGGACATAGACCGCCGCACCCGAGGCGATGGCGGCGATGAAAAAGCCGATCAGCAGCCGCACGCGGCCCGGAACGCCCGCGCTGGTATTGCGGCTGACCTTGGCCCAGTCGTCGGCGAAGCCGATCACCCCGAAGGCCACGGTGGTGCCCAGCACGATCCAGACATAGGGGTTGTCGAGCCGCGCCCACAGCAGCGTCGACAGCGTCAGCGCGGCGAGGATCAGCAGCCCCCCCATGGTGGGCGTTCCCGCCTTGGTCGCGATGTGATGCGCCGGCCCGTCGCTGCGGATCGGCTGGCCCTGCGCATACTTGCGGCGCAGCGCGTTGATCAGCGGCTGGCCGAAGACGAAGCCGAAGATCAGCGCGGTGAAGAACGCCGCGCCGGCCCGAAACGTGATGTAACGGAAGAGGTTGAAGACATCTCCGCCATCCGACAGGGCGCTCAGCCAATACAACATCTAGCGGGGTCCTCGTGTGTGATCCACCGCCGCTTGCCCCAGTTTGCGCAAGGCGTCAACCACGCGGCTCACCTTGATGCTCTTGGAGCCTTTTATCAGCAACACATCCCCCGCCCGCAGGGTCTGCGGCAGGCCCGCCACCATCTCGTCGGCGGTGTCGGTATGGCGGCCGCGTATCCTGGCGGGCAGCGCCCGGTGCAGCCCGTGCATCAGCGGGCCGACGGTGTGGACCAGATCGACCGCTGCCATCGCGGGGTGGTCGGCCACGGCGGCATGAAGCGCCGGGCCGGCCTCGCCCAGTTCCAGCATGTCGCCCAGGATCGCGATGCGCCGCCCCCGGCCCTGCGGCTGCGTGGCCGCCAGCACCTCCAGCGCGGCGGCGAGCGAGGCGGGGTTGGCGTTGAAGGCGTCGTCGATCATCTCGACGGCCAGATCGTCGGTGGGGCTGAGCATCACCCGCTCGCGCGTGCCGCGGCCCCGGAACGGGGTCCAGCCCGCCAGTGCCAGCCCCGCCTCGGTCACGTCGGCGCCCACGGCCTCCGCCGCCGTCAGCGCGATCAGCGCGTTCATCGCGAAATGCCGCCCCGGCGCGCCGATCTTGAACAGCCGTTCCGTGCCGTGCAGATCGGCGCGGATCACGCTTGCCGCGTCGGCCAGTTGCACCTCGACCAGCCGCGCCTCGACCCCCTCGGCCGCGCCGAAGCGGAGCAGCGTCGCGCCCTGCGCGCGGGCCGCGTCGAACACGATCGCCGCCGTGTCGATGTCGGCATGGGCCAGCGCGATTCCGCCCGGCTCCAGCCCCTCGAAGATCGCGGCCTTTTCCCGCGCGATGCCCTCGATCGCGCCGAAGGCCGCCATATGCGCGGGCGCGACCGTGGTGACGATGGCCACATGCGGGCGGGCCAGCCGGGCCAGCGGCGCGATCTCGCCCGGTGCGTTCATCCCGATCTCGATCACCGCGTAATCGGCGTCGGCGGGCAGGCGCGCCAGCGTGACCGGCACGCCCCAGTGGTTGTTGAAGCTCGCCTCGGCCACATGGGTCTTGCCCTGCGTCGCCAGCGCCGTGCGCAGCATGTCCTTCACCGTGGTCTTGCCGACCGAGCCGGTGACGGCGATGACGCGGGCCCCGCTGCGCGCCCGGCCCGCCGCGCCCAGCGCGCCGAGCCCCTTCATCACGTCGCCCACGACCAGCAGGCGCGCGGGGTCGACGCCTTCGGGCACCTGCGAGACGAGGGCGGCCACGGCGCCGTTTGCCAGCGCGTCGGCGACGAATTCGTGGCCGTCGCGGTTGGCCGACAGCGCGACGAACAGGTCGCCCGGCGCGACCGTGCGGCTGTCGATGGAGATGCCGGTCGCGACCCAGTCGCCAGCCACCGTTCCGCCGGTGGCGGCGGCGGCCTCCGCCGCGGTCCAGAGCGCGCGCACGCGCTCTTCTTCCTCGCGGGCGCTCACGCCCTCTTCTTCCTCGCGGGCGCTCACGCCCTTTTCTTCGTCGCGGGCGCTCACGCCCGACCCTCCAGCGCCGCGACGGCGACGCTGGCCTGTTCCACATCATCGAAAGGATAGATCACGTCGCCCACCGTCTGCCCCGTCTCATGGCCCTTGCCCGCGATCAACAGCGCGTCGCCGGGTTCCAGCGCGTCGACCCCGCGCAAGATCGCCTCGGCCCGGTCGCCGACCTCGATCGCCTCGGGGCAGCCTTGCAGAACCTCGGCCCGGATCGCGCCCGGCTCCTCCGATCTCGGGTTGTCGTCGGTCACGAACAGGACATCGGCGTTCTCTGCCGCCGCCTGCCCCATCAGCGGGCGCTTGCCCCGGTCGCGGTCGCCGCCGGCGCCGAAGACCACCACCAGACGGCCCAGCACATGCGGGCGCAGCGCCTTCAGCGCGGTGGCCAACGCGTCGGGCGTATGGGCGTAATCCACGAAGACCGGCGCGCCGTTGGCCCGCCGCCCGGCCAGCTGCATCCGTCCGCGGACGCCGGTCAGCTTCGGCAGTACGGCGAACACCGCCTCGGGCGCCTCGCCCGCCGCGATGACGAGGCCCGCGGCGGTCAGCACGTTCATCGCCTGAAAGGCGCCGATCAGCGGCAGCCGCGCCTGCACCGGCTGGCCCTGCCAGCGAAACAGCAGGTCCTGCCCGGTCTCGTCCAGCCTGCGGCCGGTTATCTTGAGCGCCGCATCTTCGCTATACTGGCCGACGCCGATCACCTCGATCTCGCGCCGCGCGCAGGCCTCGGCCACGCGGGGGCCGTGGGGGTCGTCGAGGTTCACCACCGCCACGCCATCCTCGGGCAGCAACTCGGTGAACAACCGCAGCTTGGCGGCGAAATAGCTGTCCATGTCGCCGTGATAGTCGAGATGATCCTGCGTCAGGTTGGTGAAGGCGGCCGCCGCCAGGCCCACCGCCTCCATCCGCCGCTGGTCGAGCCCGTGCGATGACGCCTCCATCGCCACATGGGTGACGCCGGCCTCGGCCATCTCGGCCAGCACGCGGTGCAGCGTCAGCGGCTCGGGCGTGGTGTGGATGCCGGGGGCCGCAAAGGCGCCCTCGACGCCGGTGGTGCCGACGTTCACCGCCTCGAGGTCGAGCGCGGCCCAGATCTGGCGGGTGAAGCTGGCGACCGAGGTCTTGCCGTTGGTTCCGGTGACCGCCACGACCGTGCCCGGCTGTGCGCCGAACCACAGCGCCGCGGCATGGGCGAGCGCTGCGCGCGCATCCTCCACCACCACCAGCGCGGCGTCGGAGGCCGCGAGATCCGCCGCCGCGATCTCGGCGCCCTGCCGGTCGGTCAGGATCGCGCCCGCGCCCATCCGCAACGCGTACTGGATGAAGTCGCCCCCATGCACCCGCGTGCCGGGCAGCGCGGCGAAGAGCCCGCCGCGCCCGACCTTGCGGCTGTCGAGCGCGAGGCCGGTCACGGCCACATCCCCGCCCGTGCGCGCGGTCAGCCCCAGATCGGACAGATGCCTGGTTCGAGGCGCCATGCCTCACACTCCCGCGCGCGGTCAGTTGGAACTGCTGGATAGCGCATATGCGTCGAGAGGTTCAATCTCTGGTCTGAGCCCCAGAAGCGGGGCCGTGCGGCGGATGATCTCGGCGCCGACCGGCACGGCCGTCCAGCCCGCCGTGCGCCGCGGCTCGCGGCCCGAGGTTTCCACCGGCTCCTGCAACGACGTGACGAGCACATAGCGCGGGTCGTTCATCGGAAAGGCGGAGGCGAAGGTCACCAGGTTGCGGTCTTCGTAATAGCCGCCGGTCGGGCGCGGCATGTCGGCGGTGCCGGTCTTGCCGCCCACGGCATAGCCCTCGACATCGCCGAAACTGGCCGTGCCCTCGGTCACCACGGCGCGCATCAACCCGCGCATCTCGCGGCTGGTCGCCTCGGAGATGATCCGCTCGCCCTGCTGGGCCGCGTCCTGGCGCAGCAGCGTCGGCTGCACGCGCGTGCCGCCGTTGACCATGGTGGCATAGGCCGCCGCCAGATGCACCGGCGAGGTGGACAGGCCGTGGCCGTAGGAAATCGTCATCGTCGACAATTCGCCCCAGCGCGAAGGCACCAGCGGGCGGGCGTTGGCCGCCTCGACGATCTCGACCGGCGAGGGGTCGAGGATGCCGAGCGAGGCGAGAAAGGCACGTTGCCGCTCCGCCCCGATGGCCTGCGCCATCCGGGCCGTGCCGATGTTGGAGGAATGGGCAAAGACGTCATGCACCGATTGCGACGACCCGCGGCTGCGATAGTCGGTGATCGCGAACCCGGCCATGCGCATCGGCCCGCGCGTGTCGATCATGTCATCGGTGTTGAACAGGTCCAGATCCAGCGCCTGCGCGACGGTGAAGGCCTTGAACACGCTGCCCAGTTCGTAGACGCCCTGCACCGCGCGGTTGAACAGCGGGTTGTCGGCCGGATCGCCCTCCAAAGCCGGGCGGGGGCGGGCGTTGGGGTCGAAATCGGGCAGGCTTACCATCGCGATGATCTCGCCCGTGTGCACGTCGAGCATGACGGCCGAGGCGCCGCTGGCGTTCATCAGCGCCATGCCGCCGGCCAGTACCTCCTCCACCGTGGCCTGCACGGTCAGATCCAGCGACAGCATCAGCGGCGCGATCTGCCCCGGATCGCGCAATTCCTCGTCGAACATCGCCTCGACGCCCGCCACGCCGATCACCTCGGCGGCGTTCACCGCCTCCTGCCCGAAGCCCGCACCGCCCAGCACATGCGCCGCGATCGGCCCGTTGGGATAGAGCCGCATCTCGCGCGGGCCGAACAGCAGCCCCGGCTCGCCCAGGTCATGGACCTGCTGTTCCTGCTCGGGCGACAGGTAGCGCCGGAGCCACAGGAACCGGCGTTCCGAGGTGAAGCGGGTATGGAGCGTGTCGGCATCCATCTCGGGAAAGATCTCGGCCAGCCCGTCGGCGGCGGCGCGGGCATCGACGATCTCGTGGGGATGGGCATAAAGCGCGTTGGTGGCGAAATTCGTCGCCAGCACGCGGCCCCGGCGGTCGACGATATCGGCGCGGGTGGTGTGGATCGCGGTGGTTGACGCGGCGACGCGCGGCTCCTCCGCCTCGGTGGTGGCCAGCGCCGCCATGCGGACCCCGACCGACCCGAAGGCCATCAGGAACACCAGCGCCATCAGCACCAGCCGGCTTTCGGCGCGCTGGCGCAGGCGGTCGCGCTGCGCCTCGTGGCGCAGGCGCAGGTTCTCGCGCTCGATCGCGTCGGGGTTTTCCCCCTTGGCGCGGGCCTCGAGGATGCGGGCAAGCGGGCGGAGCGGCGTGCGCGACGTCATGGATCGAGATCTCCATCGGGGCGGGAGGCGCTGTCGAGCAGCACATCCCCCAGCTCGGGCGAAAGCTCGGGCTCGGGTTCGGGCGGGGGCGGATAGGCGATCTGCGGCGCGCGGCCGAACTGCTCGGGCGCCAGCGGCAACAGCTGCAACCGCTCGAAGTTGAAATTCGCCAGGTCGCGCAACCGGTCGGGCCGGTTCAGGTAGGCCCATTCGGCGCGCAGGATCGACAGGCGTTCGCGCTCCGCCCCGATCTGGCGCTGCAACTGGTCGACGCGCCGTTCGGCCTGCTGGGTCAGGATCGTCTGGTGATAGGCCCAATAGCCAAGCGCCATGACCACGACGAGGGCGAAGACACTGGCGAACCCGCGCATCAGAACACCTCCGGCAAGCTAGGCAGGCCCAGCACGGCGCGATCGACCGGCGTCGCAGGCTCCTCGGTCCGGGTCGCGACGCGCAGCTTGGCGGAGCGGGCGCGCGGGTTCCCGGCCAGTTCGGCGTCGTCCGCCGTGATCGCCTTCTTCGGCGTCAGCGCGAAGGCCGGCGCGCGCGCTTCGGGTTCCGGTGCATGGCGCGAGCCGCCGCCGCCCTCGCTGGCGCGGTCGGCCAGGAAGCGTTTCACCACCCGGTCCTCCAGCGAATGGAAGGTCACGACGGCCAGCTTGCCGCCGGGCTTCAACGCCCGCTCGGCGGCCTCCAGCCCCAGGGCCAGCTGGCGCAACTCATCGTTCACCGCGATGCGGATGGCCTGGAAACTGCGCGTCGCCGGGTGGCTTTGCCCCGGCTTCTTGCGCGGCAGGCATTTCTCCACGATCCGCGACAGCGCGAGGGTCGTGGTGATGCGCCGCTCGGCCCGCGCCGTGACGATGGCCCTGGCGATCCGGCGCGAGGCGCGTTCCTCGCCGTAGTTGTAGAGGATGTCGGCGATAAGCCCTTCCTCGGCCTCGTTCACCAGATCCTCGGCAGACGGGCCCGCCTGCCCCATCCGCATGTCGAGCGGGCCGTCGTGCATGAAGGAAAATCCGCGCTCGGGCTGGTCGAGCTGCATCGAGGAGACGCCCAGATCGAGCGCGACACCGTCGAGCGGCGTGCCCGCCAACGTATCGAGGTCGGAAAATGTGCCCTGCACCAGCGTGAGCCGGTCGCCGTGATCTGCCGCCCAACCCGCCGCCATCTGGAACGCCAGCGGGTCGCGGTCGATGCCGATGACCCGATCGGCGCCCGCCTCCAGCAAGCCCTTGCTGTAGCCGCCGGCGCCGAAGGTCCCGTCGAGCCAGACCCCACGGACAGGCGCCACCGCCTCCAGCAGGGCGCGCAACAGGACCGGCAAGTGCGGCGCGCGCGCCCCTGTCGGTGTGGGTTGCGCGCTCATTCCGAGGCTGCGGCCGCCGGTTCGTCCGGCAGCAGGGACAGCGGATCGAAGTATTCATCTCCCTGCCCCATTTCCCTGAGCAGCGCGGCGAAGTTCTCGGCCTGCGCTTCGGCGGCGGCCGGGCTGAGGATGTGGAATTTCTCGCCATGCCCCTCGAATGACGCCTCTTCACCGAGGTCGATCTTGTCGCGCAGCTCCTGCGACAGCACGAGCCGCCCGGTGTCGTCAAGGCTGACGGTTTCGGACATGGTCTTGTAATAATAGGACATCAGGCGCTTGGCGTGCGAGCCTTCCTTCATGGCGCTGATCCGCGCCATCAGCCGGTCGTAGGCATTGCCCGACCAGCATTCGAGATGGGTCTTCGTGGGATCGCCGAAGGTGATGTAAAGGCGCGGCGCGCCGCCAGGGGCATACTGGCTGTCGCAGTTCTGCAAGACTCGACGGAACTTGGCCGGGATCGAGACCCGGCCTTTTCCATCTACCTTGTTGCGGCTTACGCCGATGAACTCGCGTTCCACGGGGCTGTGCCCTCTTTATGCCTCATTCCGGCCCTATTTTGGCCGCCGGAACAAAAACGGCGGACCGAGCAAGCTGCCACTGCTCAATCCGCCGTTCTCGTCCCATTGCTGGGTGTCCGACTGCGCAGGCCACCTGGGGGGATGTCTGCTCGCTTGCGCGCCGGATCTCTTTTTTCTGGCGTTGGAGATGCCTGTATGAACCTGCCGTTTTTTGTTTTTGGTTCAGGCCTTTGCGGCCCGTCGTTTATCTCGTCTGCCGATGACCAAGTGATGCCATGGAGTGCTTTCCCATGCAAACCCTTTTTTTGGGAAACGCTCCCAAGATGTGGGATTTGAGGGTGCCACCGCACAGCATCTGGGACGGAGAAAGGCGCCCTCCGTCGCAGGAGTAGTGTTTTTTCGGTGAGTTATCCCCAGATATAGCGGTCCCGCGGCGACGGGACGGAATGGGGGATCGGCCCGGAAAAAACCTGGGCGCGGTGGCAAATTTCAGGATTTTCGAGATTCCGGCAGCTCACAAGGGCGAATCACCCCTTCGTGAGTCGCCGTGAACGGCGAGTAACGGGCGAAATGTCAGACGATTCCGCCGTCGATGAATCGCCTTGCCAGCGCCGCGTAGGCCTGCGCCATCACGCTGTCGCCCGCCGCGATGGGCGTGCCCTCGTCGCCCGCCAGCCGCGTCTCGAGGTCGATGGGCAGGCTGCCGAGGTACGGCAGGCCCAGCTTCGACGCCTCCGCCTTCACCCCGCCCTCGCCGAAGATATGCGCCTCGTGCCCGCATTTGGGGCAATGGTAGACGCCCATGTTCTCGATCAGCCCCAGGATTGGGGTCTTCAGCACCTCGAACATGTTGAGCGCCTTGCGCGCATCCAGAAGCGCCACGTCCTGCGGGGTGGAGACCACAATGGCGCCCGTCACCTCGGATTTCTGGCACAGCGTCATCGCCACGTCGCCGGTGCCGGGCGGCAGGTCGACCAGCAGAATGTCCAGCTCGCCCCATTCCACCTGCGTCAGCATCTGTTGCAGCGCGCCCATCAGCATCGGGCCGCGCCAGACCACGGCCTTGTCCTCGGGCAGCATGAAGCCGATCGACATCAGCGTGACGCCATGGCCGTGCAGCGGAATGATGGTCTTGCCGTCGGGTGACGACGGGCGCTTGTTCACGCCCATCATGCGCGGCTGGCTCGGCCCGTAGATGTCGGCATCAAGCAGCCCCACCCGCTTGCCCGCCCGCGCCAGCGCCACGGCGAGGTTCGAGGCGACGGTGGATTTGCCGACCCCGCCCTTGCCCGAACCGATGGCGATGATGCGCTTGACGCCCGCGGGCCGCATCGGGCCGGCCTGCGGCGTCGGGTGGCCGCCGATCTTGAGGCTGGGCGGCGCGCCGGCCGGTTTCGGCGGCGCCTTGGCGGCGGGGCCATGCGCGGTCAGCGCCACGCTCACCTGTTCGACCCCCGGCAGCTTGCGCACCAGCCCTTCGCAAGCCAGCCGCACAGGCTCCATCCGGCCCGCCATCTCGGGGCTTTCGGCTTCCAGGACGAAACTCACCTTGCCGCCGTCGACCCGCAGCGCGCGCACCATGTCGCGGCCGACCACGTCGCCGCCGTCAGGAAGCGTCAGGCCGCGCAGGGCCTCGAGGATGGTGTCGCGGGTCTGGGTCATCGTCACGGTCTCCTGAGAGCTTTCGCATGACATATGCGCTCAAGGGGCGCGCTGCATCCCCAGAATCACCGCTAGCTGTGCGGCCATTCCCAGCACCCCCGCCGCAACCAGGGCACCCGAGATGCCGATGACCTCGCCCAAGCCGCCGACGGCAAAGGCCCCCAGCGCCACGGTGCCGAACCCCACGACCACCCACAGGCTCATCACCCGGCCGCGGTAGCCGTCGGGCAGGTCGGACTGGATCGCGGCCTGCAGGCTGACGCCGACCCAGGTGGCGCAGAACCCCGCCAGCGCCGTCGCCGCGATCGCCACCGGCCAGAGCGGGGCCAGCCCCATCGCGATCACCGCGCCCTGCCCGGCCATCGCGGCCCAGAGCACGGCGCGCGGGATGCGCGCGCCCGCGGCCCCCGCCCCCGCGGCCTTCATAAGGGCCGATGAAACGGCGCCTGCACCTGCCGCGGCGGTCAGCACGCCCAAGCCCTCGGCCCCGCGCGCAAAGGCGCCATCGGCCAGCACCGGCAGGATCTCCAGCGCGCCGCGCACGATGGTGGCGAAGACCAGTGTGACCAGCAGGGCGGTGCGCACCAGCGGGTCCGCCATGGCGTAGCGCATCCCGTCCGTCAGATCGTCGAATACCGTGACGCGCGGGCGCACCGGCAGGTCGCGCGGGCGAAGCCGCGGCAGCACGGCCAGCATCGGCAGGTAGCACAGCACCGACACCCACAGCGCCACGCCCGCCCCCGCGGTGGCGATGACCCAGCCGGCCAGCACCGGCGCCACCAGCCGCGCGAGGTTGAAGTTGAGCGCGGTGAGGGTGACGACATGCTGCACCAGCTCCGCCGGAACCAGCCGCGGCCCCAGAGACATCCGCACCGGATGATGTGCCGAGGAGATGACGCCGATCACGAGCGCCGCCAGCACCAGCGCCCAAGGCCCCGTGAAGGGCAGCGCCAGCGCCAGCGACGCCAGCACCAGCGCCATCAGCCCGTTGGTGGCGAAGGCGGCGCGGCGGATATCGACGCGGTCGGCCATCACGCCGAAAAGCGGCCCGACGACCAGCGTTGGCGCCAAGCTCAAGCCCGCGACCAGGCCCACGAAGCCGGCCGAGCCCGTCCGCTCCCACGCCAGCCAACCCAGCGTGACGCGCTGCACCCAGATCGCCTGGACCGCGAAGAAGATGCCGAGGAAGAACAGCCGGAACTGCCCGTCGCGAAACGCGCCGCCCGCAAGCCCGGAGATGTCAAGAGGCGCCTTCCGCAACGTCATGTCCAGCCATGCATTTGCTGCAGAGCAGCATTGAGCCAATGTCCATTGTGCAGTCGCAGCATTCGCTTATCTTCGGTTGCAACAGGGGCAAACAGACGAAGCCCTGCGGGACAAAATGTTAGCGCAATCTGGCGCTGCCCCGCTGACCGAGGAAAGAGAACGACATGGCATATGTTTCGAGCAACCGCACTACCGCAGCCCTCAGCCTGGGCGACCGTTTCGCCGAGATCCGCAAGGACATGGCCGACGCATGGCGCGCCCACCGCGTCTATCGCCAGACCCTCCGCGAATTGCAAGGTCTGTCGGTGCGCGAACTGAACGACCTTGGCCTGAACCCGACCATGCTGCGCTCGATCGCGCAGGAAGCGGCCTACGGCAAGAAGGGCTGAAGCCCGAAGTTTCACGAACGGCACGGCGATCTTTCCTCCTCCCTTGAGATCGCCTTGCTTGCGGATCTGCCTTCCTCCTCCCTTGGGTGGGTCCGCACATACCCGGTCCGGCAACGGACCACACGGATCGGTTCCTTCCTCCTCCCTTGGGAACCGTGACGACCGGCGGCGGGGTTCTCCTCCTCCCTTGGCCCCGCCGCCATCTCATTCAGCAGGGCCCGGGCCTTGCGATCCGCAGATCGGCGCCTCCTCCTCCCTTGGCGCTGTAAGCTGGCGGCGGAACTCTCCTCCTCCCTTGGGTTCCGCCGCCTTTTTCATCTCTGCCCCTCAGCCGCGCTCGTCCTTGGGCGAGCCCATCACGACATAGGTGGTGATCGTCGCCACCTGCGGCAGCGCGCCCAGGATGTCGGTGTGAAACCGCTTGTAGGCGCGCAGGTCCGTCGCCTCGACCCGCAGCAGGTATTCCACCGCGCCGGTGATGTTGTGGCATTCGCGGACCTCGGGCGCGCCCTGCATCGCGCGCTCGAATGCCTCCTGCGCGCGCTTTGTATGTTCGCTGAGGCCGACGGTGATGAAGGCCGTGAACCCCACCCCCATCTTCTCGGGCGCCAGCACCGCGCGGTAGCCCGCGATCACGCCCGCCGCCTCCAGCGCCTGCACCCGGCGCAGCGTGGCCGAGGGGCTGAGCGCCACGCGCTCGGCCAGGTCCAGGTTGCTGATCCGTCCCTCTCGGGCAAGGGTACGCAATATCTGGCGGTCTTTTTCGTCAATGACGGTCATTTGTTGTGCAGATTGCCCGCCCGACACAAAGATTGCAATTTCATTGCGCCGGATTGCGCGCAATCTGCCGCGCATGTCCCTTGACCTTCTCCTCGCGCTGATCCTCTTCGCCTTCGCCTCCTCGATCACGCCGGGGCCGAACAACATCATGCTGCTGGCCTCGGGCGCGAATTTCGGGCTCAGGCGCACGGTGCCGCACATGCTGGGCATATCGCTGGGTCACGCGCTGATGGTGGCGCTGATCGGGCTGGGGCTGTTGCGAATGTTCGACGCGCTGCCCTGGCTTCGGCCCACGCTGATGGCGGCCTGCGCGGCCTACCTGCTGTATCTGGCGTGGAAGATCGCCAACGCCGCGCCACCCGACGAGGCCGCGACCGAGGCGCGGCCGTTCAGCTTCGCGCAGGCGGCGGCGTTCCAGTGGGTGAACCCCAAGGCCTGGTACATGGCGATCTACGCACAGACCCATTTCGCGCCCGAGGGGGCCGGCTGGGCGGGCGCGCTCGCGGTGCCGGTGATCTTCGCGCTGGTCAACCTGCCCTCGGTCACCGTCTGGGCGGCGGCGGGCACGCAGCTGCGCCGCTGGCTGCGCGCGCCCGCGCGGCTCAGGGCGTTCAACGTCACCATGGCGCTGTTGCTGGTCGCCTCGCTCTATCCGATGCTGACGGGCTAGAGCGTATCGCACCAGATCGGATTCCCTATCCGGGGCGAACGCGTTGTGCTTTGCAAACGCTGCCTCGCCCCGGATCGGGAATACACGACGCCAATCAGGCGCGACACGCCCTAGAACGGCACGTCGTCCGCCGCGTCGGCGGAAACGAGGAAGCGGGCCACCACATGCTTGTCGCCCGCCTTGTCGAAGGCGATGCCGAGCTTGTCGCCCTCGACCGAGGTGACGGCGCCATAGCCGAATTTCTGGTGGAACACCCGGTCGCCGACCGCGAAGGCGCTGACCGCCTCGGCGTCGATGGTGATGTTGCACGCCTCCGACGGCTGGCGCAGGCCGGGGCGGGCCTGGTTGGTCTGCAGCCGCCGCCAGCCGGGCGAGTTGTAGACATCCGCCTTTGCGGCCGCCTCGTGCAGGTCCGAGCCGCGCATCATCCCCGCCACCGGCGAGGCGCTGGCCGACATGCCGCCGCCATGGCCGTAAAGGCCCGGCGGCGTCAGCACCTCCACATGCTCGGCGGGCAGTTCGTCGATGAAGCGCGAGGGCATCTGGCTTTGCCATTGCCCGTAGACGCGGCGGTTGCCGGCAAAGCTGATCGTGCAGACCTCCTCGGCCCGGGTGATCCCGACATAGGCCAGCCGCCGTTCCTCCTCGAGGCCTTTCATCCCCTCCTCGTCCATGGCGCGCTGCGACGGAAACAACCCGTCCTCCCAGCCGGGCAGGAACACGGCGGGAAACTCCAGCCCCTTGGCGGCGTGGAGCGTCATCAGCGTGACCTTCTCCTCCCGGTCGTCGCTTTCGTTGTCCATGATCAGGCTGACGTGTTCGAGGAACCCCTGCAGGTTCTCGAACCCTTCCAGCGCCTTCACCAGTTCCTTGAGGTTCTCCAGCCGCCCGGGGGCCTCGGGCGTCTTGTCGTTCTGCCAATGGCCGGTGTAGCCGCTCTCGTCGAGGATGACCTCGGCCAGTTCGACATGGCTCATCCGCGCAGGGGCGGCGCGATCCTCCTCGATCAGATCGTCGTCGGACAGGTCGGCGGGGTCGACGGCGCGCAGCCCGCCCTGCAAGAGCCCGCGCCAGCGCGCCAGCCCTTCGACCAGCCGCTGCAGTTCCTTGCCGCCCTTGCCGCCGATCGCCTGCGCCTGCACGCAGAGCCGCGCACCCTCCACCAGGCTCACACCATTGTCCCGCGCCCTGCGCTGGATCACCTGCTGCGCCTTGTCGCCCAGGCCGCGCTTGGGCGTGTTCACGATCCGCTCGAAGGCCAGATCGTCGTCGGGGCTGACCACAAGGCGGAAATAGGCCATGGCATCGCGGATCTCCATCCGCTCGTAGAAGCGCGGGCCCCCGATGACGCGATAGGGCAGGCCGATGGTCAGGAACCGATCCTCGAAGGCGCGCATCTGGTGGCTGGCGCGCACGAGGATCGCCATGCCGTCCGGGCTGATCGGGTCCATCCCGCGCGTGCCCCTGGCCATCGCCTCGATCTCCTCGCCGACCCAGCGCGCTTCCTCGTCGCCGTCCCAATGGCCGATCAGGCGGATCTTCTCGCCGTCCCCGCCGTCGGTCCAGAGCGTCTTGCCCAAGCGCCCCTTGTTGCCGGCGATGATGCCGCTGGCGGCGGCGAGGATATGCCCGGTGGAGCGGTAGTTCTGCTCCAGCTTTATCACCTTGGCGCCCGGAAAATCCTTTTCGAAGCGCAGGATGTTGCCCACCTCGGCGCCGCGCCAGCCGTAGATCGACTGGTCGTCGTCGCCCACGACGCAGATGTTGGAATGGCCCTGCGCCAGCAGCCGCAGCCACAGGTACTGGGCGACGTTGGTGTCCTGGTATTCATCGACGAGGATGAAGCGGAACCAGCGCTGGTACTGCGCCAGCAGGTCGGAATGGGTCTGGAAGATCGTGACCATGTGCAGCAGCAGGTCGCCGAAATCGACGGCGTTCAGCTCGCGCAGCCGCGCCTGATACTGCGCGTAGAGCGCCGGCCCGCGCCGGTTGAACGCCCCGGCATCGGCGGCGGGCAGATTGTCGGGCGTCAGCGCGCGGTTCTTCCAGCCGTCGATGATCCCGGCGAGCTGCCGGGCGGGCCAGCGTTTCTCGTCGATGCCCTCGGCCAGGATCAGCTGCTTCATCAGCCGCACCTGGTCGTCGGTGTCGAGGATGGTGAAGTTCGACTTCAGCCCCGCCAGTTCCGCGTGCCGGCGCAGCAGCTTCACGCAGATCGCGTGGAAGGTGCCGAGCCAGGGCATCCCCTCGACCGGCTGGCCCAGCAGCGTCGCCACCCGCGTCTTCATCTCGCGCGCGGCCTTGTTGGTGAAGGTCACGGCCAGGATCTCGTTCGGCCGCGCCGTGCCGCTGGTCAGAAGATGCGCGATCCGCGCGGTCAGGGCGCGGGTCTTGCCGGTGCCGGCGCCGGCCAGCATCAGCACCGGCCCCTCCAGCGCCTCGACCGCCTTGCGCTGCTCGGGGTTCAGCCCGTCGAGATGGGGCATGGGCCGCGCCGCCATGGCGCGCGCGGACAAAGGGGTGGCGGCGGCGGCCTCGAAGGCGTCCGACTCGCCGATGTCATCATCGAACCTGCTCATGGGGGGGAGGATATAGCGGATGGGCGCGGCTTTAAAGGTTTGTTCTTCTATTGTTCCGACTGCGCCGGTTGCGGGCGTCGAAGGTGCGTATTTTGGGAAAGATGAAGGCGGGGGCGCGCTGCAACCGGGACGGGTGCGACGGGTCTGGACAATCCCGGCGCGCCGGGCTGTCTTGCGCGCCATGGACCTGCATTCCCGATACCCCGCCCTCGCCGACCTGAAACAGCGCGCCCGGCGCCGGATTCCGCATTTCGTCTGGGAATACCTCGACAGCGCGACCGGCGCCGAGACGATCACCGCGCGCAACCGCGCCGCGCTCGACGCGGTGCTGTTCCGCCCGGCGGCGCTGCGGGGCGAGATCAGGCCCGACCTGAGCACCAGCCTGATGGGCCGGGACCATCCCGCCCCCTTCGGCATCGCGCCGCTGGGCATGTCGGGGCTGATCTGGCCCGAGGCGGAGCGGCTGCTGGCCCGACATGCGGGGCGCGCGGGCATTCCCTACACGCTCTCGACCGTGGCGACGCGCACGCCCGAGGAGGTGGCCGGCGACATCGGCGACCAGGGCTGGTTCCAGATGTACCCGCCGCGCGACCCGGCGATGCGCGACGACATGCTCCGCCGGGCGCGCGAGGCGGGGTTTCACACGCTGGTGCTGACCGTCGACGTGCCCGCCGCCTCGCGCCGGGAGCGCCAGACCCGCGGCGGGCTGGTGCAGCCGCCGCGCCTGACCCCGCGGCTGCTGGCGCAGGTGGCGCGCTGCCCGGCCTGGGCGATGGGCATCCAGGCCACCGGCATGCCGCGGATGCGGCTGATGGACAGCTACGCCGACCAGACCAAGACCGGCCCCCTGCCCTCGACCGCGCATGTCGGCTACCTGCTGCGCGCCGCGCCCGACTGGGCCTATGTCCGCGCGCTGCGCGCGGCGTGGCAAGGCCCGCTGGTGCTGAAGGGCGTGATGGAGCCCGAGGTCGCGGCGCAGGGCGAGGCCGAGGGGGTGGATGCGATCTGGGTGTCGAACCACGCCGGGCGGCAATTCGACGGCGCGATGGCCAGCCTCGATGCGCTGCGCGAGGTGCGCGGCGCGACGCGCCTGCCGGTGATCTTCGACAGCGGGGTCGAGGGCGGGCTCGACGTGATGCGCGCGCTGGCGCTGGGGGCAAGCTTCGTGATGATGGGCCGGCCCTGGCATCATGCGCTTGGCGCGCTGGGGCGCGACGGCCCGGCGCACTGGCACGACGTGCTGGTCAGGGACATGACCAGCAACATGGCGCAGATCGGCGCGACGCGTCTGTCCGACCTGCCGGGGCGGCTTGCCGCGCCCGGCTGACCGCTGGCGCGAACGGCACACCACGGCATGCGATTTGGCCCGGAAAACAAGGCGGTCGTGCGACGTCTAACCTGTTGCCGCGCCTTGCCCCGCGCCGTACACATTCTGCAACTGCGAGACGGAGGCCCATGTCGCGATGCCCGATTTCAAGAAGATCCTGATTGCCAACCGCGGCGAGATCGCGATCCGCGTCATGCGCGCGGCCAACGAACTGGGCAAGCGCACGGTCGCCGTCTATGCCGAGGAGGACAAGCTGAGCCTTCACCGGTTCAAGGCCGACGAGGCCTACAAGATCGGCGAGGGGCTCGGGCCGGTCGCGGCCTACCTCTCGATCCCCGAGATCATCCGGGTGGCCCGCGCCTGCGGCGCCGATGCGATCCATCCGGGCTACGGCCTGTTGTCGGAAAACCCCGATTTCGTCGATGCCTGCACCGCGGCGGGCATCACCTTCATCGGACCGAAGGCGCAAACCATGCGCCAGCTTGGCGACAAGGCCAGCGCGCGGCGCGTGGCGATCGAGGCGGGGGTGCCCGTCATCCCCGCGACGGAAGTTCTGGGCGAGGACATGGACGCCATCCGCGCCGAGGCCGAGGCGGTGGGGTACCCGCTGATGCTCAAGGCCAGCTGGGGCGGCGGCGGGCGCGGCATGCGCCCGATCATGACCGCCGATGAGCTGGAGGAAAAGGTCCGCGAGGGCCGGCGCGAGGCCGAGGCGGCCTTCGGCAACGGCGAGGGCTATCTGGAAAAGATGATCCTGCGCGCCCGCCATGTCGAGGTGCAGATCCTCGGCGACAGCCACGGCAACATCTACCACCTCTACGAGCGCGACTGTTCGGTCCAGCGCCGCAACCAGAAGGTCGTGGAACGCGCCCCCGCCCCCTACCTGAGCGATGCCCAGCGCGAGGAGATCTGCCTGCTCGGCAAGAAGATCTGCGAGCATGTGAACTACGAATGCGCCGGCACCGTCGAGTTCCTGATGGACATGGAGAGCGGCGAGTTCTTCTTCATCGAGGTGAACCCCCGCGTGCAGGTGGAGCATACCGTGACCGAGGAGGTCACCGGCATCGACATCGTGCGCGCGCAGATCCTGATCGCCGAGGGCAAGACCCTGGTGGAGGCCACGGGCACGGCCAGCCAGTACGACGTGAAACTCGACGGCCACGCGATCCAGTGCCGGGTCACGACCGAGGACCCGAGCAACAATTTCATCCCCGACTACGGCCGCATCACCGCCTATCGCGGCGCCACCGGCATGGGCATCCGCCTTGACGGCGGCACCGCCTATTCCGGCGCCGTCATCACCCGCTACTACGATTCACTGCTGGAAAAGGTCACCGCCTGGGCGCCCACGCCCGAGGCCGCCATCGCGCGGATGGACCGGGCGCTGCGCGAGTTCCGCATCCGCGGCGTCAGCACGAACATCGACTTCGTCATCAACCTGCTGAAGCACCCGACCTTCCTGAACTACCAGTACACCACGAAGTTCATCGACGAGACGCCGGCGCTTTTCGACTTCAAGCCGCGGCGCGACCGGGCGACGCGCATCCTGACCTATATCGCCGACATCACGGTGAACGGGCACCCCGAGACCGAGGGGCGCCCGCGCCCGCGCGCCGATGTAAAGGACCCCAAACCGCCGGCGCAGCGCGTCGAGACACCGCCCAGCGGCAGCCGCAACCTGCTTGACCAGCACGGGCCCAAGGCGGTGGCGGACTGGATGAAGGACCGCAAGGAGCTGTTGATCACCGACACCACGATGCGCGACGGGCACCAGTCGCTGCTCGCCACCCGGATGCGGTCGATCGACATGATCAAGGTGGCGCCCGCCTATGCCGCCAACCTGCCGCAGCTGTTCAGCGTCGAATGCTGGGGCGGCGCCACCTTCGACGTCGCCTACCGCTTCTTGCAGGAATGCCCCTGGCAGCGCCTGCGCGACATCCGCGCGGCGATGCCCAACATCATGACCCAGATGCTGCTGCGCGGGGCCAATGGCGTCGGCTACACCAACTATCCCGACAACGTGGTCGAGGGATTCGTGAAGCAGGCGGCGGAAAGCGGCGTCGACGTGTTCCGCGTCTTCGACAGCCTCAACTGGGTCGAGAACATGCGCGTCGCCATGGACGCGGTGCAGGAGACCGGCAAGATCTGCGAAGGCTCGATCTGCTACACCGGCAACATCCTCGACCCCGACCGCGCCAAGTACGACCTGAAATACTACGTCAAGATGGCCAAGGATCTGGAGGCCGCGGGCGCGCATGTGCTGGGGCTGAAGGACATGGCGGGCCTGTTGAAACCCGCCGCCGCCGCCGTGCTGATCCCGGCGCTGAAGGATGCGGTGGACCTGCCGATCCATTTCCACACCCATGACACCGCGGGCATCGCCTGCGGCACGATCCTGGCCGCCGCGGCCGCCGGTGTCGATGCCGTCGATTGCGCGATGGATGCGCTGAGCGGCAACACCAGTCAGGCCACGCTCGGCACCGTGGTCGAGGCGCTGCAGCACACCGAGCGCGACACCGGCCTCGACATCACCGCGATCCGCGAGATCAGCGACTACTGGGATGCCGTGCGCGCCCATTACGCGGCGTTTGAGACCGGCATGCAGGCGCCGGCGTCGGAGGTCTACCTGCACGAGATGCCCGGAGGGCAGTTCACCAACCTCAAGGCGCAGGCGCGTTCGATGGGGCTGGAAGATCGCTGGCACGAGGTCGCGCAGACCTATGCCGACGTGAACCGGATGTTCGGCGACATCGTGAAGGTCACGCCCTCGTCGAAGGTGGTGGGCGACATGGCGCTGATGATGGTGAGCCAGGGCCTGACCCGCGCCGACGTGGAAGACCCCGCCAAGGAGGTCGCCTTTCCCGACTCGGTCATCGACATGATGCGCGGCAACCTCGGCCAGCCGCCGGGCGGTTTCCCCCCCGCGCTGATGAAGCGGGTGCTGAAGGACGAGACGCCGGTGCTCGACCGCCCCGGCAAGCATGTGCCGCCGATCGACCTGGAAAAGACCCGCGCCGACCTGGCCGAAAAGCTGGAGGTCGAGATAGATGGCGAGGATCTGATGGGCTACCTGATGTATCCCAAGGTCTTCACCGACTACGAGGCGCGGCACAAGGAATACGGGCCTGTCCGCACCCTGCCCACGCGCACCTTCTTCTACGGGATGGAGCCGGGCGAACAGATCGAGACCGCGATCGACCCCGGCGTGACGCTGGTGATCCAGCTTCAGGCGGTGGGCGAGACGACGGATGACGGCGAGGTGAAGGTCTTCTTCGAGCTGAACGGCCAGCCGCGCACCATCCGCGTGCCCAACCGCAAGGCCGCCGCCACGCAGGTCAAGCGCGCCAAGGCCGAGGCCGGGAACGCCAATCACATCGGCGCACCCATGCCCGGTGTCGTCGCCTCGGTCGGCGTCAGCGCGGGCAGCAAGATCAAGACCGGCGACCTGCTGTTGACCATCGAGGCGATGAAGATGGAAACCGGCCTGCACGCCGAACGCGACGCGACGGTGAAGGCCGTCCATGTCTCGCCGGGCGGGCAGATCGACGCCAAGGACCTGCTGATCGAACTGGAATAGGCGCCGCGCTGGCGGAGGCCCGCTTCAGGGCATGAAGGCCAGATCGGTGGGCTGCGTCGTGGCGCCCGCCGCCGTCAGCATCGCATGCACCTGACCCCGGTGGTGGGTCTGGTGGTTGAAGAAATGCGCGACGACGACGCCGCAGGGTTTGCGTTGCACCCCGCCCGCTAGGCCCGAGCGCCATTCCAGATCGCCCGCCAGCCAGGCCGGATCGACGGCGCGCGACCATGCGACGATCAGCCGGTCGATCTCCGCCCGGTTCTGTCTGAAGGGTTCCCAGTCCCTTGCGTAGTCGGGTGATGCGGCCAGCGACCCCTCCGGCCTGGCGGAGCCGGTGAAGCGGTGCAGCCACATCAGATCGGCCCAGAGGATATGCGACAGCGTCCGGCGGAGGGAGCCGAAGAACGCGCCGCGATCCGCCTCGCGCGCGGCCTCGTCGAGCGTGTCGGCCGCCGCCACGACGGCGCGGTTCTGCCACTGGTTGTAATCGGCCATCAGGCCGACATAGGACACGTCGATCATCGAGGCACCTCTGTTTCGTCATTGGAACCCCGGACCGGCCCGGCATGCAACCCATGATCGGGGCGCGGCCCGGCGCGGGTTTCACCCCCCGCGCAACCGCGCAAGCCGGCGCCGCCGCGGCGGTTCGAGGCTTACGGAAAACCGCGGCGCAAAGGGTGAAATTCCCCCTTGCACGCCCGCGCGCTTGCCCTTATTCACCGCCTCCACAGAGCGGGTGTAGCTCAGGGGTAGAGCATTACCTTGCCAAGGTAAGGGTCGAGAGTTCGAATCTCTTCACCCGCTCCAAATAATCTAAGAAACACAGCGCCTTATGGCGCTGTTTTCGTTTCTAGCGATCAGCAGTTTTGCGCGGGTAGCACCGGGGAAGCACAGTCGATCCGAGCTTGCGTAGCGCATGTCCGCTTCGAGGTATGAGTTGTGCAGCGCGTTGCGGAACCACGTCGCGACGACCAGCGCCTCCCTGCGATTCTCCGCGGCGCCGTTTCGGACCAGGGCGCGAAGCGCGTCGAAGGCCTGCTTCACACGGGCGGGATCCGCGTAGAGCGGATGGTACTTCAGAAATTCAACTTCCGCGCGATGTAGCATGCTGCCCAGCGTTTCAGCCTGCGCCGCGTCGGGATCTGCCCCGTCCTTCAGTCCGGTGGTGATGTGCCACGCCGCATAGGCGAGGTTGTAAAGAGAAAGCGCGGCGCCGCGCGGATCCACATCGGTTGGGGTGCCAATGAACATCCGCAGGAACAATCGCGCGCCGGAGGCGGCCTTGCGCCGTTCAGCCTTTTCGTAAGGTCGGTTTTCGTACACTGCGCGCACCTCTGAGCCTGCCTGTGCACAGTGTCGGCGCGATCGCCTTGCACCAAAATAGCCTTTGTGTGTTGAGTTTCTGCGGGAAAACTGTCCGAAAGTTCCGCAGCGGCGCATCTTTTCAGGCGCCTCGGACGCAGGCCGCCGCGGGAAAACCGATGTGTGTGGCAGGGGGTGGGTTTGGCGGCGGCGTTGGCTGATACCTTCCGCCTTTGCGGCCCCGCTTGAATGTCCGCCGTGTCCAGTTCGTCGGGTGATTGTGGCCGACAACAAACTCCATGACAGACGGCGATTTGCCATGGGATGCTGGCGGCACATCAACTCGAGGAACATCTCATGGAAAACGAAACTCGCCTGTTCTGGGACGCCGCCAACACCGCCCGCGCCGGTCTTGATCTGCCCGCCGTGCAGGCCGCCGTCGATGAGCTCACCGGCATCGCTCTGCATGGCGCATCGCACATAGCTCAGCGCGCGCTCGACACGCTCCGCGGGCTCGCGGCCGGCCCCACCGGCGCAGTAGCGCGCTACGCCGGGGAGGCTGTCGCGTGGTGCGATGAACATCGCTCTTTCGCCTGAAACTTGCGGATCGGCCATGGGCGGCGCTCGATGCGTCGCCCATTCCATTCCCCGGAGCCGGGAAGTCGCGGCGCCTCGTTTGGCTACAACCATCCAATGCATTCGAGCATGGCCTGCAGCGGAAGGGCAAGCGTTCCGAACATCAACGCCGCGCCAGCGCCGGTCACAGTCATTCCCTTCACGGTCCACTCCCGCCGTCAGAACCCGTTGTCGGGAGACAATCGGCGCTTTGGAGTTCTCGCTCAAGTCGTTCTTGGTGGCGTCTTTTGCCGCACGCCCACTCCCGGCTCGGATCTTGTACTGTTCCGCGCACCATGGCCCCTTTTCTCAAGTTCGTTGACTTTCCGAGCAAGCTGCTCACGGTCATCTTGTGGGGCTCCAGTCGGTCCCCGTCGTCCGGCCGATCGCCAATACCGCGCATGCGGAAGATCATCGCCGGCAATGCGCTCCGGGCCTAGGCGCGGCGCCATCCACGTTCGGTGCCGGAGGCCGCCCCGGTTGTTGCCTCGATCCTCACGGCCCGAAAAGGCCACCTGGCGCACGCATGGATCTTCCTCGCTCATTTTTCCGCCGTACTCGGCTTCGCAACAGGTTGCTCGCCCTGCAGGGCGCATTGAGGGCTCCGCGGTGCAACGTCATTGCAGCAGATCGCGGCGCACCTTGAGGCCAACGGGATCAGGACGTCGACCGGCAAGAGCCCATGGCCGCCGAAGGCCATTGCCGACTGCATCGGCAGGATGAACGCTGCCTAGCTATGACAAGGCAGCGCGTAAGCGTGCCGCCCCGATCAGGCTAGTCAAACACTGCGCCCCTGCCGTCGAGGGCTTCGGCTTCATCATTGGCGGCGGTAGAGCTCAGTTGCCCCGCACGGCGCGCATTGCCCGCAGCGGCGACGCTCGCACCGGTCACAGCCGCGCCGGTCCCGAAGCGGTTGGCCTCGTAGATCATACGCTCCGACGCGCTCATTTCCTCGCGCGGCACTAGGTCGAGGCCAAGCGCTTCGGCGATGTCGGCCGAAGTGCCGGCCACAGCGTCGGATCCCAACGCGGACGGGGGGAACCGGTAATTCAGGAACTCTGGAGAGTCTTCTGCAAAGATCAGGTCCACGAGCGCGTCAGCGCCCATCAGGCCGAGGTTCGCCGCGGCTGTGGAGATGTCAGCGGGGGCGCCGGCGATGTCGGCCACCCCACGACCTACGCCTTGCGCGCCGAGTGTGAGCGACCGACCGACGCTCGGCTCCCGGGGCGCGGGTTGCGCGGGGCCTGTGCGCGGGATCTCCTGCGGGATCGTGTTGGCGAGCAACGCTCGCCCGTAGTCCACATCGGTCAGCACGGACGCCGGCACGTCTTGCGCGACAGCGGGCGCGGGGGGTGTCGTCTGGTACCTGGTCCACGGCCCGACAGCGGGCGTATCGAGCACAAATCCTGGCGGCGGGGGTGGCACTGCGCCGGCTTGCGGCGTCGCAAATTGCGCAAAGGGGTTCGGCTGCGCGGGGGCGGCGAATTGCGCAAAGGGGTTTGGCTGCGCGGGGGCGGCGGGCGCCGCCTGTTGATACCGGGTCCAGGGTCCTACGGCGGGCGCTGCGGGCGGCACGCGCTGAAAGCCGGGCGGGGGCGGAGGAATGGTCCCGGTCATTGCTGCGCCCCCATCCAATCGCGCACGTCCGCAACGCGGAAACGCGGCGTCCCTTCGATGCGCGTGATCTTCGGGCCTCGGCTTTTCGCCGCCCATGCCTTCAGCGTGATTTCGAAAAAGCCGGTTGCGTCGGCGACCTGCTTTCGTGTGAGAAGCGCGTCGACCGGCAAAGACGACAGGTCGAGAAACCGCGACGGTTCGCGAAGTGCGGGCATGGTAACTCCTACGATTTTGGGAGTTCTCGTGCCGCGTCCCCATCCTGAGCGTCCGGTTCCGTCATGTCTCTGCGCGGCGGGGCGAGACCTATCTAAACGTACACCGGAACCCTCCCGCCTGCAACAGAAAATCGTTGTGTGTCAAAGGTATGTCAGTTTCTCGCGCTGTCGCAGACCGTCGAAACATAGGCTCCCCACGCCTCGAAGGCAGCGCGCAATGCGGCTTCGCAGTCGTCGCGGTTGTACCGGGCCTCGAGATCCGCCCGCGCATGACCAAGGGCCAGTTCCGCAATGTCCCGATCGACGCCAAGGCGGGACAGACCGGTGCGGAAGGTGCGCCGGAGATCGTGCAACGTGAAGTCGACGCCGGCGGCCTTCACAAACCCTGGCTTCGCCTGAGGGCCTCGTCCGGACCGCAGGTCACTCCTGTCCATGATCTTGCTCCAGCCCTTAAGCGGACCGCCAGAGCGTGGCGAGGGAAACACCAGGTCCACGTTCCGCGCGTCGCGTTCGCAGGCGCTCAGGACGTCAGCCAGCGCGTCGGACACGTAGACCGTGTGCCCTCGCGCCTGCTTCGTGAATGTCGGCGGAAGGTCGATCCGTTTCTGCGCCGTGTCGATCATGCTCCACAGCAGGTTGGCGCCCTCGCCGCGGCGACAGCCCGTGAGTATCAGGAAGCGCAAGAGGCGCCCGAAGCTCGTCGCCGGATCGGCAGTGCGCCAAACCGCGGCAAGTTCGTCGTCGGTCAGCGCGCGGCCTGTCTCGGACTTCGCAACGCGCTCCTGCCGCGTGTCCCTGCCCCGCCTGTAGCCGGCTAACGGATTGGCCTCGAGCGCCCTGGCCTCGAAGGCGCACCAGTTCAGGAAGGTGCTGCACCGGGTGCGGAACGTCGCGGCCGCAGCGCGCTCGCCGGCCTCTTCAAGCCCTTCGATAATCTCCGCCAGTTGCCACCCCGTCACCGTAGTTGGGTCGCGATCCAGCATAGGCGCGAGACGCCGCCGCAAGAGGCTGAGCACCGCATTCCTTGCCACATACCCGCGTCGCTTCAGGGACTTCTCATAGCGGTTCAATAGGTCAGCAACCGTCACGCCTTTGCGAACCTTCGCCGCTGCCCGTTCCAAGGCTGGGTCCTCGCCGGCCGCCACCTTTCCAAGGATTGCGCGGGCCAGCCTCCGGGCCTCCTTGAGCGACGGAAGCGCAGCGGCCTGGCCTATCTTTACCCGGCGCATGTATACGTCGCCGCTAGCGCCCGCCGGACGGTACGTGACGATGAAAGACTTTGACGCACCCCGGAGCCGGAGCCCAAAGCCGGGCACATCCTGGTCCCAGAGCACCATTTCGGACTTGTCCGAGGGCAGCTTTGCCTCCGAGATCTTCGTATCCGTCAGCTTGATCCGCTTGTTGCTCATGTCTGGCTCCGGGCAGCACGCGGGGATCACCGACCGCGTTTCCGGTGCAGACTATAGCAATTCCTTGCCGCCGTTAGAATACTGTTTATGAACGATAATTTGGCCCTTTGTGACCACGTGAATGCTTGTGAATACTGCGCCGCACAGCTTTGCCAAGGTAAGGGTCGTGAGTTCGAATCTCATCACCCGCTCCAGTCGCAAAAACCCGGGTCCGATGGGCCCGGGTTTTTTCGTGCCCGCAAACCGGGCAGCGCGGCCCAAAACCGTGGCCCGAATGCACCGGCATGGCAATTTCCCGCCACAGCGCCGACGTCCCCCTGCCCGTGCCGCGAAACCGCTGTATCGTCATCTCAAAGAGTTTCATGGATCTCGCCTTGCGGTGGCGACACGCCGCCTGACCATTGACGGACCCGGACCGAGCACGATGAGCAAGACCTCCTCCCTGCCCCGCAAGCGCACACTTGCGGCCATCGCGGTCGGCCTTGTCGGCGCGGCCGGGGTCGGCACGACGGCCGCCGAGGCGCAGACCGAGCCGCGCACGCTGGCAAGCCAGCCGACGCTCAACTTCTTCGGATTGCCGGGCCTTATGGACACGCCCAGCGCCGCGGCGCTCGACGATGGCACGCTCGCCTTCACGGTGGCGCATTTCTCCAACCAGACGCGCGGCACGCTGAGTTTTCAGCTGTTGCCGCGGCTCACGGCGACCTTCCGCTACGCCGGCGTCGAGGGGTTCAATCCCGAGCCGGGGCCGGGCGGCGGCAACCAGACCCTGCCGGACGGGGAGTATTTCTTCGACCGCAGCTTCGACATTCACTGGCTCGCGCTCGAAGAAGGCGGCTGGTGGCCCGCCGTCGCCATCGGCATCCGCGACATTGCCGGAACCGGCGTCTACGGCTCGGAATACATCGTCGCGACGCGCCATTTCGGGGCGCGCGATCAACTGGCCGTCACCGCCGGCATCGGCTGGGGCCGCCTGGGCGAGCGCAGCCCGCTCGCCGCGCCCTTCGGCGACCGGCCCGTGCTCGATTTCGAACAGGGCGGCACCTTCAGCTTCGACCAGTTCTTCCGCGGCGACGCGGCGCTGTTCGGTGGGGTGGAATGGCAGGCCACCGACCGGCTGCGGCTGCAGGTTGAATATTCCCCCGATCTCTACACGCGGGAGGTCGCCGACGACGTGATGGAGATCGACAGCCCGGTGAATTTCGGCGCGACCTACCAGATCGGCCGCAACGCCACCATCGGCGCGCATTATCTCTACGGCACCACCTTCGGCCTCAGCTTCAACCTCATCATCGACCCGCGCACGCCGGCGGCCAACAGCCTGCTGACGCCTGCACCCAACCCCGTGGTGCCGCGCCCGGTGCAGAGCCAGCCCTATGCGACCGACTGGACGCTGCAGGCCGATGGCCCGGCGATCCTGCGCGACAACCTCGCGCGGCTGATGGAGGAGGAGGGGCTGGATCTGGTGGGCCTCGCGCTCGACGAACGCCGCGCCGTCCTGCGGGTGCGCAACACCCGCTACCAGTACGAAAGCATGGCGCTTGGCCGCGCGCTGCGGGTCATGTCGATCGCCCTGCCCCATTCGGTGGACGTGTTCGAGGTGGTGTTCGTGGTCGAGGGCATGGATGTCAGCCGCGTGCGCGTGAACCGCAGCGACGTGGAGGCGCTGGAACACGCGCCCGACGGGGCCGACAGGCTGCTGGCCCGCGCGGTGGTCGAAGATCCGCTGCGCGCCCGCGATCCGCAGCTGATAGAGATCATGGAGCCGGGCCGCCGCTTCACCTGGGGCATCTCGCCCTATATCGAGACCGCCCTTTTCGACCCGGAAACGCCGATTCGCGGCGACATCGGCGTGCGGGCCGAGGCGCGCTACGAGTTCGGCGGCGGCTTCGTCGCCGAGGGCGAGATCCGCGCGCGAGTCGCAGGCAACCTTGACGAGCAGCAGCAGGTGGACCCGCCTATCCCGACTGGCCCCTACCGAGTTCGTACCGACGCCTACCTCTACAACCAGGAAAGCGATGCGCGCGTCGAGCGGCTGACCTTCAGCCATTACGGCCGCCCCGCCACGAACCTCTACAGCCGCGTGACGCTGGGCTATCTGGAACGGATGTTTGCCGGCGTCTCGGCCGAACTGCTGTGGCGCCCGGTCGACAGCCGCCTTGGCCTCGGGGTCGAGGTGAACCACGTCTGGCAGCGCGACTTCGACGGCGGCTTCGGCGTGCAGGATTACGACATCACCATGGGCCATGTGTCGGCCTACTACGACCTGGGCGGCGATTTCTCCGCGCAGCTCGACGTCGGCCGCTACCTTGCGGGCGATTACGGCGCGACCGTGCGGCTGGACCGCGTGTTCGACAACGGCTGGCGGGTTGGCGCCTTCGCCACCCTGACCGACGTGTCCTTCGACGATTTCGGCGAGGGCAGCTTCGACAAGGGGATCACCCTGGAAATCCCGCTGGGCTGGACGGCCGGCACCGCGACGCGGCAGAACCTCGCCGCGACGATACGCCCGGTCTGGCGCGACGGCGGCGCGACGCTGAACGTGGAGGGGCGGTTGAACCGGCTGATCACCGACTACCAGCAGCCGCGGCTCGAGGACACGCGAGGCATGGTATGGCGTTGAGATCCCTTCCCCGCGCGGCGCTGGGGCTGGCGCTGATCCTGCCGCTGGCCGCCTGCGGCACCGCCCAGCAGGACCCGCTGGTCACCGCCGTGCGCGCCATCGCCTCGGGCGTGCTGGGTGGCGGCGACGATGCGCCCGCAGGCCCGCAACTGACGGCGGCCACCGTTCCGCCGGCGATTCTGGCGCAGGTGCAGGGGCCGCTGATCCTGGTGGAAACGACCCGATTGGGCGGCACTACGCTGATGACGCAAGTCGGGCGCAACGGGCCCGACGTGACCTGGCGCGGGCCCGAGGGCTTTGGCCTCACCCTGGGCGAGGCCGGGCTGCTGCGGTCCACCCGCGGGCTCGGCTTCGACCTGATGGCCACCGATGTGCGCCCGACCGTCGCCGCCCTGCGCCAGCACCGCGCCGGGCCGGTGGACCGGCTGATGGTGCATGTGGATGGCGAAGGGCAGGAACTTCGCGTGGTGCACCGCTGCAGCCTGAGCCTCGACGGACCGGGCCGGGTTGTCATCGCCGGCACCGAGCGGACGCTGACGCGGATGACGGAAACCTGCCGATTCGACGGCGAAAGCTACGAGAACATCTACTGGCTCGACGGATCGGGCCGGGCCGTGCAATCCTACCAGTGGGTAAGCCCGCGCATCGGCCACATGCAGATCACAACCCTGCGCAACTGATCGCCAACGACAGCCACACTGCCGCTTTTTTCGGCGCAGCGCCGCGATTGCTGCATATGCACAACAGGCGGTCGGCAGATTTGGGCGGAATGGGGCACATGGGGTGACAGGCGCATTGATCGAACGGGCGTTCGCAGCTACCGTGGGTTCAATGAAATCCTTGGAGGCCTTCACATGAAGAAGCTTGTTGGAACTGCTCTGATCGCGACCCTGCTCGTGGGCACCGCTGCCACCGCGCAACAGATCACCCCGCTCGATTCCACCGCATCGACCCAGGCCGGCAGCCTGCCGGTGCTCGGCACGATCCCGGCCGGTGCCATCGTCATCGGCGGCTTCGTCATCCTCGCCGGCGTCATCATCGGCGTCGCGTCGGACGGCACCTGATCCATCAGGTCCGACCCGAGTAAAGGCCCGCGGCAGCACTCCTGCCGCGGGCTTTTTCCATTGAAGATCATGCCCTCCTCCGACACCCACAAGATCGCCCTGCTCGGCACGGTCGGTCTTCCGGCCCGCTATGGCGGGTTCGAGACGCTGGCCGAGGAACTGGTGAAGGCCGCCGCCGCGCGTGGCCTGGCCAACCGCCTGACGGTCTGGTGCAGTGGGCCGCAGGCCGGGCCCGACCGCCCCACAAGCTTCGAAGGCGCCGCCCTGCGCTACCTGCCGCTTCGGGCCAATGGCGCGCAATCCATCCCCTATGACGCCCTGTCGTTGTGGCAGGCGGCGCGGAGCGGGCACCGCAGCGCCCTTTTGCTCGGCGTCTCCGGGGCGAGCGCCCTGCCCATCATCCGCGCCACCTCGCGCATGCGGATCGTCACCCACCTCGACGGGATCGAATGGACGCGCCCGAAATGGGGCCGGGTGGCACGCGCCGTCCTGAAGCGCTCCGAGGCGATGGCGGTGCGCTGGTCGCATGCCGTCATTGCCGACAATCCCGAGATCGCGGCCCATGTCCGCACCACCCATGGCCGCGACGCGGTGCAGATCGCCTATGGCTTCGAGCATGCGCAAGCGGCCCCGCCCGCCGACATCTCCGACCTCGCCCTGCCCCCCGGCTATGCGCTTGCCATCGCGCGGGCCGAGCCCGAGAACAACCTCGCCACGATCCTCGCGGCCTTCGCCGCCCTGCCGCCCCGCCCGCCGCTGGTCGCCGTCGCCAACTGGCAGGCGACCCCTCAAGGCCGCGACCTGCGCGCCCGGTACGGCAGCCACGCCCATATCCGCCTGCTCGACGCCGACTACGACCCCGGCCGTTTGCGCGCGATCAGGGCGCGCGCCTCGGTCTACATCCACGGTCATTCGGCCGGGGGCACGAACCCCTCGCTGGTGGAGATGATGGGATTCGGCCTGCCCGTCGCGGCCTGGGATTGCGGCTTCAACCGCGCGACCACGGGCAATGCCGCCGCCTATTTCGACAGCGCCGACAGCCTGCGCGCCCTGATCCCGGTGCTGGCCGACCCGCGTCTGGCGCATGGCATGGGCGCGGAGATGCAGGCCCTCGCCCGCCGCCGCTACCGCTGGCGCGACGTGACGGCAGCCTATTTCGACCTTCTGGGCCTTTAGCCCGCTCTTTCCCCGATCCCCTGCGCCGTCTATAGATCGGGCTGCATCACACGGAGCGACAGGCATGCGCAGGGCCACGATCACCCGCAAGACCACAGAGACCGCGATCGAGGTCACGATCGCCCTCGACGGCAGCGGTGCCTACGACAACAAGACCGGCGTGGGGTTCTTCGACCACATGCTCGACCAGCTGGCCCGCCACGCGCTGATCGACATTTCGGTGCGCTGCGCAGGGGATCTGCACATCGACGATCACCACTCGGTCGAGGATGTGGGCATCGCGCTCGGCCAGGCGCTGACCGAGGCCCTTGGCGACAAGCGCGGCATCCGGCGCTACGGAAGCTGCCACCTGGCGATGGACGAAGCGCTGCTGCGCGCCGCGCTCGACCTGTCGGGGCGGCCCTACCTCGTGTGGGATGTCGCCTTCCCCACCCAGACCATCGGCACCTTCGACACCGAACTGGTGCGCGAGTTCTTTCAGGCGTTTTCGACCCATGGCGGCATCACGCTCCATGTCACCAAGCTGGCCGGGATCAACAGCCACCACATCGCCGAAGCCACGTTCAAATCCGTCGCTCGCGCGCTCCGCGAAGCGGTGGAGCCCGACCCGCGCCGCGCCGACGCCATCCCCTCCACCAAGGGCAGCCTGTGACGCCATGACGACCGTGTTGATCGACTACGACAGCGGCAACCTCCACTCCGCCGAGAAGGCGTTTCAGCGCATGGCGGCCGAGGGCGGCCATGGCCGCGTCATCGTGACCGCCGACCCCGACGCCGTGGCGCGCGCCAGCCGCATCGTGCTGCCCGGCGACGGCGCCTTTCCGGCGTGCCGCCGGGGCCTGCAGGGCATCGACGGGCTGGAAGAAGCCATCGTCGACGCGGTCGAGACCCGCGCGGTACCGTTCCTGGGCATCTGCGTCGGGATGCAGCTGCTGACAACATGGGGCCGCGAATACGAGGATGTACGCGGCTTTGGCTGGGTGCCCGGCGAGGTGGCGCGCATCACCCCCGAAGATCCGGCGCTGAAGGTGCCGCACATGGGCTGGAACGACCTCGTGATCGACGCGCGCCATCCGGTGCTCGAGGGCATCGAGAGCGGCGATCACGCCTATTTCGTGCATTCCTACGCCATGCGCGTCGCCGAGCCGGCACATCTTCTGGCCCATGTCGACTATGGCGGGCCGGTCACCGCCATCGTCGGCACGCGCAACGTGGTGGGCACGCAGTTCCACCCCGAGAAAAGCCAGCAGGCCGGCCTGCGCCTGATCGCGAATTTCCTCAACTGGAAGCCGTGAGACCGGCCCCGGCGCCGCCGGGGCCGGTGACTGGTCAGTTCGCCCGCTGCCAGGTGCCGCCTTCGCGGCAGATGCCCATGACGCAGCCCGACACGCTGAGCGCGTCACCCGACATCTGCAGCCGCGAGCGGTACTCGCGGTCGCGGTCCGGCGCGTAGAGCATCCCGCGATACTCGCCCGGCTGGCCGGTCGGGTTCGTCTCCCAGATGATCTGGCGTCCGACGTTGGGCGACTGGATCGCCGCGCCCGACGGATCGAAGGCCTGCACCAGCGTGCCGCACAGTGACTGGCCGCATTGGGTGACCCGGATGATCCCGGTGTTGCCGTTGTCGTCGGGCGCCGTGCGCCAATCGCCCAGCAGGTCGTCGGCCATCGCCGTCCCCGCCATCGCGACAAGGGCCACAGCCCCCAGCAAGAATGTCCGCATGTCCTTCATCTCCTCCGTTGAACGACGCGGAAATGCTGCGGCCTGCCGCGGCGCCTTGTCCAGCATGACGTCGCGCCAGATCGCGCGCCCTTGCCCCGGCGGCGGCGCTTTGCCAAAAGCCCGGCAGAGCGCAGCGAAAGGCCGACCCATGATCCTCTACCCCGCCATCGACCTGAAGGACGGGCAGGCCGTGCGCCTGCTGCGCGGCGCGATGGAGCACGCGACCGTCTTCAACACCGATCCTGCCGCGCAGGCGCGCGCCTTCCAGGACGCGGGCTGCCAATGGCTGCACCTCGTCGACCTGAACGGCGCCTTCGCCGGCCAGCCGGTGAACGGCGCGGCGGTCGAGGCGATCCTGGCGGCGACCTCCGTGCCCGCGCAGCTGGGCGGCGGCATCCGCGACCTGGCCACCATCGAGATGTGGCTGACGCGCGGCATCGCGCGCGTCATCCTCGGCACCGTGGCGGTGGAAAACCCCGCCCTGGTGCGGCAGGCCGCCGCCGCCTTCCCCGGTCAGGTCGCCGTCGGCATCGACGCGCGCAAGGGCCGCGTCGCGACCAAGGGCTGGGCCGAGGAGACCGAGGTCATGGTCACCGATCTCGCCCGGAGCTTCGAGGATGCGGGCGTCGCCGCAATCATCTACACCGACATCGACCGTGACGGCGCCATGGGCGGGCCGAACTTGGCGGCGACGGCCGATCTGGCGCGGGCGACCGCCATCCCCGTCATCGCAAGCGGCGGCGTGTCGTCGCTGGCCGACCTGATCGCGCTGCGCGACACCGGCGTGATCGCCGGCGCAATCTCGGGCCGGGCGCTCTATGACGGGGCGCTCGACCTGGGGGAGGCCATGGCGGCGCTGGCCTGAGCCTGCTTCATCTTTCCAAAAATACGCACGCTGCGGTCGATCTTCCCTCGCAGGCGTCAATCGGCTAGGCAAACCCCATGCTGAAAACCCGCATCATCCCCTGTCTCGATGTCGCCGACGGCCGCGTGGTCAAGGGCGTGAACTTCCTCGACCTGATCGACGCCGGCGATCCGGTGGAACAGGCCAAGGCCTATGACGCCGCGGGCGCGGACGAGCTGTGTTTCCTCGACATCCACGCCACCCACGAGAACCGCGGCACGATGTACGAGCTGGCGACGCGCACGGCCGAACACTGCTTCATGCCGCTGACCATCGGCGGCGGCGTCCGCACGGTGGACGATGTGAGGAACCTGCTGCTGGCCGGCGCCGACAAGGTCAGCTTCAACTCCGCCGCCGTGGCCGATCCCGACGTGGTGGCGCGCGCCGCCGACCGGTTCGGCAGCCAGTGCATCGTCGTGGCCATCGACGCCAAGACCGTCGCGCCCGGCAGGTGGGAAATCTTCACCCATGGCGGGCGCAAGCCCACCGGGATCGACGCGGTCGCGTTCGCGCGCACCGTCGTGGCCAGGGGCGCGGGGGAAATCCTGCTGACCTCGATGGACCGGGACGGGACGAAACAGGGCTTCAACATCCCGCTGACCCGCGCCATCGCCGATGCGGTGTCCGTGCCGGTGATCGCCTCGGGCGGCGTCGGCACGCTCGACCATCTGGTCGAGGGTGTCACCGAGGGCCACGCCAGCGCCGTGCTTGCCGCCTCGATCTTCCATTTCGGCACCTTTTCCATCGCCGAGGCCAAGGCCCACATGGCCGCGGCCGGCATCCCCGTGAGGCTGACATGAGCGACGACACCCTGCTGCGGCTGGCTGCCACCATTCAATCCCGCAAGGGCGCGGACCCCGAAACCTCGTGGACCGCCAAGCTGCTGGCGCGCGGACCCAAGAAGGCGGCGCAGAAATTCGGCGAGGAAGCCATCGAGGCGGTGATCGAGGCCGCCCGCGGCGACCGCGAGAAGCTGACCGAGGAGGCGGCGGATGTGCTCTACCATTTCCTCGTCATGCTGGCCGCCCGCGACGTGGCGCTGGCCGATGTCTACGCCGCGCTGGACCGGCGCGAGGGGCGGTCCGGCATCGCCGAGAAGGCGAGCCGCTGATCACTCGGCCGGGTCGTAGCCCATCCGAAGCCGCAGTCGTTCGGTCTGGTCGAAGGCCCATGACGGCAACCTGATGTCGGGCAGATCGACCCCTTCGGCCCGCAAGATCTCCCATGCCTCCGACGGGCTTTCCGCCACGCGTCCCCAGACCTCGGCTTCACCGGGCACGGTGGTGTCGCACACCTGCCCTGTGACGCTGCCCTGCTCGCTCGTCTCGGGCGCGATCGCCAGAGCCTCGCGCAATTCCGCCAGATCGCGCAGGGTTTCGCAGGCAGCATTCAGCTCCAGCCGCGTGACGGCGACGATTGCGGCAAGGCCCCAGACCGGAACCGCCTCTGCCCCGGTCGCGGCGACGGCTCGGTCGGCGCCTGCGGCCAGACGATCCTCGATGCCCGAAAAGACGGAGACGATCATCTCGTCCTGCGCCATCTCCTCGCCGCGGAAGGTGACGACAGGATCGCGCGCCGCCGCGAGATCGGCCTCGGCCTGCTCCAACGCCGCGCGGGCCTCGGCCTCGGCGGAGACGGCAGCCATCCGCGCACGGCGTTCAGCCTCCAGTTCGGTCGCGACCGCGTCGCGCACCAGGTCGCGCGAAGAGCCGGTGGCGGCGACCAGTGACGAGACCTCGTCGAAGACCGACCGGGAGGTGACCGTCGCCACGTTCAGCCAGACCGCCGCCACGAACAGGATCATGAAGAACCAGCGCCAGACCCGCCGCCCGATCCAGCGGATCAGCGAGGCGGAGGTCAGCACCGTCCGGCTTCTGTGGTCGCGTCCGGCCATGGCTTGATCCTTGCGTTTCGGTAGTGCGGTCGCGGCGGCATCTACAGCCGCGACGAAATGATCCCGGTGTTGAACCCGCCCATGCGCAATTCGCCGAACAGCCGCTGGTATTCGATCTTCGGGCACCGGTTCTGGATCACGGTCAGCCCCGCCGCCTCGGCCCTTGCCGCGGCCTCGGGGTGGGTGACGCCGATCTGCATCCAGATGACCTTTGGCGCCGGGCGCATGGCCAGGGCTTCATCGACGATCCCGGGAACCGCCTCGGGGCGGCGGAAGATGTCGATGACATCGACCGGCTCGGCGATGTCGGACAGGCGGGCCTTCACCTCCACCCCCCAGAGCGTCTTGCCGGCCTGACCCGGATTGACCGGGATCACGCGGTAGCCCTTGAGCGTCAGGTAGCGGCCGACGTAATGGCTGGGACGCACCGGGTCGGGTGATACGCCGACGCAGGCGAACACCCGCGATCGGGTGAGGATCTGGCGGAGCAGGTCGTCTGAGGGTTCTTCGGTCATGCCCCCCGCATAGCAGATAGAAAAAGCGCCCGCAGCTATAACAGCGCGGGCGCAAGTCACGGAACGAGGGACAGTGATGGACGTGCGGTGTTCCGAACCGCAGCGTCATACCGTGTAAATGGGCAACACGGGCCGGATTTAAAGGTCGCGAACGGAAACGTGATCAATCGAAGAGATCCTCGATCTCGTCGAAGACCTCCTCCAGCGCGCGTTTCCACAGCGGTTTGCGCCGCTTTTCGGGCTTGCGCCGGCGCGGGCCGCCTTCCACGGGTTGGACGGGCGCGCCATGGGGCGCGGGCCGCGGCGGGCTGCGTTTCTTGTGCTGTCCGGGCTCGGGCGGCTTGAGCCATTTCATCTCGTGCAGCGGCGCCCCGCAGGAGCCGCAGGCCAGTTCGTGCCCGCCGCGTGCGGTCAGTTTCAGCGCCCGGCGACGGCCGCAGTAGGAGCAGGTGGCAATCTTGGTCTGGTCGGGCATCCGCGGTCCTTCAGGGTCGCGTGATCGCATATAATGCCACCGCCGCCGCGTTCGAGACGTTGAGCGACCCGAACCCACCGGAAGACGGGATCTTGACCAGTTTGTCGCACAAGTCTCGCGTGCGCGCCCTGAGGCCCGGCCCCTCTGCCCCCAGCACCAGCGCCAGGGGCCGGTCCGTCAGGCCGGCCGCCAGCGTACCGATCTCGGCCTCGGCCTCGCCATCGAGGCCGAGACAGACGTAGCCCATGCCCTGCAACGTCTCGATCGCGTTGCCGAGGTTCTGCACCCTGAGATAGGGCTGGCGTTCCAGCGCGCCACTGGCGGTCTTGGCCAGCGCCCCGGTCTCGGGGGCGGCATGGCGCGCGGGGGCGATCACCGCGCGGGCGCCGAACACCTCGGCCGAGCGCAGGATGGCGCCCACGTTGTGCGGATCGGTCACCTGGTCGAGCAGAACGAGCCGCGGGGCGAAAGGCCCCTCGGCCAGCGCGACATCCTCGAGCCGGCCCCAATCCAGCGGCTTGACCTCGAGCGCCGCACCCTGGTGCACCGAGCCGGGATCGAGCGGCACGGTGAACTTGCGCGGATCGGCGATCTCGGGCGTCAGGCCGGATGCGGCGATGGCGTCGTGCAGCTTGTCCTCGGCATTCTTGGTGAGCACGAGGCGCAGCTTGGCGCGCGCCGGGTTCAGCAAGGCGTCGCGCACCGCATGCAGGCCGAAGAGCCAGACGGTTTCGGCCGCGGCGGCGCGGCGCGCGCGTTCCTTGTCGACCACCCAGGTCGGTTTCTTGGCCAAACCCTGCATCCTTTGCTTGTTGCCCGAACCGGTTACGCGCCGCACGCGCCCTTGCCAAGTGCCCGCCGCGGCGGCGATTTGCAGTTGACGCCCCCTGCCCCCCCGATTATCCAACGCGACGCGTCGGGCGACGTGCTGCAAGGTGCGGCAGCGGACTGTAACTCCGCCGGGGAGACCCATGCCTGGTTCGATTCCAGGGTCGCCCACCATTTTCCCCGAAAATGCCATTTTCTCCCGGACTCGGCGGCACTGATTCGGTCGGGCCGCTCGGCGGGAACACGCCGCCGCGCCGCTGAATCCGGGATGCCCCTATGCTTGGCAGTTGCAAAGATGCTGCTGTTTTTGCGGGCGCGACACAATCCTTTCACGGTTCGGCGGATATATCGTTAAGGGATGGTTTTGACGTATGCCGCGCCACAGCATGATGGTAAGACCGATGATATTGTGGTGTGTGATTGCCCGGTATTGGGCTGAGGGGTATTTCAATGACGCTCGTTCCAGACTATCGCGGCTTCGACGTGACCTCCGCCGAGGAGAGCGTTCATGACTTGGCGCTGCCAAGCCAGTCCGCCCTCTACCAGAGCCTCAAGCGCGCGTTCGATCTGGGCTTCACCACCGTCGTCTTGCTGCCTGCGATGCTGATCGTGGCGCTTGCGCTGCTGATCGCGAACCCGATCCTCAACCCAGGCCCCCTGTTTTTTGCGCAAAAGCGCATGGGTCGCGGGTGCAAGCCGTTCCGCGCGCTGAAGTTCCGCACGATGGACGTGAAGTCGGCGGGCGCGCGGGGGCCGAACGACCCGGTCGAATCCGACCGGATCACCCCGCTGGGTCACCTGATGCGGCGCTTGCGCTTCGACGAACTGCCGCAGATCATCAACGTCTACCGCGGCGACATGAGCCTGATCGGTCCGCGCCCGGACTATTTCCGCCACGCGCATTACTACATGCGCGCGATCCCCGACTACCACGCCCGACACACCGTGCGCCCCGGCATCAGCGGGCTGGCCCAGATCGAACTGGGCTATGCGGAGGGCACAGATGCCACGCGGCTCAAGACCTCCGCCGACCTCGACTATATCCGTCGCGCCAGCATCGGCCTCGATCTGTGGATCTTCTGGCGCACCGTCGTGACGGTCGTGCGCATGCGCGGGGCCTGATGCGTCTGGCGCGTCGGAGACGGCACGGCTAGGGTCACGCAACGCCCCCAACCGGCCCAAGATCAGATCATGCCCTCGAAAAAGACCGCAGCGCCGGACCACCGGCCATTCAACATAGTGATCGTCGCGCAGGCCGGGCGGCTGGAATACGAGGCGGCGTTGTTCGCGGCCTCGTTCCGGGCGTTCAACCCCGATTTTCCGGGCAGGTTCTTCGTGGCCGAGCCGCAGCCGGGGCCACGCTGGTCGCGCAACCCGCGGATCGCCGATGGTGCCGTGCGCGAGCTGCTGACCGAGGAATTCAAGGCCGAGATCGTGCCCTTCGACAGCCGCCATTTCGGCGAGAGCTACCCCTACGGCAACAAGATCGAGGCACTGACGGCCCTGCCCGAGAACGGGCCCTTCGTGTTCTTCGACACCGACACGCTGATCACCGGCGACCTGACGGCGGTGCCCTTCGACTTCGACCGCCCCTCCGCCTCGCGGCGGGTGGAGGGCACCTGGCCCCAGATCGAGCTGTACGGGCCGGGCTACGCGCAGACGTGGAAATCGCTCTACGACAAGTTCGGCCTCGATTTCGACAGCTCGCTCGACACCGGCTGGCCCGATGAATACTGGCGCCGCTACCTCTACTTCAACGCGGGATTTTTCTACTACCGCGACCCGGCCGCCTTCGGGCAGCGGTTCACCGACTACGCGCTTGCCATCCGCGACGACGCGCCGGCCGAACTGGTGTGCCAATCGCTCGACCCGTGGCTCGACCAGGTGGCGTTGCCGCTGGTGATCCATGCGCTTGGCGGCGGGCGCGACGCCCTGCCCGAGGGATGGCTGGATGGCTCGCATTCCTGCCACTACCGCGTGTTGCCGCTGGCCTATGCGCGCGAGGATCAGCGCGTGATCGACGTGCTGGAACAGGTCACCGCACCCAACAAGATCAAGAAGGTGCTCAAGGCCTACGACCCGATCAAGCGGATGATCTACCAGGGCAAGGGCGCCAAGGCGCGGGCGCTGTTCGACCAGGGCAACCTGCCGCGCAAGGAACAGGCGATCCGCAACACGCTCAAGCGCGAGAAGCTCTGGCTGCGCTGAGGCCCTGAACGGCAAACGGCCCCGCCGGGTGGGGCGAGGCCGTCAAGATCGGGTGGGTGCTCGGGTGCGCGGGTCAGCCCGCGCTGGCCGGCTCTTCCTTCTTGCGCTCCGAATAGATCATCAGCGGATGCGCGTCCGAGGTCACGGCCTCCTCGTTCACCACGACCTCTTCCACGCCCGAGGTGCTGGGCAGGTCGAACATGGTGTCGAGCAGGATGTCTTCCATGATCGAGCGCAGGCCGCGCGCGCCGGTCTTGCGGGCGATGGCGCGCTTGGCGATCGCCTTCAGCGCGTCGTCGGTGAACTTGAGCTTCACGTCCTCCAGCTCGAACAGGCGCTGGTATTGCTTGACCAGCGCGTTCTTGGGCTGGGTCAGGATGGTGACCAGCGCCGGCTCGTCCAGATCCTCGAGCGTGGCGATGACCGGCAGGCGGCCGACGAATTCCGGGATCAGGCCGAATTTCAGCAGATCCTCGGGTTCCAGATCCTTGAAATACTCGCCCACTGTCTTCGACGCCGGATCGCGCACATCGGCACCGAAGCCCATGGCCGAGCCCTTGCCGCGTTGCGCGATGATCTTGTCGAGGCCGGCGAAGGCGCCGCCGCAGATGAACAGGATGTTCGTCGTATCCACCTGCAGGAATTCCTGCTGCGGATGCTTGCGCCCCCCCTGCGGCGGCACCGAGGCGACGGTGCCTTCCATGATCTTCAGCAGCGCCTGCTGCACCCCCTCGCCCGACACGTCGCGGGTGATCGAGGGGTTGTCGGACTTGCGGGTGATCTTGTCGACCTCGTCGATGTAGACGATGCCGCGCTGCGCGCGTTCGACGTTGTATTCGCTGGCCTGCAAGAGCTTGAGGATGATGTTCTCCACATCCTCGCCGACATAGCCGGCCTCGGTCAGCGTCGTGGCGTCGGCCATGGTGAAGGGCACATCGAGGATGCGCGCCAGCGTCTGCGCCAGCAGCGTCTTGCCGCAGCCGGTCGGGCCGATCAGCAAGATGTTGGACTTCGACAGTTCGATGTCCGACTTGCCGGAATTGTTCAGGCGCTTGTAATGGTTGTGAACCGCGACAGACAGCACGCGCTTGGCGTGCATCTGCCCGATCACATAGTCGTCGAGCACCTCGCAGATCTCCAGTGGCGCGGGCACCCCGTCCGAGGATTTCAGACCGGCGGTCTTGGTTTCCTCGCGGATGATGTCCATGCACAGTTCGACGCATTCATCGCAGATGAACACCGTCGGCCCGGCGATCAGTTTGCGAACCTCGTGCTGGCTCTTGCCGCAAAACGAGCAGTAGAGCGTGTTTTTCGAGTCGCTGCCGGATGAATTCGCCATATCGTCCACCTTATCGGGTCTGTCGGGGCGCCGGAACCCCGGCCCGGGGCACGCCCGAGCCGCGGATTTCGCAAAGCCTAGAACAGGCCAACAGTCATCACAATGTCAAATTCCCCACCCTTGCGGGCCGGAAACGCTGCCGTGACCGACCGTCTCATGCGCCCGCTGCGGCGTCGGGAACGCGGTTTGCCACGATCTCGTCCACATGGCCCCAGGCCTTCGCCTCTTCCGGGGTCATCCATTTGTCGCGATCCATCGCCTGGCGCACCGTGTCGTAATCCTGCCCGGTGTGCCTGACGTAGAGCTGATACATCCGCTCGCGGGTCTGTTCGATCGACTTGGCCGAGATCAGGATGTCTTCCGCCGTGCCCTGGAACCCGCCCGAGGGCTGGTGCACCAGGAACTGCGAATTCGGCAGCGAGAAACGCATGCCCTTTTCGCCGCCGACCGCGATCACCGAGCCCATGGAGGCCGCAAGCCCGACCACGAGGGTGGAGACCTTGGGCTTGATGTACTGCATCGTGTCGTAGATCGACATGCCCGAGATGACGCTGCCTCCCGGGCTGTTGATGTACATGGAGATCTCCTTGGACGGATTCTCCGATTCCAGGTGCAGAAGCTGCGCCACCACCAGGCTCGACATGCCGTCATGCACGGGGCCGGAGACGAAGATGATCCGCTCCTTCAGGAGCCGGGAAAAGATGTCGTAGGCCCGTTCGCCGCGGCTGGTCTGTTCGACCACCATGGGCACGAGGGTGTTCATGTAGAAATCTCTGGGATCGTTCATGGCGGCCTGCCTCGGATGCGTTGCGCTGTTGTGCGAGAGTCTTAGTGGTGGGTGGGGGGGGCTGCAAGGGCAGGTGGTCAATTCCGCCCCGGCGTCTAGATCAGGGGTCATGCCCGGACAATCCAGCCACGCCCCGCCGCCCGCCACCCGGACCGAAGCCCTGACGCGGCTGGCGCGTTTCGTGCCCCATGCGGGCCGCGACTATGCCGCCCGGCGCAACCATGATCTGCCCGACCGGGGCCACCCGCATGTCTCGCACCTGTCGCCCTATCTGCGCCACCGCCTGATCACCGAGGCGGAGGTGCTGCACGCGGTGCTTGCCCGCCATTCGCCTGACGCCGCCGCGAAATTCGTGCAGGAGGTGTTCTGGCGCAGCTACTGGAAAGGCTGGCTGGAGCTGCGGCCGGGCATCTGGTCGGAGTACCGCAACGGGCTCGACCGCGCGCTGGCGGACGGCGCACTGGCCGATCGGCTGGCCACGGCCGAGGCGGGCGCGACCGGGATCGACGCCTTCGACGCCTGGATGCGGGAGCTGACCGGCACCGGCTACCTGCACAACCATGCCCGGATGTGGGCGGCCTCGATCTGGATCTTCACCCTGCGGCTGCCGTGGGAGGCAGGGGCCGACCTGTTCCTGCGCCACCTTCTCGACGGCGATCCGGCGTCGAACACGCTGAGCTGGCGCTGGGTGGCCGGGCTGCAGACCCGCGGCAAACCCTACCTCGCCCGCCCCGACAACATCGCCCGCTACACCGAGGGACGCTTTCGGCCCGGTGCGTTGGTGACCGATGCCGCACCCCTTGCCGGCCCGGCACCCCCGGCGCCGCGGAGGCCGCCCGAGGGCGACCTGCCCCGGCCCGGGCTGCGCACCGGCCTGCTGCTGACGGAGGAGGACCTCGCGCCGGGCTTCGTGCTGGACACGCTCGACGCGCCGCCTGTGGCGCATGCGACGCTGTGTTCGGTAGCGGGCCGCTCGCCTCTGGCGGTATCGGCCACGGTCGTCCGCTTCACAGAAGCGGCCATCGCGGATGCGCGGACGCGGTGGGCCGGACGGATGGGCGCGGCCGGCCCGGCGGCCGATGACCCCGCGACGATCCTCGATTGGGCCCTGGCCGAGGGGCTGGAGCAGATCGTGACGCCCCATGCGCCGGTCGGACCGGCCGCCACGGCGCTCGCCCGGCTCGAAACCGCGCTGACCGCCCGAGGCGTGACGGTCGTCCGCGTGCTGCGCGACCATGACCGGCGCGCCTGGCCGCACGCGACCCACGGCTTCTTCCGCTTCAGGGAGCGGATTCCCGAGCTGCTGGCGGCGCTGTGAGGGGACCTGTGGATATCTCGGCGTTTTGGCAAATTAGTGATACTTCAGGGCCTGTATGCTCGGCTGCAATCCCGATGTGCGTTCCATTACCACAAGCTCACTTCGGGTTCATATCGCTGCATGTCCCGCAGAAGCGCGACGAAACCTTCCGTCTGGGCGGCCATGTCCGCCTCCCCCAGTTCCGCCGTGGCAGCCGAGGCATCGCCGACCGTGCCCTTGGGGTTCAGATCCTGCGACAGCCACGCCAGGTTGGCCTCGGCCATGTGAAATCCGAGCTTCACAGAACCTTGCCGCAGCGCCGTCTGGCGGCTGGCGAAGTTCTCGATCTGGTCGCGCTGCACCAGATCCGGCCAGCTCGCCAGCATCATCGAGGTTTCCGACAACCCGCCGTGAATGTCCACCATCGGCCCCTCGGGGTAGTCGTAGACCCGCGTACCGCCCAGCCGGGTCCAGGCGGTGGTCGCCACCGCCATGCCGTGGGTCTGGCGCAGCTCGCGCGCAACGATCTCCATCGGCGCGACATTGCCGCCATGGCTGGTGACGATCACCAGCTTGCGCAGGCCCGCCCGCGCGACGCTGTGCCCGATCTCGAGCCAGGCCTTGATCGCCGTTTCCCAGGTCAGGGTCAGGGTGCCCGCAAATTCGATGTGCTCGTTCGACTTGCAGACCTGCTGCACCGGCAGGAAGCAGGCCGGCAGGTCACCCGGCAGGGCCGCCACGACGCGGCTCACCATCGCCTCGGCGAGCAGCGCGTCGACGCCCACGGGCAGGTGCGGCCCGTGCTGTTCGATCGCCGCGATGGGCAGCACGGCGATCCAGCCCGAGGTGTCGCTTTGGGAAAACTCGCGCGTGGTCATGTCGCGCCAAAAGGGTCTGGGCAGGGTCATCGTCATCTCCGTTTGCCCCGATGAAACCGCTGTGCGCGCGGATTGTCGATGAAAAGGCAAGGACTTGCCTGCAAATAAGGCGGTTGCGAAACCGCGTGGTCCGATCCGCCGCAGCGGCACAGGGTTGCACAACCGGTGCAAATGATATGAATCGAGCCACGCCATCAGGAGACCAGCCATGCCCGACGGACAGACCCGCCACACCGGCCCCTCGCTCGCGCCCTTCGACTGGGCCGATCCGTTCCATCTTGCCGCGCAGTTGAGCGAAGAGGAGCGCATGGTCGCCGACAGCGCGCGCGCCTATGCGCA
>Ga0008835_100276_pt1 | contig 57784 bp, 57 predicted proteins | sample HotLakConsoUCCRE_FD_62215 | JGI IMG/M metagenome (GOLD analysis project Ga0008835, IMG submission 62215) | Hypersaline microbial mat communities from Hot Lake, Washington, USA - Hot Lake Consortium UCC-RE (Hybrid Assembly) ... | reverse complement strand
CAACCGTTCCATCTGCGCGTCGCTCAACCAGAAATGCCCGCTCATCATGCCCCCTCTGCTTGGGAGCTTGAATCACGCAGCCCGGGAAGCCTCAAGCGGATTTATGGGTCCTGACCCTAAACCTGATAGTTGCCCTTTAACAATATGAGAACTTTGGTTGTCACCGCACTAAAGGATGAAGGGCCGTACATTCTCGAATGGGCCGCCTACTATACAGCAATCGGCTTCAGCAATATTCTTGTTTTCGAGAATGATTCAACGGATTTTTCGGATGCCATATTGTTGAGGCTTCGCGAACTGGGCGCTATCGAGTACATCAAGAATAAGGACTACAGTGGCAGTCCACAGATGTCTGCATTTCAGAAAGCACTCACCCTCGACACATACAGAAGTGCAGATTACGTCCTATGTGCTGATTGCGACGAGTTCATAGTTCCTAAAGATGTTAATTGCATCGCTGATTTCTTGATTCCCAGAAATAACGCCAGAGCAATTGCTATCAACTGGCTGAACTTTGGCAGCTCTCATATTGAGCGATGGGCGCCTGCGATGACGATCGAGCGATTCACCATGTGTGCCGAGGCGACGCACACACAGAACCTTATGTTCAAGTCTCTTCATCGGCCCTCTGACATATTCGCAAGCTTCTGTATGCATCGACCTTGGCCCAAGACCGCAATTGAGGACTTTGTCTTTACCGATGGGACAACTGTAGACGCCGGGGTCCAACTTGGAGATGCTCCACTTGATGTGTCAAAGATACCCAACCGCCACGCTTCCTGCACAATCAACCATTATTCAGTAAGAAGTCTTGAAGAGTACCGACAAAAGGAGATTCGCGGAGATGGGTTTTTTGTGGGCACTGGCTATGGTGGCAGAGCAAAGTTCCTTCAAAGAGACACGAACAAATTTCAAAATTTAGATATTCAAAAGTTTATTCCACGAACGATTCAAATACTGTCCCAGTATTTGCAAGATCCGCGCCTCGCAAGACTCCATCGCGAAACGTGCCTACGCCACTTTCAACGCGCTTAATCAGCAACCGGTAGGGTGCAGTTACACCCCACCATTCCCCGCCGCCAACCGCGACCGCGTCGGGTAAAGCCCCACCCTACTCCCGGCCAACCCCCTCAAGACCCAAACCCATCGCCACTCCAAACCGCCCGTCCCGATGCACCGACGGCCACGGCCACTCCTCCGACCGCGCCACGAACCCGTGTTTCACCGGGTCAGTAGGGTGGGGTTCCACCCCACCATCCCCGCCGCCTATCGCGTCCGCGTGGGGTAAAACCCCACCCTACGCCCGGCCAAGCGACTCAAGACCCAACCCCATCCCCGGCACATACCGCGCATCCCGATGCACCGACGACCACGGCCAGTCCTCCGGCCGCGCCACGAACCCGTGTTTCACCGGGTTCATCCAGCAATACCGCAGATGCGCCCAGTAATCCGCCTCGTCGCGGATGTGGTGCTCCCAGAACCGGCGTTGCCAAAGCCCCGCATCTCCTTTGCGAACCTTCGAGGCCGACCGTAGGGTGGGGTTCCACCCCACCATCCCCGGTTCGTCCGATGTGTCGTCGGTGGGGTGGAACCCCACCCTACACCCCGCCCCTTCATATTTCTCCCGCACCGCCATCGTGAACCGCGCCTTGATCGCGCCCCACCGCACGCCATACGCCCGGTCCGCCGGCGGCATCCGCCACACCGCGTGGAGATGGTCCGGCAACACCACCCACGCCTCGATCCCGAAGGGCCGCTCCGCCTTCGTCACCCGGACGGCCTCGCGCAGCAGCTCCACCTCCCGAACCAGCAGGTCCCCGCCCCGGCGGGCGAGCGTGACGGTGAAAAAGACAGTGGCCCCGGTGACAGGCGGGCGGCGATAGACGGACATGGGCGCAGTCTCGCCCGACGAGGGTTAACCGCTGGTGAACGCTCTTGGCCAACCCGCCCTGCCGGGGCTCCGTCCGGTCGACGCCTGAAAACTCCACTGGACCTTTCATCCGGCCTTGCCGGGCCCGCGTCTCACCCCCCAAATCCTGACGCTTCGTGAATCCGCCTCTGCAACCCCTTGATTTTCCACAAGCGGCACCCTGTCCCACGCGTGGGACACCCCGGGCCGGCCCCGCCTCCCCCTCAATACCGCGCCGGAGGGTCGCTGGCCGGAAAGCTCTCGTCGGCGGCCTCGTCGACGGTGTCCCAGTCCGCCGGGCGGTCGCGCTGCGCCGCGGGGCCGGCCTCGCGGACCGGCGGGAATGGCGCAAGGGGTTCTGGGCGGCTCGCCTTGCGCGCCCCGGCGCGGCGGCGCCAGAGCATCAGGGCGAGGGGCAGGGCGTAGCGGATCAGGCGGTGCATGGGAACCTCCGGGTGCGGGTCTGACCCTTGTCAAACGCGCCGCCGCGCCGCGCGTTCCCCGGAACAAATCGCCGGGCCGGCGGTTTCCTCCGCGAACCCCGTCCCACAGCAGCGCAGGAGGAAAGCCCATGGCGACCCGCCCTCCCCCCGTCAGCTATTCGACCGTCCAGATGAGCCTGCACTGGCTGATCGTGGCGCTGGTGGCCATCCAGTTCGCCTTCAACGACTCGATGTCGCGCGCGTTGCATGACGCGGTCGAACAGGGCGGATACGCGATGCGGGAAGGCGGGATGGTGTCGCATGCCGTGATCGGCGGGGCGATCTTCGTCGCCATGCTGACCCGGCTGGGCCTGCGGTTGAAGCGCGGCGTGCCGCCCGCGCCGACAACGGAATCGCGGCCGGTGCAGATCCTGTCGCGGGCGACGCACTGGGCGTTCTACGCCGTCCTGCTGGCCATGCCGGTGATCGGCGCGCTGGCGCTGTTCCTGATCAGCCCGACGCTGGGGGCGCTGCATTCCGCCGCGTCCTGGGTGCTGCTGGCGATCATCGCGCTGCATGTCGCAGGTGCGCTGCACCACTGGATCAAGCCCGGCTCAGAGGCGCATCGCCGGATGCTGAGCGCCGGCCCCTCGGACCGGCGGCTGGATTGAAAAGGCGCGCCCGGATCGGAGCGCGCCTTGAGCAAGACGACGGCCTGTGGCGGGGTCACATCTGCTGTTGCGTCTCCTCCGACGCCTCTTCGATGTTCTGGCCGGCGCTGTTCACGTCTCGGCCGAAGCCCTCGACGGTTTCGCACGCGGTCAGGCCAAGAATGGCAGTGAGCAACAGGGTCAGGCGGAGCATGGTTTCTCTCCCATCGGGGTTGTGGTTCAGGCTGTCAACGCCCGATGCGACGCTTTTGTTCCCTGGCGCAGGGACACCGCGCGGAACCCGCACGGCGCCCGGTGCGTTTGCCCGGAAAGGAGGTTCCTCATGGATCGTCTGAGCATCTTGCTGACCCTCATGACCGGCGCCGTGCTGACCGGTGCGTTCGTCACCACCGTTCTGTCCTTTGGGCTGTATGGGTGGTGGCCCATCGGCATCGCCACGGCCCTCGGCTTTGCGCTGAGCTGGCCCGCCGCCTACCTGATCTCGCGCCTGACCAAGCGCCGGGACCCGAACTGGGACCACACCCGCGTCGAGGATGCCGATCCCTTGCCCGCCCCCGACGCGCCCGAGGTCTGAGACGGCGGCATTTGACGCCGATCAAGGAATTGCGCAGGATGCGCGGCTATTCTAGCCCCGAACGCGTTTCTTGATCGGAGGCCGGCATGCGCCTGTTTTTTCTCATTTTCACCCTCGCCTCCACCGCGCTTGCGGGGATCGGGGTCACCGCCGTTCTGGCTGCGGGCTTCGACGGCTGGGAGCCGATCGTGATCGCCGCCGCGATCGGCGCGATCGTCGCCCTGCCCGCATCCTGGATCGCCACCCAGAAGATCAAGGCGCTGTAGGAGCCACGCCGGCAAAGGCGCGGACCGCCGCCTCGAACGCGCGCGGTCGATCCGCGTGGAGCCAATGGGCCGCCTCGGGGATCTTGGCGAATCTCGCATTCGGAAACAGGCCCCTGATCGCCGGGCGGTGATCGGGGGTGACGTAATCCGACAGCGCGCCGGACAGGACCAGGACCGGGCCGTCGAAGGTGCCCGGCAGGTCGGGCCAGCCGAGGATCTTGGGCATGTCCCGTTCCAGCGCGTCCAGGTTCAGCCGCCAGCGCCGCCCCTTCACGTCGAGCGATTGCAGAAGGAAGGCCCGCACCCCGTCCTCCGCGACACGTTCGGCAAGCTGCGCGTCGGCGTCGCGGCGCGTCTCGACCCGCGAGAGGTCGACGGCGCGCATGGCGTCGATCAGCGGCTGCTGCGTGTGGCCATAGGCGACGGGCGCGATGTCGGCGACGATCAGGCGGCGCACGGCCTGCGGGTGCAGCAGCGCGAGCGCCATTGCCGCCTTGCCGCCCATGGAATGCCCCAGCACATCGGCCTGCCCGCCGTAGGCAGCGATGACTTCGGCCAGATCCTCGGCCAGTTCGGGATAGCTGTGGCCGTCGTGCCACGGGCTTTCGCCGTGATTGCGCATGTCGACGCTGATCACGCGGCGCGCATCCGACAGGCGCCGGGCGATCACGCCCCAGTTGCGGGCAGACCCGAAGAGGCCATGGGCGATGAGGATCGGCGGGTGGGCGGTATCGTCGCCCTCGAGGATGGCGTTGAGCATGGGTGGAGAGATAGGCCAGGCCGGGGGCGGATGGCCAGCGCAAAGCCATGGGTTGAGCCAAGGCCCTGCCCCGGCGTATCTTTTGCCGGTTCTGCCACCTGTGGGTCGATTCCATGGATCAGCGCGCGCTCGACGCCTTGCACGAGGATCTGCGGCAGGAGATTGCCGCGCGGCTCAACGTGCGCGGGCGCAGCTTCCACGAGGCTGTGCGCCGCGCGGGGCGGCGCATGCCCGCCCGGGCGCGGGCCGCGGCGGCCGAGATGGCGATGCTAGAGGCGCGGCTGGCGCATCCGAAACTTGCCGCGCGGACCGATCCGGCGCTGATCCATCGCGCCGCCGGCACGATCCGCGCCAGCCTTGCCCGCCATGCACCGGGCGCCCGCGCGGCGCGCGACCGGTCGTTTCTTCTGGCCGATATCGGGGCCAAGCTGGCGATCTTGCTGGCGCTTGGCCTTGCCGTCCTGCACTGGCAAACGGGCGCCTGACCTGCCTCAATGCGCCGGGCGGATGAAGGTGCCGTTGCGCAGGTCGCGCATGGCCTTTTGCAGTTCTTCCTGGGTGTTCATCACGATGGGGCCGTGCCAGGCCACCGGCTCCTCGATCGGCGCGCCGGAGATCAGCAGGAACCGCACCCCTTCGGGCCCGGCCTGCACCGTCACCTCGTCACCCGAGCCGAAGCGGATCAGCGTCCGGTCGCCCGACATGTCGCGGATGTTGACCTCGCGGCCCATCACTTCCTTCTCCAGCCGCACGCCCTGCGGCGCCGAGGCATCGGCAAAGAACCCGGCACCCTGGAACACATAGGCGAAGGCGCGGCGGTAGGTGTCGATGCGGAAGGTCTTCTTCACGCCGGCCGGCACGGTCACGTCGAGGTATTGCGGATCGGCGGCGATGCCATCGACAGGGCCGCGCTTGCCCCAGAACTCCCCGGTGATGACGCGCACATGGGTGCCGTCGTCATCGGTGACCTCGGGTATGTCGCCGCCCTGGATGTCCTGGTAGCGGGGCGCGGTCATCTTCTGCGCGGCGGGCAGGTTGCCCCAGAGCTGGAAGCCGTGCATCTGGCCGCGCTTGTTGCCCTTGGGCATCTCCTGATGGAGAATGCCCGACCCCGCGGTCATCCACTGCACCGATCCCGCGCCCAGGCTGCCGCGATTGCCGAGACTGTCGGAATGGTCGACCGTGCCCTCGAGCACATAGGTGATGGTCTCGATCCCCCGGTGCGGGTGCCACGGAAAGCCGTCGCGGTAGAAATCCGGGTCGTCGTTGCGGAAATCGTCGAACAGCAGGAACGGGTCCAGTTCCTTCGGGTCCTGAAAGCCGAAGGCGCGATGCAGATAGACGCCCGCCCCTTCCATGGTCGGTTTGGCGGGGCGGGTTTCGAGAATGGGGCGGATCGACATGGCGGTGTGCTTCCTGATCTGGGGTATCGAAGATGTAGCGATACGCGGTCGGTGCGCAATGCGAGGGGCCACACCATGGCTGTGCAGGGATGCAGAACCCTCGCCAAGCGCCGCGCGACGCGCTATGGGGCGCCGATCCCCGAGGCACAGGCGCATGGCAAAGAAACCGAAGCACGATCCGAACGAGGTGCTGGCCACCATCGACCCGCAGCCGGTGCGGCGCGTGTTCACCACCGGCGTGGTCGGACTGCTGGGAATGATCCTGCTCTATGTCGCGGCCGCCACCCCGCCGGCGGACCCGGCGTGGCTGGTGTTCCTGATCGTCATGGGGCTCGGCGCGCTCTACCTGTCGTGGCGGGTGTGGCTGGCGACGGCGGTGACGCTGGAGTTGACCCGGACGGAGCTGCGCGAGGTCGGCGGACGCGTCCTGTTCACCCTCGACGAGGTCGCCAGCGTCGACCGCAGCGCCTTTGCCTTCAAGCCCGCCGGCGGGTTCCTGGTACGCCTAAAGGCGCCCAGCGCACGCGGGCGCGCCTATGCGCCCGCGTTGTGGTGGCGGCTGCGCGCGCGCGTGGCTGTCGGCGGGGCCACGGCCTCGGCCCAGGCCAAGCCGATGGCCGACCTGATCCGCATCATCATCGCGGAGCGGAGCGGCGAGATACCGCCGGGCGCGCGCTGAGCCTCAGATCCCCTTGGCCTGGTAGCTTTTCGCCACCCGGCCGATGCTGACGAGGAACGCCGCCGTGCGCAGGTCCGACACCTTGTCGTGGCTCCACCAGACCTCGCGCATCGACTGGTAGGCCTGTCGCATGGTGTCGTCGAGACCCGAGCGGACGAGTTCCAGCTCGCCCGCGCCGCGCAGGTAGCGATCCTTGAAATCGGGCGAAAGGGTCCAGTTGATCGAACTGTCGCGGCTGATGCGTTCCAGCTCGTCGACGATGAGCTGGTGGCGCGCTTCCTCCTGGCGGCGCTGCATCCGGCCGAAGCGGATGTGCGACAGGTTCTTGACCCATTCGAAATAGCTGACCGTGACGCCGCCCGCGTTGGCGAAAAGGTCGGGGATGATCACCGTGCCCTTGTGGCGCAGGATCTCGTCGGCGCCGGCGGTCACCGGCCCGTTGGCGGCCTCGATGATCAGCCCCGCCTGGATGGCGGCGGCGTTGTGCATGTTGATCACCCCCTCCATCGCGGCGGGGATCAGGATGTCGCAATCCGCCTCCAGCACACGCGCGCCTTCGGCATGGTAGGTGCCATAGGGGCAATCCTTGACCCCGCCGTGGCGCACGATCCAGTCGCGCAGCGCGTCAATGTCGATGCCGTCGGGATTTTCGATCGCGCCGTCGCGTTCGATCACATGGGTGACCTTGCAGCCATCCTCGGTGCTCAGGAACAGCGCCGCGTGGTAGCCGACATTGCCAAGCCCCTGCACGATCACCCGCTTGCCGTCGAGGGTGCCCTTCATGCCTGCCTTCTCCACATCCTCGGGGTGGCGGAAGAATTCCTGCAGGGCGTACTGCACGCCGCGCCCGGTCGCCTCGACCCGGCCGAGGATGCCGCCCGCGTGGATCGGCTTGCCGGTGACGCAGGCGCGCGCGTTGATGTCGGTGGTGTTCATCCGCGCATATTGATCGGCGATGATCGCCATCTCGCGCTCGCTGGTTCCCATGTCGGGCGCGGGCACGTTCTGCGCCGGGTCGATCAGGTCGCGCTTGATCAGCTCGTAGGCGAAGCGGCGGGTGATCTTTTCCAGCTCGTCCGCGTCCCAGTGGCGCGGGTCGATGCAGAGCCCGCCCTTGGAGCCGCCGAACGGCGCCTCGACCAGGGCGCATTTGTAGGTCATCAGCGCCGCCAGCGCCTCGACCTCGTCCTGGTTCACCGACGGCGCGTAGCGGATGCCGCCCTTCACCGGCTCGGTGTGTTCGGAATGGACCGACCGGTAGCCGGTGAAGGTCTGGATCTCGCCCCGGAGCTTGACGCCGAAGCGCACGGTGTAGGTGGAGTTGCAGACCCGGATCTTTTCCTCCAGCCCCGGCGGAAGGTCCATCAGCGCGGCGGCGCGCGTGAACATCAGGTCGACGGACTGTCGGAAACTCGGCTCGCCGGTCAAAGTGCTCATTGACGTATCCCTTCCGTTGGCTGCATCGGTGGCGCGTCGGACGCTCCGACTCGCTCAAGAAAAGGGCATAGCCCGCTCCGCGAAACAACCCTTGCGGGCGGACCGGCGATTAACCGCGTTTCGGAACCAACCTGTTTCAGGCCTTATCCTGCCTCATTTTCGCCCCGCTTACAGGGCATTGGAACCATCGGACCAACGCGTCCGTGCGTTTTGAATGCCAGTTGTCAGGTGGGAGTGCAGTAGATGCGCCGCCAATTCGAAGAGTTTCCCTTGCGCGGCCGCATCGGCCGGTTGGCGCTGCGCCTGCCGCGCCGTTTCATGGTGCGCGAAGACGGGACGATCACGATCTTCGCCACGGTCGTGTTCGTGCTCATGGTCGGTGTCGGCGGGATCGCCATCGACGTGATGCGCTTCGAGACGCAGCGCGTGCAGCTGCAATACACGCTCGACCGCGCCGTCCTGGCCGCCGCGTCGCTGTCGCAGACCATGGACCCCCAGGAGGTCGTGGAAAACTACTTCGAGACCGCCGGTCTGGCCGATTACCGCCTGCGGGTGTCCGTCGAGGAAGGCCTGAACTTCCGCCGGGTCGAGGCGAGCGCCGAGATGGAAGTCCAGACGCTGTTCATGAGCATCTTCGGCCAGCCCGTCCTGACCTCGCCGGCGTCGGGCGCCGCCGAGGAACGCGTTCCCAACGTCGAAGTTTCGCTGGTGGTCGACGTGTCCGGCTCGATGCGCGATTCCGATGGCGGGATGTCAAAGATCGCGCGCCTGCGCATCGCGGCGCAGAACTTCGTCACCCGCATGCTCGAGGGCGACCGGGCCGACCTCACGACGATCAGCCTTGTTCCCTACGCCGGACAGGTGAACCCGGGCGCAACGGTGTTCAACCTGATCGGCGGCCAGCGGGCCTATATCGAGGTCGAGGACGAAGACGGCGAACCCGAGCTCGTGCTGCGCGACCACGCCCGGTCCAGCTGCGTCGAGTTCGACGAAACCCATTTCGACCGGACCTCGGTCCCGCAGGGTTGGTCTTTTCAGCAGGTTCCGCACTTCATGAACTGGGCGATCCACAATCCGACGATGGACTGGGGCTGGTGCCCGCTGGAAGGCAACAGCGCGGCTGCCGAGGCATCCTCGTCGATCCAGTACCTGTCGGCCAACGCCGCCGCTCTGAACGATTACATCACGCGCATGCGCCTGCATGACGGCACCGGCACGCAGTACGGGATGCTCTGGGGGCTGTGGCTTCTCGACCCCGACAGCCGCTGGATCGTCGAGGAACTGGCCGATGTGGGCGCGGTCGATTCGGGGTTCACCGAACGTCCGGCCGCCTATGACGATCCCGAGACGCTGAAGGTCATCGTGTTGATGACAGACGGCAACATCACCGAGCAATACCGGCCCCGTTTCACCAACCGGACGCTGTCGCCGATCAACGCCACGACATCGTCGGACATCTTCTTCAATCATACCGAAGAGTTGGCCCAGCAGAACAGAAACAACCACTGCAACGGCCAGACCTGTTCGGTGTTCGAGGGCGGCCAGCCCAACGCCAGCGCGTCGCTGCAGTACAACCGCGCGCGCTTTTTCGAAGCCTGCGACCAGGCGCGGGCCAACGACATCATCGTGTTCACCATCGCCTTCAACGCGAACAGCACCGCCCGCAATGAAATGCGGACATGTGCCAGCTCGGCCGCGCATTTCTACGACGTGCAGGGCGCCGAACTCGACACCGCGTTCCAGTCCATCGCGGGCGCGATCCAGCGGTTGCGCCTGATCCAATGAGCACGCCCTGGTTCACCCGCGCCTCGGAGGCGCTGCGCCGCTTCTGTCGGGATGACAGGGCCACCGCGTCGATCGAGTTCGTCATCATGTTCCCCGTGGTGATCATGCTGTTCATCGCGGTGTTCGAAACCGGGATGATCCTGACACGGCAGGTGTTGATGGAACGATCCCTGGACGAGGCGGTGCGCATCCTGCGCCTCGCCCGCGGTCTGGAACTGACCGCGGGCGACATCGAGGAGGCGATCTGCGCCAACACCCGGGCGATCCCCAACTGCGACCAGGTCCTGGTTGTCGACCTGCGGCGCATCGACCGCGGCACCTACGCGGTGCCCACGCCCGACGTGATCTGCGTGAACCGCAACGACATCGACGTGCGGCCCAGCAACCTGTTCCAGCAGGGCGAGGACAACGATCTGATCCTGATCCGGACCTGCGCCATCATCGACCGGCTTCTGCCCTTCTCGGGCTTTGGCCTGAACCTCGTGCGCGACGACACCGGCGGCCTGCACATCACCGCCGCGTCCGTCTTCGTCAATGAACCCGATTGAGGAGGAGACACACATGCTGACCCGCCTCTTGCGGCGCTTCTGGAAGGACGACCGGGCCGCCATCGCTATGGAGACGGTGATCATCACGCCGGTCCTCGCCTGGACCTTCATCGGCAGCTTCGTCTTCTTCGACGCCTTCCGCACCTACAACAGCTCGATCAAGGCGACCTATGCGGTGGCCGACATCCTGTCGCGCCAGACCAGCACGGTCTTCGCCTATGACATCGAAGGCATGTCCCAGATCTTCGAGCATCTGGTGCGCAACAACGGCAACGCCCGGCTTCGGGTGTCGCAGATCCACTACCTCAGCGGCCCCGACGAATACCGCGTCGACTGGTCCTACGCCACCAATGGCGAAGCGCGCCTGTTCACCGCCAATCTCGTCGACATGGAGGAGCTTCTGCCCACGATGGGCAATGCTGAAAGCCTGATCCTGGTGCAATCCTTCATCCCCTACCAACCCGTGTTCCAGAGCGGGATGGATGTGATCACCTTCTCGAACTTCACCTTCACCCGCCCTCGCTACGCCGGGCAGATCCCCTTCGACGCCACGGAGACCGAGTTCCCCAGCAGCTGATCGGTCGCCACCGACCGGTCCGGTGTCGCGCGGGGGCTATTCTTTGACAGGGCGCCGTCCGATACTGGCCTTGTGCCGACCGGCCGACGGGGTGGATGATGCGCTATTCAGGCTGGCAGGTGCTGGCACAAGGGATCGCGGGCAACCGTGGCTGGCGCCCGGCCTGGCGTGACGCCGCGCCCAGGGACGGCTACGACATCGTCATCATCGGCGGCGGCGGCCATGGTCTTGCCACCGCGCATTACCTGGCCAAGACCCACGGCCTGACCAATGTCGCGGTGCTTGAAAAAGGCTATCTCGGCAGCGGCAACGTCGGGCGCAACACCACCATCGTGCGCGCCAACTACCTGCTCGAGGGCAATTCCCAGTTCTATTCCCATTCGCTGAAACTCTGGGAGCGGCTGGAGCAGGGTCTGAACTACAACGTGATGCATTCGCAGCGCGGGCTGATCAACCTGTTCCATTCCGACGGCCAGCGCGACGCCTTCGTCCGCCGCGGCAACATGATGATCAACCAGGGCGACGACGCGATCTTGCTGGATCGCGAGGGCTGCCGGGACCTGTTGCCCTACCTCGATTACGCGCAGACACGGTTCCCGATCTACGGCGGCCTCCTCCACCCGCGCGGCGGCACGGCGCGCCACGACGCCGTCGCCTGGGGCTACGCGCGCGCCGCAGACCGGCGCGGCGTCGACCTGATCCAGAATTGCGAAGTGACCGGGATCGACATCGCGGGCGGGCGCGTCACCGGCGTGCAGACCACGCGCGGCGCGATCCGCGCGAAGAAGGTGGGGATCGTTGTGGCCGGCCGGTCGAGCCAGGTGGCCGCGATGGCGGGCCTGCGCCTGCCTATCGAAAGCCACATCCTGCAGGCCTTCGTGACCGAGGGGCTGAAGCCGGTGATCGACCATGTCATCAGCTACGGCATGGGGCATTTCTACATCAGCCAGTCCGACAAGGGCGGGCTGGTGTTCGGCGGCGACCTCGATTTCTACGCCAGCTACGCGGCGCGTGGCAACCTGCCGATGGTGGAACACGTCGCCGAGGCGGGAATGACGCTGATGCCGATGATCGGCAAGGCGCGGATGCTGCGCAGCTGGGGGGGGATCATGGACATGACGCCCGACGGCTCGCCGATCATCGACAAGGCGCCCGTAGACGGGCTCTACCTCAACTGCGGCTGGTGCTACGGCGGCTTCAAGGCCGTGCCGGCGTCGGGCGACTGCTTCGCGCACCTGATCGCCACCGACCGCCCGCATGCGGCGGCGGCGCGGTTCCGGCTCGACCGATTTGAAACAGGAAAGGGATTGCTGGATGAAGAAGGCACGGGGTCTCAGCACAATCTGCATTAGTCTGGCGCTTGCGGCAGCACCGGTCGCGGCCCAGACCGTGCCGCTTGGCTGCTTTGCGCGGACTTACACGCCGGCGCATCTGGCCGGCCAGCCCGAGCAGGTGGTCGAGGCGATGTGGCTCGACCTGAACAAGGACACCTTTGGGGCCACCACCTTCACCCTCACCGCGCTGATGGCCGGTCAGGGTCACGCCGGGCGCGAGGGTCTTGGCGGCCTATGGCTGGCCGAAGGCGGGTTGTGCTCGAATGGCATGACCTGCCAGGTCGATTGCGACGGCGGCGGGTTCCAGATCACGCGGGTCGACGGCGACATCATCGAGATCACCACCGCCTTCATGCGGGTATCGACCGAAGGATGCTCGGGCGAGGCGGTGTTCGTCTCGAACCTGTCCGAAGGGCCCGGCCGGCGGACCACCTACCGGCTTGCCCGCACACACCCCAGCGCCTGCGCGCCGAACTGATGCGCATCCCCTGCCCGATCTGCGGCCCTCGCGACAGCCGCGAGTTCACCTACAAAGGTCACGCGACCTATCTGGACCGCCCCGCCGAGGATGCGGGGCCGCAGGCGTGGAACGCCTATCTGCACCTGCGCGACAACCCCGCCGGGCCGACCCGCGACCTGTGGTATCACGGCGCGGGATGCTGTGCCTGGCTGCTGGTCGATCGCGATACCGCGACCCACCGGGTCACCGGCGCCCGCCTGGCGCGCGAGCTGCGCGATGCGGGTTGAAGGGCGGGGCCTGATCGACCGCACCGTGCCCGTCGGCTTCCGCTTCGACGGGCGGGAGGTGACAGGCTACCGGGGCGACACCATCGCCTCGGCGCTGATGGCCCGGGGCGTGCGCCTGATGGGCCGGTCGTTCAAGTACCACCGCCCCCGCGGCGTGCTGACCGCCGGATCGGAGGAACCGAACGCCCTGATGCAGGTCGGCACCGGCGCGTCGATGATCCCCAACGTGCGGGCCACCGTGCAGGAGATCTATCCGGGGCTCGAGGCGCAGAGCCAGAACCGGCTCGGCCCGCTCGAGCGCGACCTGATGGCGGTCAACGACCTGCTGTGGCCGTTCCTTGGCGCCGGGTTCTACTACAAGACCTTCATGTGGCCCCGCGGTTTCTGGGAAAAGGTCTACGAGCCGATCATCCGTCGCGCCGCCGGGCTGGGCCGGATCACGCCCGAGGCGGCGCCGGACCGGCACGAAAAGGCCTTCGCCTTCTGCGACGTGCTGGTCATCGGCGGCGGCCCGGCCGGCCTGATGGCGGCGCTGACGGCGGCGCGGGGCGGTGCCGACGTCATTCTTGCAGAAGAAACGCCCGAGGTCGGCGGCAGGCTCCTGTCCGACAGGCAGGAGATCGACGGCAGGGATGCCGCGTCCTGGGTTGCGGGCATGCTGGCTGACCTGAAGGCCACCGGCCGCGTCCGGCTGATGACGCGCACCACGGTGACCGGCGTCTACGACGATGGCTGCTACGGCGCGCTGGAACGGGTCGCGCGCCATGTCGCGCCGGCCCCCGACCTGCCGCCGGACTGCTTCTGGCGCATCCGCGCGACCCACGCGGTGCTGGCCGCAGGGGCGCACGAGCGTCCCATCGCCTTTCCGATGAACGACCGGCCCGGCATCGTGCTGGCCGGCGCCGCGCGCACCTACCTCAACCGCCATGGCGTCGCGCCCGGCCGCAATGTCACGATCTTCGCCACCAACGACGATGCCCACCGCACCGCGCTGGAATTGCAGGACGCCGGCGTGCGCGTCGCCGCGGTGATCGACAGCCGGAGCGACGCCGCGCCGCAGGGCGACTACCGCCTGATCCGCGGCGGGCAGGTGACCGGCACCACGGGGCGCCACGGCCTGCGCCAGATCACCTATCGCGCCGGCGGGCAGGTCGAGACGCTGATCACCGATTGCCTCGCCGTGTCGGGCGGCTGGAACCCGGCTGTGCATCTGACCTGTCACCTCGGCGCGCGCCCGGTCTGGGATGCGGCGCGCGAGATGTTCCTGCCCGCGCCGGGTGCCGTTCCCGGCCTGACGCCTGCGGGCGCGTGCAACGGTGCGATGTCGACCGCCGCCTGCCTGCGCGAAGGCGCCGAGGCCGGCAAGGCGGCGTTGTCGGCTCTCGGACTGCGAGCGGCGCACGATGTCGCCGTGCCCGATGCGTCGGACGATCCCGGCAGAGGGCAAACGCTCTGGTCGGTCGAGGGCAAGGGGCGGGCCTGGCTCGACTTCGCCAATGACGTGACGACCAAGGACGTGACGCTCGCCGCGCAGGAGGGCTTCACCTCGGTGGAGCACATGAAACGCTATACGACGCAGGGCATGGCGCCCGATCAGGGCAAATCCTCCAACATTGCGGCGCTGGCCTGTCTCGCCGACACCACCGGCCGCGGCATCGCCGAGACCGGGACGACGACCTACCGCCCGCCCTTCGTGCCGGTGAGCATGGGCGCGCTGGGGGCCTATGCCGAGGGCGCGGGCTTCGCGCCGCGGCGCCTGACCACCAGCCACGCCGCCGTCACCGCGCGCGGCGCGCCGATGATCGAGGCGGGGCTTTGGTATCGCCCGTCCTACATCCCGCTGCCCGGCGAGACGACCTGGCAGCAGGCCTGCGACCGCGAGGTGCGGATGGTGCGCGCGGCGGTCGGCGTGGTCGATGTCTCGACGCTCGGCAAGATCGACATCCAGGGGCCGGATGCCGGGGCCTTCCTCGACTTCTTGTATACGAATACGTTTTCGACCCTGCCGGTCGGGCGCATCCGCTACGGGCTGATGCTGCGCGAGGACGGGCATGTGATGGACGACGGCACCACCGCGCGGCTGGGGGCGCAGCACTACGTCATGACCACGACCACCGTCGCCGCCGGGCAGGTGATGGCGCATCTGGATTTCGTCGCGCAGGGGCTGCGGCCGGATCTCGACGTGCGGACGATTTCGGTGACCGAGCAGTGGGCGCAGTTTTCCGTCGCCGGGCCACAGGCGCGCAGGCTTCTGGACGGCATCCTCGACGCACCCGTCGACGGCGCCAGCTTTCCGTTCATGGCGTGCGGCGCGGTCACCGTCCACGGCATCGCCGCGCGCCTCTTTCGCATCTCCTTTTCCGGCGAGGAGGCCTACGAGATCGCCGTGCCGTCGCGCTATGGCGATGCGCTCTACCGCGACCTCGTCGCCCGCGCCGAAGCCCTGGGCGGCGGCGCCTACGGGCTGGAGGCGCTGAACGTGCTGCGGCTGGAAAAGGGCTTCATCACCCATGCCGAGATCCATGGCCGCGTGACCGCCTACGACATCGGCATGCAGCGGATGCTGTCGCCGAAGAAGGATTTCATCGGCAAGGCCGCCGCCGCCCGCCCCGGCCTGCTGGAGCCGGACCGCGAGCGTCTGGTGGGGCTGAAGCCGGTCGAGGCGGACGGCATCCTGACCGCGGGGGCGCGGCTGTTCACCGAGGGCGCGACGCATATCCGCACGCACGATCAGGGCTACGTCACCTCGGTCGGACCGTCGCCCACGCTGGGCCACATGATCGGGCTGGGCTTCGTGCGCCATGGGCCGGAGCGGTTGGGCGAAAAACTGATGATGGTCGACCATCTGCGCGACATCCGCATGCTGTGCGAGGTCTGCGCGCCGGTGTTCTTCGACCCCGACGGAGGGCGCGCCCGTGGCTGACCTGATCGCGACCGCACCAGATCTCGATCCGGTGGCGACCTCGGGCCTGCGCCTGACCCTCGGGGCCTGGGTGCCGATCTGGTCCATCGCGCCGTTCCGCGGCCAGACCGCCGCGATCTCCGATGCGCTCGCGCAGGCGCATGGCCTGCCCTTTCCCGCCCCCGGCGCCTTGCACGATGCAGGCGGCACCCGGATCGCGTGGTCGGGCCTCGACCAGGCGTTCCTGATCGGCGCTGCACCCGACGCAGGGTTGGCCCGGCATGCCGCGCTGACCGATCAATCCGACGCCTGGGCGCAGATGATCCTCGACGGCCCGTCCGTGCGCGACGTGCTGGCGCGGCTCGTGCCCATCGACCTCACGCATGCCGCCTGCCCGCCCGGATCGGCGCGCCGCACCCTTCTGGGTCACATGACGGCGCTGATCATCCACCCCGGCGGCGATCGGTTCGAGGTGTTCGTGTTCCGCTCCATGACCGCCACGGCGGTGCACGAGGTGACCGGCAGGATGAAGGCCGTCGCGGCCCGTGCCGCGCTCTGACTTCAAAGGTCGGGGTGCGGCTGCACGCCCCGGATCTGCATGGCCCGGTCGATGATCAGGAACATGTCATGGGCCAGATCCGGGTCGCGATAGGCCGGGTCGCGCGCGCGCTCGGCCCATGTGCGATGCGCGTTGCGGATCTGCGCATCGGTGCGTTCGGTCGGCGACAGGTAGGTGTCGAGGCGCTGGCTCACCTGCAGATCGGTGAACTGCCGCATCTCGCCCGCGGTCAGGTCGGCCAGCGCCGTCTCTGCAGGCGACGGCGGCGCCGGGGGGCGTTCCCGCGGGCCGCCGATCATCACGAGGTAGACGGCCACTGCCGCCACGACGCAGAGCGCCGCGATGGCAAAGCCCGCCTCGGTCTTTGCCGCGCCGACCTCGTGCCTCAGAAACAAGCGGATCTTGCGCATCATGTCGGTGATCTAACCCGGTTTCGCGCGAGGGTGCCACCCCGAGTCTGGCAAGAACAGGACGCCACGGCGCCTGCACCGGCGGGTTTCATCCCCAGCCTTTCACGCCCCGCATCTGGACAGGGCCCCGCGCCCCGCCGATATTGAGGCCATGAGTCTCCCGCCCGGTTTCCTCGACGAATTGCGCACCCGCGTCTCGATCAGCCAGGTCGTGGGGCGCAAGGTGATCTGGGACAGCCGCAAGTCGAATCAGGCCAAGGGCGACATGTGGGCGCCCTGCCCGTTCCACCAGGAAAAGACCGCCAGCTTCCACGTCGATGACCGCAAGGGCTTCTACTACTGTTTCGGCTGCCACGCGAAGGGCGACGCGCTGGGGTTCGTGCAGGAAACCGAGAATGTCGGCTTCATGGAGGCGGTCGAGATCCTGGCGCGCGAGGCCGGGATGCCGATGCCCGCGCGCGACCCGCAGGCCGCCGAAAAGGCCGATCGCGCCACGAAGCTCGCCGCCGCGATGGAGGCCGCGGTCGCGCATTACCGCCTGCAGCTCAAGACCGGCGCGGCGGCAGAGGCGCGGGCCTACCTGGATCGGCGGGGGCTCGACGCCGCGACGCTCGACCGGTTCGAGATCGGGTTTGCGCCTGCCGCGCGGCAAGGCGCCTTTTCCGCGCTGACGGGCAAGGGCATCGCGGCCGACGAGATCGTCGAGGCCGGCATCGCCACGAAGCCTGATGACGGCGGCGCGCCCTATGACGCGTTCCGCGACCGGATCATGTTTCCGATCCGCGACGCGCGCGGGCGCTGCATCGGCTTTGGCGGGCGCGCGATGGACCCGAACGCGCGGGCGAAATACCTGAACTCCCGCGAGACCCCGCTGTTCGACAAGGGCCGCGCGCTCTACAATTTCGGCCCGGCGCGCGAGGCGGCGGGCAAGGGCCAGCCGCTGGTCGTGGCCGAAGGCTACATGGATGTCATCGCGCTGGTGAAGGCCGGGTTCGAGGCCGCCGTCGCGCCGCTGGGGACCGCGATCACCGAGGGTCAGCTGCGCCTGATGTGGCGCATCGCGGACGAGCCGATCATCGCGCTGGATGGCGACAAGGCGGGCCTCGGCGCCGCCCTGCGCCTGGTCGATCTGGCGCTGCCGCTGCTGGAGCCGGGCAAGACCCTGCGGTTCTGCCTGCTGCCCGAGGGGCAGGACCCGGACGACCTGCTGAAGGCGCGCGGGGCCGAGACGATGCGCGGCTTGCTCGACGGGGCCGAGCCGCTGGTGCGGATGCTGTGGCGGCGCGAGACCGAGGGGCAGGTCTTCGACAGCCCCGAGCGTCGCGCCGCGCTCGACGGCCGCCTGCGCCAGGCCATCGGCCGCATCCCCGATCAGGGCCTGCGCCGCCACTACGGCGAGGCGCTGGCCGAGTTGCGCCGCGCGCTGTTTCGTCCAGCGGCGCAGCCCGGCCGCCCGCGCGGCCCGTGGCGCCCCGGCGCCGGGTTCGCCGAGGCGCAACTGCCGCTGGCCGATACGCGCAGTTCCGCCCTCGGCTCCGGTGCGCTGTTGGCCGAGGATCTGCGGATCATGCTGATCCTCGCCACGCTGTGCCGCTATCCGGCCCTGATCGAACGCTTCGAGGACGACCTCGACCAGCTGGTGCCGCGCCACCCCGACCATGGCGCGCTGATCGACCTGCTGCTGGCCACCCGCGCGACGGACGAGCCGGGCGTCGCCGTCGATTGCGCGGCCCAAGGGCTGACGCCGGCCCTTGAAAGCCTGCGGGCCACCGCCCATCTGCGGATCACCCCTATCCTCATCGGCCCGCCCGACGCCGACAAGGCGGCAGCCTGCCTGTCCGAGGAGTTTGCGAAATACCATGCAGAGCGGGCGATGAAGGCGGAAATGAGCGAAGCGCTAGAAGATCTCGCCCGGTCGCCCGAGGGGGACGGGCGGCTTGGCCGACGCCTAAAACACGCGGTGCAGCGGCGCCTGACGGCGGCGCGCCCGGTCACCGCCGACGCCGCCGGGGCTGTCGGTGAAGACACAGCCGCGCTGTCCGAGCGCCTGCGTGCCTTGATAGAGGCCCGCGTCTGGGAGAAGAAAGGGCGCTGACTGCCCTATGCGAATCAGTGATTCGACCTACATAACTTTCAGTAGCAAAGATTCGGCCGGGTGCGCGCCCCGCCAGATTGCCGCCACAAACGCCAAAGGACGTCTGCCCATGGCCAAAGACACCGAAGATCGCAAGCAGCAAGACGGTGACGAGGCCGAGATCGGCCTCGACATGAGCCAGACCGCGGTCAAGAAGATGATCGCCGAGGCGCGGGTCCGCGGCTACATCACCTACGACCAGCTCAACACGGTCCTGCCGCCCGAACAGGTGTCATCCGAACAGATCGAAGACGTGATGTCGATGCTGTCGGAAATGGGCATCAACGTGATCGAGGATGACGAGGCCGAGGAAGACCCCGACGGCGCCAAGGGATCGACCGACCTGGTTGAGACCTCGTCGTCGCGCGACATCGCGCTGTCCTCCTCCGAGACCGAGAAACTCGACCGCACCGACGACCCGGTGCGCATGTACCTGCGCGAGATGGGCTCCGTCGAGCTGCTGAGCCGCGAAGGCGAGATCGCCATCGCCAAGCGGATCGAGGCCGGTCGCAACACGATGATCGCGGGCCTGTGCGAAAGCCCGCTGACCTTCCAGGCGATCACCATCTGGCGCGACGAACTTCTCGACGAAGACATCCTGCTGCGCGACGTCATCGACCTGGACGCGACCTTTGGCCGGTCGCTTGGCGAAGACGACGACGAGCCGGTCGTCGCCCCCGTCGCCAGCGCCAAGCCCGCGCCGACCGAAGGCCGTGGCGAGGATGACCAGGAATTGGACGCCGACGGCAACCCGATCCGCGTCGACGACGACGAGGATGAGGACGAGCAGGCCAACATGAGCCTCGCCGCCATGGAAGCGGCGCTGAAGCCGCGCGTGCTCGACATTCTCGACCGCATCGCCGCCGATTACGTCAAGCTGTCGGAGATGCAGGATGCCCGCATCTCGGCCACGCTGAACGAGGACCGCAGCTTTTCCACCAAGGACGAGGATGTCTACCAGCAGCTGCGGTCCGAGATCGTGGTGCTGGTGAACGAGCTGCACCTGCACAACAACCGCATCGAGGCGCTGATCGACCAGCTCTACGGCATCAACCGCCGGATCATGGCCATTGACAGCGCGATGGTGAAACTGGCCGACCAGGCCCGCATCAATCGCCGCGAGTTCATCGACGAGTACCGCGGCTGCGAGCTCGACCCGGCGTGGTGCGAACGCATGGCCGCCAAGTCCGGCCGCGGCTGGCAGGCGCTGATGGAACGCTCCCGCGACAAGGTGGAGGAGTTGCGCAACGACATGGCGCAGGTCGGCCAGTATGTCGGCCTCGACATCAGCGAATTCCGCCGGATCGTGAACCAGGTCCAGAAGGGCGAAAAGGAAGCGCGGCAGGCGAAGAAGGAAATGGTCGAGGCGAACCTGCGCCTCGTGATCTCCATCGCCAAGAAATACACCAACCGTGGGCTGCAGTTTCTTGATCTCATCCAGGAAGGCAACATCGGCCTGATGAAGGCCGTCGACAAGTTCGAATACCGCCGCGGCTACAAGTTCTCGACCTACGCGACCTGGTGGATCAGGCAGGCGATCACCCGCTCCATCGCCGATCAGGCGCGCACGATCCGCATCCCGGTCCACATGATCGAGACGATCAACAAGCTGGTGCGCACCGGCCGCCAGATGCTGCACGAGATCGGCCGCGAGCCGACACCCGAGGAACTGGCCGAGAAGCTGCAGATGCCGCTGGAAAAGGTCCGCAAGGTGATGAAGATCGCCAAGGAGCCGATTTCGCTCGAGACGCCGATCGGCGACGAGGAAGACAGCCAGCTTGGCGATTTCATCGAGGACAAGAACGCCGTCCTGCCGCTCGACAGCGCCATTCAGGAGAACCTGAAGGAAACCACCACCCGCGTTCTGGCCTCGCTCACCCCCCGCGAGGAACGCGTGCTGCGCATGCGCTTCGGCATCGGGATGAACACCGACCACACTCTCGAGGAAGTCGGCCAGCAGTTCAGCGTCACCCGCGAACGCATTCGCCAGATCGAGGCGAAGGCGCTGCGCAAGCTCAAGCACCCGAGCCGGTCGCGAAAGCTGCGGAGTTTCCTGGATCAGTGAGAACCGATCCCGCGACAGGCCGCGCCTTTCGCGGGAGCCAGAAGTGGCTGCAACGGTTCGTCGAGGCGGCACCCGCTGCATTGGCGCCAGAGGGCCTCGGTCCACTCGACTGGGTGTCTCCCGTCGCCGCGAACCGGTTCAGCGAATACCAGGACGCGGCGTTCCTGCACGCACTTGGGCTCGGACATCTCGCGCCGGCCCTGCCCGATTTCTGGCCTAGGGGCGGTGCGGTCTGGGACGGCCTCGCCCAAAGCGTTCAAGGCCCCGTGCTGGTGGAAGCCAAGGCGCATATCCAGGAGAGTTTCAGCAGCCCTTGCGGCGCCAAGGCACCGGCGTCGCGCGCCCTGATCGGCGCCAGCCTGACCGCCTGTGCGCAGGATCTCGGCGCCGACCCACGGTCCGACTGGATGCGCTGCCACTACCAGACCGCGAACCGCATCGCGCATCTGTGGTGGCTGCATCGTCAGGGGGTGACAGCGCACTTGCTGTTCGTTCATTTTGTCGGCGACACGGACATGACCGGACCGGCCTCCGCCGAGACCTGGCGCGCGGTGGAGAAAGCCGCGGCCTACGCCCTTGGCCTTCCCACCCGCCATGCCCTGTCTTGCTACATCCATCACGTCCACCCGGACGTGGCACTTCTGGCTGATTGACAACGAGGCTCTACCCCATGTCCCTCTTCTCCAAACTCTTCGGCGGCGGGCCAAAGCCGCAGAAGGACCCCGAGGTCTACAACGGCTTCCACATCATTCCCGAGCCGCAATCCGGGGCCGGCGGCTTCAAGATCGCCGCGCGGATCGAGAAGGAGGTGGGCGGCGAGAGAAAGGTTCACCACCTGCTCCGCGCCGACACCGTCCAGACCGCGGAAGAGGCGGAGGAGTTCGCGATCCGCAAGGCGAAACAGCTGATCGACGAACAGGGTGAGCGTCTGTTCGGGTGACTTCTGGCCAGGTCGTCTACATCACCGAGGCAACCAAGACGGCCTTGAATCGGATGGGAGACACCTCTGTATCCTCTGTGATGCACACCACCTCTCGGACAATTGCGAGGCCGTCAGGGGCACCTCGCACGTCCTCCAATAGATCGCCAACCCGAGGAACGTCGCACGGCTGGAAATACGTTCGCACGAGGTGAATGGATGAAAAGCATTCACCACACTGCTCCGGCGATAGAATCATGTTTGTGTTTCCCAGATAAGGTCATTCCGCCTTCTGGCATGGTCCCGGCAATTTGTGCGGCGAAGATTGGCTTGCGCTAACGTACGCTATCGCGTACATCATGGCCCATGAAACACGCTACCTCCACGGACCTGCGCAAGAACCTTTCGGCCATGCTGGACGCGGTGCATGACGACCATGAGCCGCTGTTGGTGACCCGTGCAAGCGGACAACCTGTAGTGGTCATATCGCTCGAGGACTACGAGGCGCTGGACGAAACCGCCTACCTGCTTTCCAGCCCGGAAAACGCGCGGCGGTTGCGGGTATCGATCGCGCAAGTCGAACAGGGGGAGGTGGTGACCAGGGCGATCGGGGATCTGGACTGTACGCCACCCGAATGAACGTCGTGTTCTCGGCCGAAGCTTGGGCGCAATACGTATCGTGGCAACGGACCGACCCGAAGCTGGTGCGCAAGATCAACGGCCTGATCCAGGAATGCTGCCGCCATCCCTTCGACGGTACTGGGAAACCGGAACCCCTGCGCGGCGATCTCTCGGGCTATTGGTCCCGGCGCATAACCCTGGAACACCGGCTGGTCTACAAGGCCACACCCGACGCCATCGTCATTGTCGCCTGCCGCTTCCACTACTGAGGTGCGGTGCTAGCCCTTCAACCACATCAGCATCTCGGCCGCCGCCGCGTCCGGCGTCACCTCGCCGGCGGCCACCGCCTCGGCGCGTTCCGTCATCGCGCGGCGCACCTCGGGGTCCGCGCGCAGCCGCGCCAGAAGCCCGGCGCGCACCTCCTCCCCGAACCAGTGAGCCGCCTGCTCGGCGCGGCGCCGGTCCCACCAGCCGTGGTCCTTGCGCCAGCGCGCCAGCGCCTGGACATCGCCCCAGGCCCCGTCCAGCCCCTCGCCCGTCACCGCCGACACCGGCAGCGCCTTGGGAAATCCCTCGGGGTCCTGCGGGCGCTTGCGCAGCAGCCGCAGCGCGCCCGCGTAATCGGAAACGGTACGCGACGCCGCCGGTTTCAGGTCGCCATCGGCCTTGTTCACCAGGATGATGTCGGCCATCTCCATGATCCCGCGCTTCACGCCCTGCAACTCGTCGCCGCCCGCGGGGGCCAGCAGCAGCACGAAGACATCGCACATCTCGGCCACCATGGTTTCCGACTGACCCACGCCCACCGTCTCGATCAGCACCACGTCGAAGCCCGCGGCCTCGCACAGCGCCACCGCCTCGCGGGTCCGGCGGGTGACGCCGCCCAGATGGGTGGCCGATGGCGAGGGGCGGATGAAGGCGGTGGGCTCGCGCGACAGCCGCTCCATCCGGGTCTTGTCGCCGAGGATCGAACCGCCCGACCGCGCCGAGGATGGATCGACGGCCAGGACCGCAACGCGAAGCCCGGCGGCGACCAGCGCCAGCCCGAAGGCCTCGATGAAGGTCGACTTGCCCACCCCCGGCGTGCCCGAGAGGCCGATGCGCAGCGCCTGCCGCCCGTGGCCGCGCAACAGTTCGGTCAGGGCGGTGGCGGCGGCACGGTGGTCGGGCCGCGTGCTTTCCACCAGCGTCACCGCGCGGGCCAGCGCGCGCCGATCCCCGGCAAGGATGCGGGGGGCGAGGTCGTCGGCAAGGGTCTGTGCTTCCGTCATCGAAGGGTCGTCTTTCCTGCCTAGCCTGCGCGCGCCGGTTCGTGCCCTGGCCCGACCGGTCCCGTTATCTGCCCCGGCCCGGCCCGGGCTGTCCAGTGCAAGCGCCGAGGTCCGATGCCGCGCCCGATCGTCAGTGTCCCGATGCGGATCGCCGCCGCCCTGTGTCTGTGGCTGGTCGCGCCCCCCGCCTCGGCGCAGGATCAGGTCCGCCTCGATGTGCTGGTCCGCGGCGTCAGCGTGGCCGAGATCACGCTGGCCGCGCGTGAAGACGGCCCGGCCTATGCGCTTGCGGGTCGCGTGCGGGCGACCGGGCTCGCCGCCGTCTTCGCGCGGGTGCGGTTCCAGATGCAGGCCGAGGGGCAGATGCAGGGCGGCGTGCCCGTGCCGCGCCGCTACACGGAGGATTTGGACACCGGCCGCCGCACCTCCGCCGTCGAGATGAGCTTTGTGGACGGCCGGCCGGTGATCGTGAGCCAGACGCCGCCGCCTGGCCCCGAGGCCGTTGCGCCCGGGGCGGCCGCAGGCACGGTCGATCCGCTGTCGGCGCTGTGGCGCGTGGTGCGGGGCGGCGATACCCCCTGCGGCTGGACCCTGCCGGTCTATGATGGCGCCCGTCGGTCGGAGATCTCGCTTGCGCCGGCCACCGGCACCGACCATCGCACCTGTAGCGGTCACTACACACGGATCGCGGGCTTTCCGGCCGCCGACATGGCCGAGCGGCGCGACTTTCCCTTCGTGGTGCGCTACGAGGCCCGCAGCGGGGCTTTCGTGTTGACGGAGGTCGAGGCGGCGTCTCTGTTGGGGCCGATCCGTATCGTGAGACGAGACTGACCCGGCCTTGGCCCTTCCCATCGACGACATCCTGCCGGCGCTGAAGCACGCGCTGGCCACCCACGGCCGCGCCGTGCTGCAGGCGCCGCCCGGCGCAGGCAAGACCACCGGCGTGCCGCCGGCGCTGCTGGATCAGGTCGCGGGGCGCATCGTGATGCTGGAGCCGCGCCGGCTGGCCGCCCGCGCCGCCGCCGAGCGCATGGCCGAGGTGATGGGCGAGGCCGTGGGCGCGACCGTCGGCTACCGCATCCGCGGCGACAGCGCGGTGTCGCCCGCGACCCGGATCGAGGTGGTGACCGAGGGCATCCTGACCCGGATGCTGCAAGATGCCCCCGACCTTCCGGGCGTCGGGCTGGTGATCTTCGACGAGTTCCACGAACGCTCGCTCAACGCCGACCTCGGCCTCGCGCTGGCCTGGGAGGTGCGGCAGGCGCTGCGCCCGGACCTGCAGCTGCTGGTGATGTCGGCGACACTCGACGCCGGGCCGGTCGCGGCGCTGCTCGACGATGCGCCGCTGCTGACCTCGGAAGGGCGGGCCTTTCCGGTCGAGACGCGGCACCTCGATCGCCCCGTCGCCAAGGACCGGCGGCTCGAGGATGCGGTGGCCGACCAGGTGCTGACGGCGCTGGCCGAGACCGAGGGCGGCTGCCTCGTGTTCCTGCCCGGCGAGGGCGAGATCCGGCGGGTGGCGGCGCGGCTGCAGGGTGGGCTTCCGGGCGATGTGGCCCTCCACACGCTTTTCGGCGCGATGCGGATCGAGGATCAGCGCGCCGCGATCCGGCCCGCGCGCGAGGGGCGCAAGCTGGTGCTGGCCACCGCCATCGCCGAGACCTCGCTGACGATCGAGGATGTGCGCGTGGTGATCGACGCGGGCCGGGCCCGGCGCGCGCGCTACGATCCCGGTTCGGGCATGTCGCGACTGGTGACCGAGTCGGTCAGCCGCGCCGAGGCCGACCAGCGCCGCGGCCGCGCGGGACGCGTCGCGCCCGGCATCTGCTACCGGATGTGGACGAAGGGTGCCGAGGGCGCGCTGCCTGCCTTTCCCCCCGCCGAGATCGAGGCGGCGGATCTGGCCGCGCTGGCGCTTGAACTGGCGCTGTGGGGCGGGGCGGGGGACGGGTTGGCGGGGCTGGCCTTCCTGACGCCGCCGCCCGAGGGGGCGCTGGGCGAGGCGCGTGCGCTGCTGGCGCAGCTGGGCGCGCTGGACCCGGGTGGGCGGATCACCGACCACGGCCGCGCGCTGGCACGCCTGCCGCTGCATCCGCGCCTGGGGCACATGGTGCGGCGCGGCGGCGCCGGCTCCGCCCGGCTCGCGGCGCTGCTGGCCGAGCGCGACCCGCTGCGCGGGCGTGGCGCCGACCTGACGCTGCGGCTGCGCGCCCTTGACGATCCGGGCGCGCTGGGCGCCGACCGGGGCTTGGTGGCGCGGATCAAGGACGAGGCGCGGCGCCTGAAACGCTTCGAAGCCGGGCCGCCGCTGTCGCCCGGCGCGCAGGCGGCACTGGCCTATCCGGACCGCATCGGGCTGCGACGCGCGGGCGATGCGCCGCGCTATGTGCTGTCGGGCGGGGCCGGCGCCATCCTGCCCGAGGGCGACACGCTGGCTGGACAGCGGTTGCTGGTGGCAACCGACCTCGACGGCGACCGCCGCGAGGCGAAGATCCGGCAGGCGCTGCCGATCACCGAGGGGGAGCTGCGTGACCTCTATGCCGACCGCATCGCCTGGGTCGATCACTGCGCCTGGTCGAAGCGCCACCGGAGGGTCGAGGCGCGGCAGCAGGAACGCTTCGGTGCGCTGGTGCTGGATGACCGTGCCTGGCGCGAGGCGCCCGCCGAGGCGGTGACGGCGGCGCTGCTGGACGGCATCCGCGACCTGGGACTCGGTGCGCTGAACTGGACGCCGAAGGCCCGCCTCCTGCGCGCGCGCATCGCCATCTCGGGCGTCGCCGACATGTCGGACGCGGCCCTCCTCGACCGGCTGGAGGACTGGGCCGCGCCCTGGCTCACCACGGAACGCAGCGCCGCCGACCTCGGGCGGTTCGACCCGTCCAACGCGCTGACCCTCTGGGTCGGCCACGCCGCGATGGCCGAGGTCGACCGGCTGGCGCCGCCCGCGTGGCAAAGCCCGCTCGGCCGCTCCGTTCCCATCGACTATGCCGGCGAGGCGCCCGAGGTCGCGCTGCGGCTGCAGGAGGTGTTCGGCACCACGGACCATCCGCGCATCGGACCGGACCGCGTGCCGCTGAAGATGGTGCTGCTGTCGCCCGCCGGGCGGCCGGTGCAGGTCACGACGGATTTACCCGGGTTCTGGGACGGCTCCTACGCCGATGTGCGCAAGGACATGCGGGCGCAATACCCGCGCCATCCCTGGCCCGAGGACCCGCGCCATGCAGATCCCACCTTGCGGGCCAAGCCGCGCGGGCGGTAGGCGGGGCGTGGGGGCTCTGCCCCCGGCCGTTCCGGGCTCCCCCGGGATATTTGAGAAACGAAGAAGGGGTGGACATGCGTCAGGCCACGGTTCCGCTGGTGAAGGAGCTGGTCCTCGTGGGCGGCGGGCATGCGCATGCGCTGGTGCTCAGGCGCTGGGGCATGCGGCCGGTGCCGGGCGCGCGGCTGACGCTGGTGAACCCCGGGCCGGGCGCGCCCTACACCGGCATGCTGCCGGGCCATATCGCCGGGCACTACGCGCGCGACGCGCTGGAGATCGACCTGGTGCGGCTGGCGCGCTTTGCCGGCGCGCGGCTGATCCTCGGCGCGGTCGATGCGATCGACCCGGTGGCGCGGCGCGTGTCGGTGCCGGGGCGGGCGCCGATCGCCTATGACCTTCTGTCGGTCGATATCGGCATCACCTCGGACATGGCCAGCCTTCCGGGCTTTGCCGAACACGGCGTTTCCGCCAAGCCCCTGGCGCGCTTTGCAGACCGCTGGGCGGCGTTCTGCGCCGAAGACGGCCCGGCACGGATCGCGGTGATCGGCGGCGGCGTCGCGGGGGTGGAACTGGCGCTCGCCTGCGCGCACCGGATGCAGCGGCTGGGCCGCGCGGCGCAGATCGCGGTGATCGACCGCGGCCGGGTGCTGGACGGGATGGCGGCCCGCCCGCGCCTGATCGCGGCGCTGGAGCGGTCGGGGATCGCGCGGATCGAGGGAGTGGCGCCGGTCGCGGTGACGGCGGCGGCGGTGCATCTCGACGATGGGCGCGCGGTGGCCGCCGACCTCACCATCGGGGCCGCGGGGGCGGTTCCGCATGCCTGGCTCGCGCACTGCGGGATGGAGATGCGGGATGGCTACATGGTGGTGGACGACCAGTTGCGCTCGGTCAGCCATCCCGAGATCTACGGCGCCGGCGATTGCGTGCACCTGCGCCACGCGCCGCGCCCCAAGGCCGGCGTCTATGCCGTGCGCGCCGCGCCCGTGCTGGCCTGGAACCTGCGGGCGGACCTGACGGGCGCACAGCGGCGGCGGTTCAACCCGCAGCGCAGGTTCCTGAAACTGATGGCGCTGGGGCCGAAGAGCGCGCTGGCGGAGAAGGCAGGCTTGGTGCTGGCCGGGCCCCTCATGTGGCGCTGGAAGGATCGGATCGACCAGCGCTTCATGGACCGGTTTCGCATTCTGCCCGCGATGGCGCGCGCCCTGCCCCCTGCCGGGGCCGCGACGGGCGTGGCGCGGGAAATGGCGGGGCCCGCGCCCTGCGGTGGGTGCGGCGCCAAGCTGGGCGCGGGGGCGCTGACCGGCATCCTGGGCGGGCGTCCCGACGACGATGCCGCAGTGATCGCGGTGGGCGGGGCGCGGCAGGTGATCTCCACCGATCATCTGCGCGGCTTCGCCGAGGACCCGGCGCTGGTGGCGCGCGCGGCGGCGGTGCATGCGATGGGCGACATCTGGGCCATGGGCGCCCGGCCGCAGGTGGCGCTGGCCAGTGTGATCCTGCCGACGATGGCGGCGCGGATGCAGGGCGCATGGCTGGATGAGGTGATGGCGGCGGCGACGGCCATCTTCGCGGCCGAGGGGGTCGAGGTGGTGGGCGGCCATTCCTCGATGGGGGCGGAGCTGACGGTGGGGTTCACGGTGACCGGGCTGCTCGACCACGAGCCGGTAGCGCTGGCGGGCGCACGCCCGGGCGACGCCTTGATCGTGACGCGCGGGATCGGCACCGGCGTGGTGCTGGCCGCCGAGATGCGGATGCTGGCCACCGGGGCGGAGGTCGCGGCGACCTGGTCACAGATGGTCACGCCGCAGGGTGCCGCGGCGGCGATCCTGGCGCCGGTGGCGCGCGCGATGACGGACGTGACCGGCTTCGGGCTGGCCGGGCATCTGGGCAACATCTGTGCCGCCTCGGGCGTGGGGGCAGAGGTCGTTCTGGCGGCGGTGCCGCTTCTGCCCGGCGCGCTGCGGCTGTCGGCAGCCGGCGTGCGTTCGACGCTCGCGCCGCAGAACCGGGCGGCGCTGGCCGGGCGGGTGGCGCTGCCCGAGACGCCGCTGGCCGCGCTGATGGTCGATCCGCAGACGGCGGGCGGGCTGCTGGCGGCCGTGCCGGAAGCGGACGCGGACGGGCTTGTGGCGATGCTGCGCGCCGCGGGGTGCGACGCTGCCCGGATCGGAACCGTGACCGAAGGCCCGTTGATCGCCTTCGCCTAAAGCGACCGGTCGAGCTTGGTCGACAGGTGGATCAGGCTTTCGGAGGAGCGGACGCCCTCGATCTCGCCGATCCGGCCGAGCACCGCGTCGAGCGCCGTAGTGGTGGCCGCGCCGACCTCCAGCAGCAGATCGACCCGGCCGGAGATGGTGTGGATGCGCTCCACCTCGGCAATGGCCTTGAGGCGGGCGAGGATGGCGGGCTGGCCGCGCGGCTCGATCGAGATCAGCACGCTGGCGCGGATGCGCCCGGCGCGCAGCGTCTCGCCCAGGCGCAGGGTGTAGCCGGCGATGACGCCGGTGCTTTCCAGCCGGTCGAGCCGGGCCTGCGCGGTCGACCGCGCCACCTTCAGCTTGCGCGCCATCACCGCCACCGACAGACGGGCATCCCCGGCGAGCAGCCGCAGGATATCGCGATCCAGATCGTCCATCATGCCATTTCGCCGTTCCTTCGCGTCACTAAGACGGCATGATCCGGCATTTCGCGCAATGTGACCAGAGAAATCGCCCGCACAGCGCGGCATCCTGAGCACGGAGCAGGATCGAGGGAGAGGCGCATGACGCTGACACGGGCCATTCACGCTACCCCGCGCGCCTATCTGGTGGCCGAGACACCGGACGAGCCGGTGCTGTTTCTGTCGCCCGAAACGCTGCAGGACACCGCCCGCGACTTTCGCGAGGGGTTTGCCGGCCTTGTCACCTATGCCGTGAAGGCCAATCCGTCAGAGGCGGTGCTGGGCAACCTGCTGGCGGCCGGGATCACCGCCTTCGACGTCGCCTCGCCGGCCGAGATCGCGCTGGTCCGCGCGCGCGCCCCCGAGGCGGTGCTGCATTACAACAACCCGGTGCGCTCCCGCGCCGAGATCGCGATGGCGGTGGCGCATGGCGTTGCCTCCTACAGCGTCGATGACGGGGGCGAGTTGCGCAAGCTGGCCGAGGCGGTGCCGCGCGGGCGCGAGGTGGCGGTGCGCTTCAAGCTGCCTGTCGCCGGGGCGGCCTATGACTTCGGCGAGAAGTTCGGCACATCGCCGAAGGCGGCCGCCGATCTGCTGGCCGAGGTGGTGCGGCTGGGCTATCGCCCGGCGCTGACCTTTCACCCCGGCACCCAATGCACCGATCCCGAAGCCTGGGCCAGCTACATCCACCGCGCGCGCGACATCGCCTGGGCGGCGGGGGTGGAGGTGCAACGGCTGAACGTCGGCGGCGGCTTTCCGGCCCGCCGCATGCAGGGCGAGGTGCCGCGCCAAGGGCAGATCTTCGCGGCCATCGCGCAGGCGACGCGCGCCGCCTTCGGCGCCCATGCCCCGGCGCTCGTCTGCGAGCCCGGTCGTGCCATGGTGGCCGAGGCGGTCAGCCTTGCCCTGCGCGTGAAGGCGATGAAGGGCCAGGGCCATGTCTACCTCAACGACGGCATCTACGGCGCGCTGGCCGAACAGCCGATCATGGGCATGACCGACCGGCTGCGCGTCATCGCCCCCGATGGCAGCCCGCGGCAGGGGGCGCCGATCCCCCGCCTGCTGTGGGGGCCGACCTGCGACAGCCTCGACCGCATCCCGGGTACGGTGCCCCTGCCCGCCGACATGCAGGATGGCGATTACATCGTCATCGACGGCATGGGCGCCTATTCCACCGCGACGGTGACCCGGTTCAACGGCTATGGCGGGCTGACGCTGGCCACCGTCCGCGATCTGGCGGATTGCCGGGGTCCCACTGGACACCACCGCCCCTGCGCCTAGTGTCGGGCACGACACAGGCAGATTGAACAGAGGGGCACCAGGTCATGAGCAAGTTCGGAACCAGCCAGCCGGTCACCCGGCTGGAAGACAGCCGTTTCCTGACCGGCAAGGGCCGCTACGTCGACGACATCGCGCCCGAGGGCGCGCTGCACGCCTATGTCCTGCGCAGCACGCAGGCGCATGGTGATATCGCGGATCTCGACGTCGGCGCGGCACGCGATGCGCCCGGCGTGCATCTGGTGCTGACCGCCGCCGACCTCACGGAAGCCGGGTTGAAGAACGCGATGCGGTTTTCGCCGGTCAAGACGCGCGGCGCCAGGGCTGCCACGCCCATCCGTCCGATCCTGGCGGAGGGGCGGGTGCGGTTCGTTGGCGACCCGGTCGCCTTCATCGTCGCCGACAGCCTGACCGCGGCGCGGGACGCGGCCGAGCTGATCGTGCTCGACATCGACGCGCGCCCCGCCAAGACCGACCTCGCGCCGGGGGGCGAGACGCTCCACGACGAAGCCCCAGACAACATCGCCTACGACTTCGACATGGGCGACGCCGAGGCGACCGAAGCCGCGATGGCGGGCGCCGCCCATGTCATCAGCCATACGAGCCACGACAACCGCATCATCGTCGCCAGCATGGAGCCGCGCGGCTGCTACGCGGAAACCGACGGCGACCGCCTGCACCTCGCCTTCAACGGGCAGGGCGTCTGGGGCACCAAGGGCGATCTGGTGACATGGCTCGGCCTGACCGAGGCCGATATCCGCGTGACCAACCCCGACGTCGGCGGCGGCTTCGGCATGAAGGGCATGGGCTACCCCGAGCATTTCCTCACAGCCCATGCCGCCCGCGTGCTGGGGCGCCCGGTGCGCTGGATGTCGGACCGGAGCGAGGCGATGCTGTCCGACAACGCGGGGCGCGATCTCACCGTGACGACGACGCTGGGGTTCGATGCCGACCTGAAGCTGGTGGCGTTCAGGACCGACAGCATCTCGAACCTCGGCGCCTATGTCTCGCAGTTCGGGCAGAACATCCAGTCCGCGCTCTATTCCAAGGTGCTGACCGGCACCTACGATGTGCAGACCTACCATTTCCGCAACCGCGGCGTGTTCACCAATACCACCCAGGTCGACGCCTATCGCGGTGCTGGCCGGCCGGAGGCGATCTATGCGCTGGAGCGCGCGATGGATTTCGCCGCGCGCGAGCTGGGCGTCGACCCGCTGGACCTGCGGCGGCGGAACTTTATCGCCAAGGCCGCGTTCCCGTATCGCAGTGCCACCGGGGAGTTGTACGACGTGGGCGATTTTCACCGTGTTCTCGCCCGCGCCGCGGACGAGGCCGACATCGCGGGGTTCGCCGCCCGCCGCGACACCTCCGCCGCGCAGGGCAGGCTGCGGGGCCTCGGGCTGTGCTACTACATCGAAAGCATCCTGGGCGACCCCGACGAGACCGCGACCATCGAGATCACCGAGACCGGCGCCAGGGTCTATGTCGGCACCCAGTCCAACGGCCAGGGACACGAGACGGTCTACGCCCAGCTTCTGCACGACCAGACCGGCCTGCCGCTCGACAGCATCGAGATCGTGCAAGGCGACAGCGACCTGATCGCCAAGGGCGGCGGCACCGGCGGCTCCCGCTCGGTCACGGTGCAGGGCATGGCGATGCGCGCCACGGCCGACACGCTGATCACGCAGCTTTGCCGGTTCCTCGACGCCGAGATGGACCAGCGCGACACCAGCTTCGACCCCGGCGAGGGCGTGTTCCGCGCCCCTGGCTCCAACATGGTCATCACGCTGCTGGAGGCCGCCGGGCGCGCCCGCGCCGCCGGCAAGGCGGAGCTGGCGCGGGCCACGCAGACCACCACCCTGCCCGGCCGCTCCTACCCCAACGGCTGCCACATCGCGGAAATCGAGATCGACCGCGACACCGGCGCCACCCGTGTCGACCGCTACACGGTGGTCGACGATTTCGGCAACCTGATGAACCCGCGCCTGGCCGAAGGGCAGGTCCATGGCGGCATCGCGCAGGGCATCGGGCAGGCGCTGACCGAACATGTGGTCTACGACGCCGATGGCCAGCTTCTGACCGCCAGCTTCATGGATTACGGCATGCCGCGCGCCGACGACACGCCCTTCATCGCGTTTCACAGCGAACCCGTGCCCTCCACCGCCAATCCGCTGGGCATGAAGGGCTGCGGCGAGGCGGGCACCGTCGGCGCGCTGGCGGCGCTGGCCAACGCGGTGCAGGATGCGCTCTGGCCGCTGGGCATCCGGCAGGTCGACATGCCGTTCACGCCAAGCCGCGTCTGGGCGATGCTGCAACAGGGCCGAGGAGAAGGGATTGCCGCAAAATAGCGCCTTCCGGGCCCGGTGGCGGGGCTATCGCAGCGCCGCGCCGCGGCTGGCCGCCATCCGCCCGCCCTGCACCCATGTGGTGCTGCTCGACGGCACCATGTCCTCGTTGCGCCATGGCCACGAGACCAACATCGGCCTTGCCTACCGCCTGCTGCAGGACCTGCCCGACAGCGCCAATGTGAGCCTCTACTACGAGCCCGGCATCCAGTGGCGCGGCTGGAGCCGGGCGACCGAGGTGATGGCGGGGATCGGGCTGAACCGCCAGATCAAGCGCGCCTACGCCTTTCTCGCCCTGACCTACCGGCCGCGCGACACGATCATCCTGTTGGGCTTTTCGCGCGGCGGCTACGCGGTTCGCTCGCTTGCCGGGCTGATCGACCGGCAGGGCCTGCTGCGCGCGGCGCAGGTGACGCCCGAGACCGTGAACCGGGTCTACGAGCATTACCGCAGCGCCCCCGACGGCCCGCAGGCGCGCGCCCTGAAGGCGTCATTGTGCCATCCGCAGGTGCCGATCCGTTTCCTGGGCGTCTACGACACCGTGCGCGCGCTCGGCCTGCGGGTCCCGGGCCTGTGGCGCATGATGCCGCCCGCGCACCCGTTCCATTCCCACGCCCTCGGCGACACCACCGAGGTCGCGCGCCACGCGCTGGCGCTGAACGAGACCCGCGATGTCTATGCGCCGGTCCTGTGGGAGACGACGCCGGAACAGGCCGCGGGCGGCCGGGTGCAGCAGATGTGGTTTCGCGGCACCCACGGCGACATCGGCGGCCAGATCGACGGCGACCGGGCGGCACGGCCGCTGGCCAACATCCCGCTGGTGTGGATGCTGGGCGAGGCCGAGGCGGCGGGCCTGCCCCTGCCCAGCTTGTGGCAGCACCGCTTCGTGACCGACCCGTCCGCGCCCGCGATCGGCATGAACCGCGGCCTCGGCAAGCTGTTCTTCCTGCGCCACAGCCGCCCCGTCGGCGGCGATCCGTCGGAATATGTTCACCCGACCGCGCAAACCGCCGCCCAGGCCCGCGGCTTGCGCCTGCCCATGCCGCGCATCGGCTACCCCGGCGCGCCGGCCTGAGAATCGACGTTGCCCCGAATTTTCGTACGAAAATTCGGGGCGCGCGTTGCTGTCATGCACCCGTAAACACGTCTTCGGGATATCCCACGCCGGTCAGGAACAACCCGTCCGGCGGCGCCACCGGCCCGCAGGCCGCTCGGTCGACGGCCGCCAGTGCCGCGCGCACATCCTCCGGCGCACAGGCGCCCGCGCCGACCCGCTCCAGCGTGCCGACGATGGAGCGGACCTGGTTGTGCAGGAACGACCGCGCCCGCAGGTGGAAAAGGATCTCGCGCCCGTTGGCCAGCGCAGCCTCCTCCACCGTCACCTCGTCCAGCGTCTTCACCGGGCTTTTCGCCTGGCAGAGCGAGGCGCGGAAGGTGGTGAAGTCGTGCCGCCCGACGAGATGGGCGGCGCCCTCCCGCATCGCGCCCAGATCCAGCTCGTTCCGCACATGCCACGCCTGACCACGGTCATGCACCAGCGGCGCGCGGCGGCAGATCAGCCGGTAGGTGTAGCGCCGCTCAACCGCCGAAAACCGCGCGTGCCAGTCGTCACGCACCCGCGCGCAGGCCACGACGGCGACGGGGGCGGGCTTCAGGTGCCAGTTCACCGCCTCCGACAGGCGGAACGGCTCCCAGTCGCGGGTCATGTCGCAATGCGCCACCTGCCCGGTCGCGTGCACCCCGGCATCGGTTCGCCCTGCTGCAGCGATCGACGGCACGTCGGGCTCCAGCGCCGCCAGCGCCGCCTCGACCGCGCCCTGCACCGACGGCTGGTCGGCCTGTCGCTGCCAGCCGGCGAAGGGCGCGCCGTCGTATTCCAGTTTCATCGCATATCTCGGCATGGCCGCGACATAGGCGCAAAGCCCGGCCCGCGCCAAGGGGGAAGGCGCGCGCCCTTCGCCCCTCGCAATGGCGCGCCTGCGTGCTTACTGTTTGATCGCGGGAATGAAAGGGACCACGGATTTGGTCATCGGAACCATCGCCGACGCCGTCGGCCGCCAGATCGAGGGCGTGACGCAGGGCGTGTCGGGCCTGTTCTTCGAGCCGGTGATCCGGCTGGGCGTCACCGGCCTGAGCCGGGCGGGCAAAACCGTGTTCATCACCTCGCTGGTGGCCAACCTGCTCGACCGCGGCCGGATGCCGGGGCTGGAGGCCGCGCGCGCCGGCCGGATCGAGGCCGCGTTCCTGCAGCCGCAGCCCGACGACACCGTGCCGCGCTTCGACTTCGAGGCGCATCTCGACGCGCTGACGGGGCCGGAGCCGCATTGGCCCGACAGCACCCGGTCGGTGTCGGAACTGCGCCTGTCGCTGCGGGTGCGGCCAAAGGGGATGCTTGCGGGGTTTTCGGGGCCGCGGACTGTCCATCTCGACATTGTCGATTACCCGGGCGAATGGCTGCTCGATCTCGCGCTGCTGGATCAGGACTTCGGGCAGTGGTCGCGGCAGGCGCTGGCGCGCGCCGACACGCGCCCCGAAGCGGCGGCGTTCCGCGACCGTCTGGCCGGGGCCGACCCGACCGCGAAACTGGACGAGCCGACCGCCGCCGCCCTGGCCCGCGACTGGACAGCCTATCTGCAGGCCGCGCGCGACACCGGCTATTCCGACTGCACGCCGGGCCGGTTCCTGCTGCCCGGCGACCTCGAGGGCTCGCCCGCGCTGACCTTCGCGCCGCTGCCGCCCTCGGCCAGCCCGCGAGGGTCGCTGGCCCGCGAATTCGCCCGCCGGTTCGAGGCCTACAAGTCGCAGGTGGTCAAACCCTTCTTCCGCGCCCATTTCGCCCGCATCGACCGGCAGGTGGTGCTGGTCGACGCGCTTGGTGCGATCCATGCCGGCCCGCGCGCGCTGGAGGATCTGCGGCAGGCGCTGTCGGGCATCCTTGGCGCCTTCCGGCCGGGGCGCAACGCCTTCCTGTCGGCGCTGATGGGGCAAAAGCGGGTCGACAAGATCCTGTTCGCCGCCACCAAGGCCGACCATCTGCATCACGGCCAGCATGACAGGCTCGCCGCGATCATGGCGGCGCTGGTGGCCGACGCCCGCCGGCGCGCCGATTTCGCCGGCGCCGACACGCAGGCGATGGCCATCGCCGCGCTCCGCGCCACGGTCGAGGAAACGCGGCAGGTGAACGGCACCGAGATGGATCTGGTGCGCGGCACCCTGCTCGACAGCGGCAGGCAGGCCGCGCTCCATCCCGGTGACCTGCCCCCCGATCCCGCCGCCCTTCTGGCGCCGGCGCGGTCCGGCGCGGAGCGGTGGCTCGACGGTGACTACGGCGTCATGCGCTTCGCCCCCGCGCCGCTGTCGCTGCGCACCGGCGATGGCCCGCCGCACATCCGCCTCGACCGCGCGGCGGAATTCCTGTTCGGAGACAAGCTCAGATGACCGACCGCAAGGGCCCCGTTCTGGTCGAACTGGAGGAGGCGCCGCTGGCCGGGCCTGCTGCCGCCCCGCCCGTTCCCGACCTCTCGCCGCTGCCGCAAGGCCGCGCGATGCAGACCGTCGCGGCCCTTGGCGCGCGCCGCCCGAACCGGCTGGCGCAGGCGTTCTGGACAGCCTTGCTGGCGCTGGTCACCTTCGCCGCGTCCCTCGCCGCGTGGTCCTTCGTCACCGGCCTGCTGGCCGCGAACCCGATCCTCGGCTGGACGGCGGCGATCCTCGTGGGGCTCGTCCTTGTCACGCTGCTCCTGATCGCGCTGCGCGAACTGGTGGCCTTCACCCGTCTCGGCAAGCTCGACGAGTTGCGGCGCGAGGCCGAGCACGCTTTGGCCGCCCGTGACCTGCAAGCCGCCCGCCGCGTCGCCGATCACCTGTCGTCGCTCTACAAGGGCCGGCCCGAACTTGCACTGGCGCGGTCCGAACTGGCGCGCCGCCGCGACGAGGTCTTCGATGCCGAAAGCCTGCTGGCCCTGACCGAAACGCAGCTGCTGACGCCGCTCGATGCCGCAGCTAGGCTCCAGATCGAGGCGGCGGCGCGGCAGGTCGCCACCGTCACAGCACTTGTGCCCATCGCGCTGGCCGATGTCGTGGCGGCGCTGACCGCCAACATCCGCATGATCCGCCGCATCGCCGAGATCTACGGCGGCAGGTCCGGCACGCTCGGGGCCTGGCGGCTGACGCGCGCGGTGCTGACCCACCTGGTCGCCACCGGGGCCGTGGCCATCGGCGACGACATGATCGGGTCGGTCGCGGGCGGATCGGTCCTGTCCAGGGTCTCGCGCCGGTTCGGCGAGGGCGTGGTGAACGGAGCGCTTACCGCCCGCGTCGGCGTCGCCGCGATGGAGGTCTGCCGCCCGATGCCCTTCACCAAGGGCAACCGGCCCTCGGTCTCGGGGCTGGTGTCGCGGGCGCTGTCGGGCCTGTTCGGGAAAAGCGCGTGACCGGCGCGCCCGACCCGTTCCGCCACCACACCGGCCTGCGCGCCAAGATCAAGCCGTGGGACACGTCGTATTTCCGCACCATCACCAGCGCGGGGGTGCGCGCGGCGCTGGCGGCCCGGAACGTGCCGCTGACCTTTCCCTTCCACCCAGACCCCGTGCGCGAGGCACTGCGCGCAGAGGCGCTGGCGGGCCACGCGGGCGACCTGCTGGTGTTTGCCTACGGCTCGCTGATCTGGGACCCGGCACTCGATTTCGCCGAGGTGCGGCGCGCCCGTGCGCCCCGTCACGCGCGGCGCTTCATCCTCGTCGACACACATGGCGCGCGCGGCACCGCCGAGGCGCCGGGGCTGATGGCGGCACTGGACGACGGGCCGGGCTGCGACGGCGTGGTGTTCCGCATCGCCGCCGGCAAGGTCGAGACCGAGACCGAGATCCTGTTCCGCCGCGAGATGATCGGGCCGGGCTATCTTGCCCGCTTCATCCCGGTGACGATCGACGGGTCCGAGGCGCGCGCGCTCACCTTCCTGGCCGATCACGATGATCCGCTGATGCGCGCGGACATCAGCCGCGCCGACCAGATCCGCTATGCCGCCACCGGCGCCGGGTTTCTGGGCACCAGCTTCGACTACCTGCACAGCACCGTCGCGCATCTGGCCGAGGTCGGCATCACCGACCCCGACGCCTCCCACCTGCTGGCGCAGGCGCGGGCGTTCCGCGCTGCGGGTCCGCCCCCGTGACAATTCTGCCCGGCCGGGGCAGAAGGGTCGCATGACCCATGCCCATGCCGACCGCCCGCTCCTTGGCATCATGCTGATGCTGGGGTTTTGCGTGCTGATCCCGTTCTCCGACGCGCTGGCGAAGCTGCTCGGCGGCGTGTTCCCGCTGCTGCAGCTCATCATCATCCGGTTCATCGCGCAGACGGCGCTGTTGCTGCCGCTGGCCCTGGCCCGGCGGGCCACGATCTTTCCCTCGGCCCGCGTCGTGCGGCTGGCGGCGCTGCGCACGGTGCTGCAGATCTTCGGCATCGCCCTCATGTTCAGCGCGCTGCGCGTGCTGCCGCTGGCGGATGCGGTGGCCATCGCCTTCGTCATGCCCTTCATCATGCTGCTGCTCGGGCGCTACGTCCTGGACGAGGAGGTCGGCCCGCGCCGCCTTGCCGCCTGCGCCGTCGGGTTCATCGGCACGCTCATGGTCGTGCAGCCCAGTTTCGCCGCCGTGGGCTGGCCCGCGCTGCTGCCGGTTGCGGTGGCGGTGATCTTCGCCTTCTTCATGCTGGTGACCCGGCAGGTCGCCAAGGACGTCGACCCGATCGCGCTGCAGGGGCTGGGCGGGTTGATCGGCCTGCCGATCCTGCTGCCGCTGCTGGCCCTGCCGCAGATCGGCGGCACGCCGCCCCTGACCGGCTGGATCGCCCCGCCCGATGCCGGCGCGCTCTGGCTGCTGGTGGCGCTCGGCGTCACCGGATCGGCGGGTCATCTGCTGATGACATGGTCGCTGCGCTTTGCCCCCTCGGCCACGCTGGCGCCGATGCAGTACCTCGAGATTCCGGTGGCGGCCGTGGTCGGGCTGCTGATTTTCAACGAATTTCCCAACGGCCTCGCGCTCGCAGGCATCGCGATCACCGTGGCCTCGGGGCTCTACATCGTGTTCCGCGAGCGCAACCTCAGCCGCCAACAGGCGCGCGAGGTGGCGCTGGCGGGGCCACCTGCACCGCCGGCGGGCTGAGCGCCGGCATCGGCGGCACCACGTCGCCGCAGACCAGCCGCGTCAGGATCGCCGGGATCGGCCAGACCCGGCTGAGCGGCGCCAGCACCCGGTCGCGCAGCACCGGCAGGGCCGTGCTGTCGGACTGGTATTGCGGGGTAAAGGCCGCGCTCATCATCTGGTAGGCCGCCACATGCCAGCGCCGCGCACCGGCGTAGAGGCGCAACGCCTCCTCGCCCCGCGCCTGCGCGAGCGCGCGAGACAGGGCCAGCGCGTCGAGCAGCGCCATGTTGGCGCCCTGCCCCAGCTGCGGGCTGGCGCGATGCGCCGCGTCGCCGATATGGGCGATGCCGTCATCCCAGGGCGCGCGCAGCGACCCGTGGGTATAGCGCGCGAAGGTGAAATCATCGGGGCCGAGCCCGTCGTGCAGGACAGGCGCGATCTCGGGCCAGAGGGCGATCGCCTCCGCCCGCCAGTCGGCGAAGGAGCCGGCGCGCCAGGCGTCGATCCGGTCCACCCGCAGCGAGTAGAACACCGCCGCCATCTCCTCGCCGGGGCGGTGTGGCATCTGCCCCACCGGCAGGACCCCCAGCATCCGGTCGGCACGGCGGTAGCGCTGGCTCAGCCGGTCGCGCGGCAGCGTGGTGTCGGCGGGCCAGGGCACCGTGGCCCAGATCGCGCCATAGGCAAGCGGGCGGGCGCGCAGCGGCGACAGCGGTGAGCCCGCGCCGCAGGCATCGACGATCAGGTCGAAGGGCCCTTCCTGCCCGCCGCCCTCGAATGCCAGGACCTGCCCGCTGCGCCCGATGACCGCGTGACCCGGCACCAGATCGGCACCCAGCGCCAGCGCCCGCGCATGGATGGCGGCGAACAGCGCCGCGCGGTGGATGCCGAGCCCCCGCCTCTCCGGCGCCTGCCCGTAGGCGACGTCAAGCACCACCCGCCCCGCAGCCTCGTCACCGAAAAGCGCCACCAGCGGCGCGCCCATCGCCCGCGCCTCGGCCCCCGCGCCGAAGGCGTCGAGCACGGCGAGGCCCACGGGTTGGATCACCAGCCCCGAGCCCACCGGCTTCGGCGCGTCGAACCTGTCGAACACCCGCACAGCGTGCCCCGCCTGCGCCAGCAACGCAGCCGCCGCCAGCCCGCCGATCCCTGCCCCTGCGATCCCGATCTTCATGACGAAACCCTACCCGACCCCTGCCACCGGCCCATGCGGCATGTCGCCCGCGCGGCCGCGCTGGGGCCTTTACCACCGATCCCCGCCTGCCTATACCACCCGCCATGACGCACCGCATCGCCCTCGTCATTCGAATTACCACCCCGGCGCTCTGATCCGAGCTGCCGGGCTGATAGGTGCTTGAGCTATCGCACCGCCCCTCCTATTCCCTGACGTGACCCGAAAGATGAGGAGCGCCTGACATGTGCGCCGACACCCCGACCGTGGACTACAAGGACACGCTGAACCTGCCGAAGACCGAGTTTCCCATGCGCGCGGGCCTGCCCCAGCGCGAGCCGGGCTGGCTGGCCCGCTGGGAGGAGATCGGCGTCTACGACCGCCTGCGCGAGAAGGCGGCGGGGCGGAAGCCCTTCACGCTGCATGATGGCCCCCCCTATGCCAACGGCAACCTGCACATCGGGCACGCGCTGAACAAGATCCTCAAGGATATGGTGGTGCGCAGCCAGCAGATGTCGGGCCGCGACGCGCGCTACATCCCCGGCTGGGACTGTCACGGCCTGCCCATCGAGTGGAAGATCGAGGAACAGTACCGCGCCAAGGGGCAGGACAAGGACAAGGTCGACGTGGTCGACTTCCGCCAGGAATGCCGCCGCTTCGCAGAGGGCTGGATCGACGTCCAGCGCGAGGAGTTCAAGCGGCTCGGCATCACCGGGACATGGGACAAGCCCTACCTGACGATGGATTTCCACGCCGAGCGCGTGATCGCCGAGGAATTCCAGAAGTTTCTGATGAACGGCGCGCTCTATCAGGGGTCGAAACCCGTGATGTGGTCGCCGGTGGAGAAGACCGCGCTGGCCGAGGCGGAGGTGGAATATCACGACCGGCAGACGGATGCGGTTTGGGTGCCGTTCCGTGTAGTCTTGGGCTTTCAACCGACTGCTGCAACGCCGGAGCCGCTCCAGGTTGGTAAAGAGTCGCCAATTGGAATCATGCCTTACGACGAGAGTGCTGGTGTAAGCGTAGTCATCTGGACCACGACCCCCTGGACCCTGCCCCAGAACCGCGCGATCTGCTTCGGCCCGGACATCAGCTATGGCCTTTATGAGGTCATTGGCCGTCCGCAGGAAAGCTGGGTCACCATCGGCGACCGCTATCTTCTCGCCGACAAGCTCGCCCCGGAGGCGCTGGCCGCCATGCGTCTGGAGCCGTCGATGCACCGCCGCCTGCGCGACGTGACAGCCGAAGAACTGGCAGCGCTGACCTGTGCCCACCCGCTGAACGGCGCGGACGACGCAAACGGCGAATGGGACTACCCCGTCCCCCTCTTCCCCGGCGATCATGTCACCGACGACGCGGGCACGGGCTTCGTCCACACCGCGCCCTCCCACGGTGACGACGATTTCGAGATCGGGCGCAGGCACGGGCTCGAGATGACCTGGAACATCCTCGACGATTCCAGCTTCCGCGCCGACCTGCCGTTCTTCGGCGGCGAGCAGATCATCCGCGACAATGGCAAGCCGGGCAACGCCAACAAGGCGGTGATCGACAAGCTGGTGAGCCTCGGCAAGCTGCTGGCACGCAAGCGAATCACCATCAGCGACGCGCATTCCTGGCGGTCCAAGGCACCTGTCATCCGCCTCAACCGCCCGCAATGGTTCGCAGCCATCGACAAGCCGCTCGGCGACGGAATGGACCAGTATGGCGAGACGATACGCACCCGCGCGCTGACCTCCATCGACAAGCTGGTCGACTGGACACCCAAGACCGGCCGCAACAGGCTCTATTCGATGATCGAGGCACGGCCCGACTGGGTGCTGTCGCGCCAGCGCGCCTGGGGCGTGCCGCTGACCTGCTTCACGAAGAAGGGCGCTGCGCCCTCCGACCCCGACTACCTGCTGCGCGATCCGGCCGTCAACGCCCGCATCCTCGACGCTTTCGAGACCGAGGGGGCGGATGCCTGGTACAAGCCCGGCGCCAAGGCGCGGTTCCTCGGCAACGAGCATGACCCCGACGCCTACGAGCAGGTGTTCGACATCCTCGATGTCTGGTTCGATTCCGGCTCCACCCACGCCTTCGTGCTGCGCGACCGGGACGACGGGTCCGAGGACGGCATCGCCGATCTCTACCTCGAAGGCACCGACCAGCATCGCGGCTGGTTCCATTCCTCGATGCTGCAGGCCTGCGGCACCATCGGCCGCGCGCCCTACCGGGGCGTGCTGACGCACGGGTTCACGCTCGACGAGAAGGGCATGAAGATGTCCAAGTCGGTCGGCAACACCGTCGCCCCGCAGGAAGTCATCGACCAGTACGGCGCCGACATCCTGCGGCTCTGGGTGGCGCAGTCGGACTACACCGCCGACCTGCGCATCGGGCCCGAGATCCTGAAAGGCGTGGCCGACAGCTACCGCCGCTTGCGCAACACCATGCGGTTTCTCCTCGGCTCGCTCGGCGACGTGACGGCGGCCGACCGGATCGACCCCGCCGACATGCCGGAGCTGGAGCGCTGGGTGCTGCACCGGCTGTCGGAGCTGGATGAGACCGTGCGCAAGGGCTACGCCGCCTACGACTTCCAGGGCGTGTTCCAGGCGCTGTTCAACTTCGCCACCACCGACCTCTCGGCCTTCTACTTCGACATCCGCAAGGATGCGCTCTACTGCGACGGCGACACGCCGCGCCGCCGGGCCGCGCGGACGGTGCTGGAGATGCTGTTCGAGCGGCTGACCACCTGGCTCGCCCCGGTGCTGGTCTTCACGATGGAGGAAGTCTGGCTCGACCGGCATCCGGGGGATGCGTCGAGCGTGCATCTGCAGGACTTCCCCGAGACCCCCGCCGACTGGCGCGACGAGGCGCTGGCGGCGAAATGGGCGGGCATCCGCCGCGTCCGCCGCGTGGTGACCGCCGCGCTGGAGGTGCAGCGCCGCGACAAGGTCATCGGCGCCTCGCTGGAGGCAGCACCCCTGGTCCAGATCGCCGACCCGACACTGGCCGCCACGATCAGGGGCACGGGCATGGCCGACCTGTGCATCACCTCGGCGCTGACGGTGATGGAGGGCGAGCCGCAGGACGACGCCTTCCGCCTCGACGACCCCGGCATCGGTGTGGTGTTCCACAAGGCCGAGGGCCAGAAATGCCAGCGCTGCTGGCAGATCCTGCCCGACGTGGGCAGCCACGCGCATCCCGGCGTCTGCGCCCGCTGCGACGCGGCGCTCGGCTGACACGCAAGGGGCGGCCCCCGGTGGCCGCCCTTTCTGCACGCCTGCACACCGCCCTGTGCCTTGGGTTTCTGGCGATCCGGCCCTAGGTTGATGCGCAACCGGCACAGGAGAGCCCGAGATGACACGTCAGGAAGAATACACGCCCCCCAAGGTCTGGACCTGGGACAAGGAAAACGGTGGCAAATGGGGCAGCCTGAACCGCCCCGTTTCCGGCGCCACCCATGACAAGCCGCTGCCGGTGGGCAAGCACCCGTTCCAGCTCTACAGCCTCGCCACGCCCAACGGCGTGAAGGTGACCGTGCTGTTCGAGGAGCTGCTGGCCGCCGGCCACGCCGCCGAGTACGACGCCTGGCTGATCCGCATCGGCGATGGCGACCAGTTCGGCTCGGGCTTCGTGGAGATCAACCCCAACTCCAAGATCCCGGCGCTGGTCGACCATACCGGCGAAAACCCCGTGCGCGTCTTCGAATCGGGCGCGATCCTGATGCACCTGGCCGAGAAATTCGGCGCCTTCCTCGGCCAGCCCGGCGACCGGCCCGAGCTTCTGTCCTGGCTGATGTGGCAGATGGGCAGCGCGCCCTATCTGGGCGGCGGTTTCGGCCATTTCTACGCCTACGCCCCCTACCCGATGGAATACCCGATCAACCGCTTCGCGATGGAGACCAAGCGCCAGATGGACGTGCTCAACAAGCATCTGGAGGGGCGCGCGTGGATGGTGGGCGAGGATTTCACCATCGCCGACATGGCGATCTGCCCCTGGTACGGGCGGCTGGCGCTGGGCGACGCCTACGAGGCCGGCGAGTTCCTGTCCGTGCAGGATTATCCCAACGTCATCGCCTGGGCCGAAAGGTTCTTTGACCGACCCGCCGTGCAGCGCGGGAGGATGGTGAACCGCACCTTCGGCGAACCGTCCGAGCAGCTGTGGGAACGTCACGACGCGTCGGATTTCGACACGCAGACGCAAGACAAGGCGCAGGCGGCTGAGTGACACCGGGCGACGCGCGGATCGCCGGGGTGCTGATGGACCTCGCCCACCGGCGTGGGGCGGGCAGCAGCTTCTGCCCGTCTGAAGCCGCCCGCGCGCTAGCTGACGACTGGCGGGCGTTGATGCCCCATGTCCGACGGGTCGCGGCGGGCCTGCCGCTGGTGGCGACGCAGAAGGGCATGCCGGTCGATCCGATGCGCGCCCGAGGGCCGATCCGGCTGCGGCTGGCGCAGCGGGATTGACGCACCCGGTTCGGTGGCGCAGCCTGTCGGCATGACGTGGAAACCGGACGGCTACACCAGCCTTGCGCCCTACCTGCTTGTCCCCGACCCGGACCCGGTGCTGACCTTCTGCGCCGCCGTCTTCGGTGCCGAGCGCCTGCGCGTGGTCCGCGACGGCGACAGGGTCGTGCATGCGGAATGCCGCATCGACGACACGGTGCTGATGATGGGCGGGATGGTGGGCGGACCGGCGGCGATGGTCCATGTCTATGTCCCCGACCCCGATGCGGTGATGGCAAAGGCGCTGGCGCATGGCGCGACGGAGATCCAGCCGATCCTCGAAAAGGGCGACGGCGACCGCCGCGGCGGGTTCCAGACGCCGTGCGGAACGCAATGGTACATCGCCCGCCAGGTGTGAGGGCCGCGACCGAGACGCCGCTCGGCCCGGTCTGGGTCGCGGCGCGCGACGGGGCCATCGTGGCCAGCGGCTGGGGCAGCGCCGACACCGCACCGGATGACCCGCTGTTGAAGGCGGCCCTTGCGCAACTGGCCGCCTATTTCGAGGGCGGGCTTGCGCAGTTCGACCTGCCGCTGGCGCATGGTCGGACCGGGTTGCAGGCGGATGTGCTCGACGCGCTCCGCGCCATCCCCCTGGGCGAGACCCGGACCTATGGCGCCCTGTCGCGGCAGGTCGGCGCCCCGGCGCAGGCCATCGGGCAGGCCTGCGGCGCCAACCCCCTGCCGATCCTGATCCCCTGTCACCGCGTTCTTGGCGCGACGACGCTGGGCGGCTTCAGCGCGCCGGGCGGGGTGGAGACGAAGGTCTGGCTGCTGCGCCACGAAGGCGCGGCGGGCTTGTTGATCTGAGCAGAGGAAACCAGCAGGTTTTCCCGCATGTTTTTCGCAAGGACAACGTCAGCGCCCGACGAAAGCGATCACCTCACAGGTTTGCCCACAGGCTCAGGCGGGAGTCCATGTCACTTTTGCATCCCCCGCCGACATCTCCCCCACGGCCCGGTCGAAGCGCAGATAGGCGATGCCGCGCCCGGCGGCCTGTGTATAGAGCGTGCCCACGCTGCGATCGCCGCTCAGGATCTCGGTCCCCACCGGGGCGGCGCCCTCGACCTCGACGGTCGCCAGCCCCTTGCGCAGCTCGGTCTTGTGCTTCATCCGCGCCGTCACCTCCTGGCCGACATAGCAGCCCTTGCGGTGATCCACGCCCGACAACCGGTCGAACCCGGCCTCGAGGATGTAGGTATCGTCGGGGATCAGCTCGACCCCCGTCTCGGGAATGCAGCCCGCGACCCGGATCGCGTCCCAGTCGATGGCCGGCTCGCCGCCCTCCATCCCGTAGCCGCGCCAGCCAAGCGATGGGTCGCGCGGATCGGCAAAACCGCCCTCGGGTGGCTCGCCCAGGCCGCGCACGACGCCAAGCCCGCTGTCCCCGATCGCCACATCGGCGCGCAGCCTGTACATCATCAGCCGCTGCGCCAGCTTCGGCGCGGCCTCGGCCTTCACGTCGAGCAGCACATCCTCACCCCGGTTCAGCAGGAAGAAATCGGCGAGGTATTTCCCCTGCGGCGTCAGGATCGCCGAATAGACCAGCCCGCTGCCCGGTCCGCCCACATCGCGCGTCACCAGCCCGTGCAGGAACCTGTCGCGGTCGGCGCCGCCGATGCTCAGCACCACCCGATCTTCTGCGCGTTCTCCAGGCATCATCACCTCCGTTGACCGTTGATCTCACAGCTAATCATGTCCGGGCCCCGCGCCAAGCGTGTACGGCGATTGACCCTGTCGGTGGGCCGCTTTACGTCTCGACCGTCCGCGACGAAGGAAATCCGACATGAGCCTTGCCAATGGCCGCCACTACCTCGCAATCCCCGGCCCCTCGGTCATGCCCGACCGCGTGCTGCAAGCCATGCACCGGCCCGCGCCGAACATCTATACCGGCGAGATGGTGGACCTGACCCACAGCCTGGTGCCCGATCTCAAGGCCATCGCGCGCACCCGGCACAATGTCGCCATGTACATCTCCAACGGCCACGGGGCCTGGGAGGCGGCGCTGGTCAACACGCTGTCGCGCGGCGACAAGATCCTGATCCTCGGCACCGGTCGCTTCTGCCTCGGCTGGGGCGAGATGGCCAGGGCGCTGGGCATCGATTGCCAGATCGTCGACTTCGGGCAGCGCTCCGACATCGACATGGCGCGCGTGGCCGAAGCGCTGGCCGCCGACACCGATCACAAGATCAAGGGCGTTCTGGCCGTGCAGGTCGACACCTCGACCAGCGTGAAGAACGACATTCCGGCCCTGCGCCGGACGCTGGACGACGCGGGCCACCCGGCGCTCCTGTTCTCGGACAACATCGCCTGCCTGGCCTGCGACGAGTTCCACATGGACGACTGGGGCGTCGACGTGATGGTGACCGGCAGCCAGAAGGGCCTGATGACGCCGCCGGGCATGGCCTTCGTCTTCTTCAACGACAAGGCCGATGCCGCACGGGCGCGCGCGAACCTGGTCACCCCCTACTGGGATTGGCGCCCGCGCGCTGCGCCCGAGGAATACTACCGCTTCTTCAACGGCACCGCCCCCACCCACCACCTGTTCGGCCTGCGCACCGCGCTCGACATGATCAAGGAGGAAGGGCTGGAAAACGTCTGGGCGCGGCACGCGACGCTGGCCCGCGCCGTCTGGGCCGCGGTCGAGGTCTGGGGCCAGGCCGGACCGGTGCGGCCCAACATCGCCGCCGAGCACAAGCGCAGCAACGCGGTCACGACCATCACCTTCGGCGAGGGCAACGGCCAGCGCCTGCGCGACTGGATGACGGCGAACGCGGGCGTGACGCTGGGCATTCCGCTGGGCGGGATCGAAGGCCCCGGCGGCCGCAAGGAGGATTATCTGCGCATCGGCCACATGGGGCATGTGAACGCCCACATGGTGCTGGGCCTGCTTGCGAACCTGCAGGCCGGGATGGCCGCGATGCAGATCCCGCACGGGCCGACCGGCCTCGAGGCGGCGATCAACGTGATCGCCGAGGCCTGAGGCCGCTCAATACCCGTTGCGGGCCAGCCAGTCGCGCATGAAGGCGATCTCGGCCTCCTGGGCCGCGACGATCTCCTCCGCCAGCGCCCGCACCTCCGGGTCGGCGCCATGCTCCAGCACCACGCGGGCCATGGCGACGGCCCCTTCGTGGTGGGGGATCATCCCGCGGATGAAATCGGCGTCGGCGTCGCCGGTGTAGGTGATGTCCATGTCGCCGTGCATGACGTCATTGGCGGCGCGGTAGGCGTCCTCGGCCGGGCCGGTCGATGCGGCGGCCCCATGGCCGCCATGGCCCGAATGATCCATCTGCGCGGAGGCGATGCCCCAGGCGAGGGCCGACGCGGTCAGCGTGGCGAGGGCAAGGGCGGCGGCACGGGTCATGGTCGGGATCTCCTGTTGGACTGGCGTCCGTGTCGCGGCTTCCAGCCACGGGAAGGCAAGTCACGAAGCCGTGACACCCGCCGCCTCGGCCAACGCGCGCGGCAGGGCCACGGCGAAGAGATCCAGATCGGCCTCGGTGCCCGCCGACACCCGGATGCAGCGATCCTGCGGCGGGGTGAAGGGCATGCGCACGAACAGGCCCTGCCCCACGAGGCTGGCCAGAACGGCGCGGGCGAAGGTGCCGTCGCGGCCGCAATCCACGGTGACGAAATTGGTGGCCGAGGGCAGGGGCGTCAGCCCGTTGTCGCGCGCGATGGCGGCGATGCGGTCGCGCGCGGCGGCAATGCGCGCCACGGTCGCGGCGAGGTAGTCCTGATCGGCCAAGGCCGCAAGCGCCCCCGCCTGCGCCACCCGGCCAAGGCCGAAGTGGTTTCGGATCTTGTTGAAGGCGGTGACGAACGCGGGGTGGGCCAAGGCATAGCCCACGCGCAGCCCGGCCAGCCCATAGGCCTTGGAAAAGGTGCGGAAGCGGATCACCCGCGGGTGGGTCATGTCGAGCGGCGGGATCGCCCCATGCGGCGCGGTATCGGCATACGCCTCGTCGAGAGCCAGCACGCACCCTTCGGGCAAGGCGTCGATCATCGCCTGCACGGTGGCCGCGTCATGCCAGCTGCCCATCGGGTTGTCGGGATTGGCGAGATAGATCAGCCTGGCGTCCACCTCCGCCGCCTTCGACACAAGCGCCCGCATGTCCTCGTGATCGCCCGCGTAGGGCACCTTGTGCAGCGCGCCGCCGAAGCCCGTCACATGATAGTTGAAGGTCGGGTAGGCCCCGTCGGAGGTGACGACGGCATCGCCCTGCGCTACCAGCAGGCGCACCAGGTAACCCAAGAGCCCGTCGATCCCCTCGCCCACGACGACATTGGCGGCGCCAACCCGATGATGCGCGGCGAGGGCTTCGCGCAGCTCGAACACCTCGGGGTCGCCGTACATCCAGGCGTCCTGCGCGGCCTGTGCCATGGCTGCGACGGCATTGGGCGACGGCCCGAAGACGCTTTCGTTCGCCCCAAGGCGCGCGGCGAAGGCGGCGCCGCGCGCGCGCTCCTGCGTCTCGGGCCCGACGAAGGGCACCGTGGCGGGAAGGGACTGCACGAGGGGGGTGTAGCGGGGCAGGGTCATGGGGCGCTTGTAAGCCTGAAAACACCGGGCCGCGCAAGCGGTCTCAGCTGTCGCGCGTGCGGTCCAGATAGGTGCGCAACGCGGTCAGGCCTGGCAGTAGCGCCGCGGCCTCGCCGGCTGGAAAGGCCGCAGCGATTTCTCCCATGTCGGGCGCGATCAACCCGATCGCCTCGGCCTGAAAGGCGCGGCCGGCCCCGGTGATCCAGACCCGTTTCGACCGGCCATCCTCGGGGTTGGGGCGCATCTCGATCCAGCCGCGCTTTTCCAGCAGGGCAAGCGTGTGGCTGAGCGTGGTCTTGGGCACCTGAAAGGCGCGCGCGATATCGAGCGGCGTGCGCCCGTCGCCGACCCGGATCAGGTGGTTCAGCACCGCGAAATGCGACACCAGAACACCCTTGGGCAGCCGCGCCTCGAACCGGGCGCGGCTGAGCTGTTCGATGATCGCGATCTCGTTGAACAGCGTGAACCAGGTCCGGATGTCGCTGGCGTTATCCGACAATCTTGTCCTCCAGGGGCCAGCGCGGGCTGGGCGGCACGGTGGGGCCGTACCCGACGCGGGCCCACATTTGCACGGTTCCGCCGTCCGGGGCCAGCCTGTCGTGGATCTGCGCGTACAGCGGTGCCATCTCGCGAAACTCCTGCAAGGCCTGGCTCAGCGGTTGCAGGCCCAGACCCAGCGCCGTGGCGGCGAGGTTGATGCGCACCCAGTCCTGCCCGGCACGGATCTGGTCGGTGCGGCTGTTGCCGGGCGTGACCTGCCACAGATGCGCCATCGCCGACTGGAAATTCGCGGCAAAGGCGGCATCGGCGCTTTGCGCGACGATGCCGTCAAGGTTCATCGACGCCTCGCGGGTGAACAGACCGGCGCGGCGCAGCGTTTCGAACATCGGGCCGGTGAAGTCGAGGCCGTCGGGGTTGGCATCCACCTCGCGCCGGCCGATCCGAAACAGGTCGACCGATTCCCGCAAGGTGCGCTCGGTCGCGAACTCGATCCGCATGGCCTGCAGCGACAGGTCGCGCAGCTCCGCCACCTCGGTCGGGTCGTTGGTGAACCCCATCCCGAACTGCGTCGCCGCCGCAGCGATCTGCGCCAGCGCATCGGTCGGTACCGCGCGGGTGGTGTCATAGGGCTCCTTGTTCGACCGGCGGTGTGGCACCTGGGCGAACAGCGGATCGGGGGCGGCGTCGGTGGGCGCAAAACGGCAGATGGCGACCGGGCGGGCGTCGAGCCCTTCGGCGCTTTCGCCCTCGGGGAACAGCTCGAAGCTCACGCCCAGCCCCTCCTCCAGCGCGGCCATGCGCAAGACCTCGAGAAAACAGCCCAGCCCGATGGTGATCTGGCGGCTGAACGGGTCGGTGTGCGGCAACAACCGGCCCGGATCGGCGAACAGCACCACCGTGTCGGGTTGCGACAGGTCGACCAGCCACGGCTGTCGGTTGTGCGGGTTGGGCGCAAGGATCGCCCAGCTGAGCGCCCGCATCCGCGGGTCGGGGTATTGCCCGGCGGCGGCCCAGGGAGCGGCGGCCGTGCGCGGCATCCGTGTGAGGTCATAGGCAAGGGCGCCGGTGGCGGCGACGATCACGCCGCCTCCGATCAGGGCGAGGGTCTTGCGGCGGGAGAGGGTCATGGCGGGCTCCATTTTGATACGATATCGCATCATTTAATACGATATGGCACTACCTGCAAGTAATTTCGTCCGCAACTGTCGCATTGCGCGCCAGGCCTTCGCATTGGTAGGAATACCTGACCAATTCACGGTCACCCTGGGGAGGAACACCGCGCATGCCCGTCATCACTGAGATCGAGGACCTCAAGCGGATCTACAGACGCCGCGTCCCCAAGATGTTCTACGATTACGCGGAGACGGGCAGCTGGACGGAACAGACGTTCCGCGACAACTCCTCCGACTTCGACGAAATCCGCCTGCGACAGCGCATCGCGGTCGACATGGCCGGGCGGACCACCGCCGCGAAGATGGTCGGGCAGGATTACGCGATGCCCGTGGCGCTTGCCCCCGTGGGCCTGTGCGGCATGCAGTCCGCCGACGGCGAGATCAAGGCCGCGCGCGCCGCCGAGAAATTCGGCGTCCCCTTCACCCTCTCCACCATGTCGATCTGCTCGATCGAGGATGTGGCCAGCCACACCAGCAAACCGTTCTGGTTCCAGGTCTACACGCTCAAGGACGACGCGTTCATGAAGCGGCTGTTCGCGCGGGCGAGCGACGCGAAGTGTTCGGCGCTGGTGATCACCGTCGATCTGCAAGTGCTCGGCCAGCGGCACAAGGATCTCAAGAACGGCCTCAGCGCCCCGCCGAAACTGACCCCCGCCTCGATCCTGAACCTCGCCACCAAGGTGCCGTGGGGGCTTGAGATGTTGCAGACGAAACGCCGCTTCTTCGGCAACATCGTCGGCCATGCCAAGGGCGTGACCGACCCCACCTCGCTCGGCTCCTGGACGGCCGAGGCCTTCGACCCGTCGCTCGACTGGGACAGGATCAAGCAGTTCCGCAGCTGGTGGGACGGCCCGGTGATCCTCAAGGGCATCCTCGACCCAGAGGATGCGAAAAAGGCGCTCGACGTCGGCGCCGACGCCATCGTGGTGTCGAACCACGGCGGCAGGCAGCTTGACGGCGCGCTGTCCTCGATCCGCATGCTGCCGCAGATCATGGATGCGGTCGGCGACCGGATCGAGGTGCATCTCGACAGCGGCATCCGCTCCGGGCAGGACGTGCTGAAGGCGCTGGCGATGGGGGCCAAGGGCACGATGATCGGGCGTGCCTTCGTCTACGGCCTCGGCGCCATGGGCGAGGCCGGCGTCACCCGCGCGCTGGAGATCCTTCACAAGGAGCTGGACGTCACCATGGCGCTCTGCGGCGAACGCGACATCGCCAATCTTGGCCGCCACAACCTGCTGTTGCCCCAGAACTTCGCCACCCGCTGGAGCTGACGCCGCCTGCGCCCGATGGCACGGTGGCGCCGGTTTGCCCCTCGCCCTCCCTGCCCGTGCAGGCTAGGTTCCGGCCATGACGACGCCCGTCCTCGCCTATTCCGACGACCAGGCCCAGGCCCATGACCGCATCGCCGAGGCGCTGCGCGATGTGGGCGTGGACATCGACAACGGCACCCTGACCCCGTTGGCCGAGGGCAAGGGCCGGGTCATGGCCGTGGTCGGCAAGGCCGGCTCGGGCAAGACGCTGCTCCTGGCCGAGATCGTGCGCGCGCTGCGTGCGGCGGGCGTCGACATCGTCTCTGGCGACTGGGAAGGGCGGCGGCGCAAGGATCGCCGCACTGTGGCGGTGCTCGCCCCCACCAACAAGGCTGCCAGCGTCCTGCGCACCCGCGGTGTGCCCGCGACCACCATCCACCGCATCCTCTACACCCCGGTCTACGACCCGCAGTACGAGAAGGTGGCTGAATGGCTGGCCGGCCAGGGCGAGCGCCCGGTGGTCGAGGGGCTGACCGAGGCACTGCTCGACCGCGCGAAACTGGTCTACGACGCGACGACATCGGTGCCGGCCGCGCTGGCCTCGGCGGGTGTCAGGGGCTCGGATTTCATCACCGGCTGGAAGCGCCGCGAAGACCCGCTCGACATCGGGCTGATCGACGAATCCTCGATGCTCGACGATCGCCAGTTCGACGATTTGACCGAGATCTTCCCGACCCTGATCCTGTTCGGCGACCCGGCGCAGCTGGCGCCGGTGAACCAGTCCGGCCAGATGATCTTCGACAAGATCACCGGCCGCAATCGGCTCGATCTGTCGCGCATCCACCGGCAGGACGCAGACAACCCGATCCTCGATCTGGCCCATGCGCTGGGCGACCCCGACCTCAGCTTCGAGCGGTTCGAACGGATGATCGAGGAGGCCGCCCGCCGCGACCCGCGCATCGAGATCGCCGCCCGCGCCGACAGCGACCTGATGGCGCGCAGCCCCGTGCTGGTCTGGCGCAACGCAACCCGCATCCGCCTGATCACCGCCTTTCGCGGCGCCCATGGCGCGCCCGAGGACGCGCTGATCCCCGGCGAGCCGCTGATCTGCGACGGGATCGAGCTGCCGCTGAAGCACCGCAAGCGCCGCATCGACCTCGAGGCGCGCGGGCTCATCAAGGGCGCGCCGGTGATCTACCTCGGCCCCGGCTCCCGCCCCGGCTTCTCGCGTCTGCATGTGATCGGCGCCGAAGCGCCCCGGTTCTCCGCCGCCTCCATCGTCAAGATCGAGAAGCCCGACGAGGAGGAACCCTTCATCCCCTACGCCGCCCGCATGGGCGCGGCCTTCCTGCACGGGGCGGCGGTGACGATCCACAAGGCGCAGGGCAGCCAGTGGCCGGCGGTGCAGGTCTTCGCCCCCGACCTCTACGCCGCCTCGCGCGCGGGGCGGATGGAGGCCGGGCAGGCCCTGTGGAAGCGGCTGGCCTATGTCGCGATCACGCGGGCCGAGGAAAGGCTGATCTGGGTCACGCGCTACGCCCTGTCGCGCCCCGCGCGCCCGCTGGGGATCGCGGATCTGCCCGACCCCGCCGCGCCGCTGGCGCTGGAACAGGAGGAACCGGGATGAAGACGATGATCGTGACCGGCGCCAGTTCCGGCATCGGGCTGGCCGTGGCCGAGACGATGCTCGCCGCCGGCTGGCGCGTCGGGCTGATCGCGCGCCGCGCCGACAGGCTGAAGGCGCTGGCCAGGGCCCATGGCGCCCGCGCCGTGCCCCTGCCCCTCGACGTGACCGATGCCGATGCGGTGCAGGCCGCCTTCCACGGCTTCGCCGAGGCCGAGGGACGGCTCGATTGCCTGTTCAACAACGCCGGCGTCTTCACCCCCACCGCGCCGCTGGACGAGATTGCCCTCGACGACTGGCGTCGCGCGGTCGAGGTGAACCTCACCGGCATGTTCCTGTGCGCGCGCATGGCCTTCGGCCTGATGCGCCGGCAATCCCCGCAGGGCGGGCGCATCATCCAGAACGGCTCGATCTCGGCGCATGTGCCGCGCGCGGGCGCCGCGCCCTATACCGCCACCAAACACGCGATCACCGGGCTGACGAAACAGATCGCCCTCGATGGCCGCCCCTTCGACATCGCGGGCAGCCAGATCGACATCGGCAACGCCGACACAGCCCTGCTGCGCGATGCCGCCCACCAGGCGACGCTGCGCGGCGATGCCCCGCCCGAGGTGATGGATGTGGCCCATGTCGCCGCCAGCGTCCGGCACATGGCCGACCTGCCGCTCTCGGCCAACATCTTGTTCCAGACCATCATGGCAACCAGGATGCCCTATGTCGGGCGCGGCTGACCACACCCGCCCCTTCATCTTGGCCCAAAACTCCGGGGGAGTCCGAAGGACGGGGGCAGAGCCCCCAGCCCGGCCAAACCACGCTCAACTGCGCAGGTAGCGGAACACCGCCGAGGCCATCCAGCCCGCGCCGATCGCGATCACCAGCGAGACGATGCCGTAGATCAGCGGCCGTTCGTGGGCGAGCAGGTAGATCCACCGCTCCAGCCCGACCTTGCGCACCGGGATCAGCTGTTCGTAGACGTCGACCACCTCGCCCCCCCGGGTGAGAAAGATCCGCGCAAGGTAATCCCCTTCCGTCAGATTCGCCGGCAGTCGCACGGAGGTGTCGAACAGCGTCTCCTCGCGAAACCGCACCGCGCGCTCGTTGAGCTGGTAGGCGCCATCTGCGGAATGGATGCGGATCAGCGCGTCGGTGAACCTTTCCTGGTCCAGCAGTCCGGTTCCCACCGCCCGGATCGCCGTCGGGATCGACACCCGGTGGCGCAGATCCTCGGTATGGGTCAGCGCGTCGTACAGCGGCACGGTGGTCGAGACGGCATAGAACGTCGGGGCCGAATCGATCGCCGACGCGTCGATGTTGACCCAGATGCCGAACCGCCGGTCCTTGCGCCGCACGATCACCGGGCGGCTTGGCCCCTGTACGGTGACGATCACCTGCATCGGCAGGCTGCCCGGCGGCGGCGCCTCGCGGCGCACCGCGCCGTAGACGAGGATCTCGGAGCCGTCGAAATTGGTGGTGATCGAGATCGCCTCCTGGCTCAGGCCCGCCACCACCTGCTCGGCCCGGACCGGCAGGGCGCAGATCCACAGCACCACGAGAACCGCAACGAGGCGCCCGGTCACGGCGCGACCCTCGCGTCGTCCAGCGAATACAGTTCCGCCGGCATCAGGAGCAGGTCCGAGGCGAGCTTGGCGCAGACCAGCAGCACCAGCAGCGCCAGCAGGATGCGCAGCTGTTCGGCCTTCATCTTCACGCCGATCTGGGTGCCGACCTGCGCCCCGATCACCCCGCCGACCAGCAGCAGAATCGCCAGGATCATGTCGACCGAATAGCTGGTGACCGCATGCATCAGCGTGGCGAAGCCGGTGACGAAGATGATCTGGAACAGCGACGTGCCGACCACCACCTTGGTCGGCATTCCCAGCAGGTAGATCATCGCCGGCACCATGATGAAGCCGCCGCCCACCCCCATGACCGCGGCCAGCACCCCCACGAACACCCCGACCAGAAGCGGCGGGATCACCGAGATGTAGAGCCCCGAGGTGCGGAACCGCATCTTGAACGGCAGCGCGTCGATCCAGGTGCGTTGCTTGCGCGCCTTCGGCACCGTGCCGCCTGCCGCGCGCGCGCGCCGCAGGGCGCGCAGGCTTTCGGCCAGCATCAGCGCCCCGATGGTGCCGAGGAACACGACGTAGCACAGCTGCACCAGCAGATCGACCTGCCCCATGCGCAGCAGCAGGGCAAAGACCTGCACCCCGGCCGCCGCCCCGACCAGGCCACCCACCAGCAGCACGACGCCCATCTTGATGTCGACGGTCTTGCGCTTGAGATGCGCCAGCAGCGCCGAGAAGGACGAGGCGACGATCTGGTTGGTCGAGGTCGCCACCGCCACGGCGGGCGGGATGCCGACGAAGAACAAGAGCGGCGTGATCAGGAACCCGCCGCCGACCCCGAACATGCCCGACAGCACGCCCACCAGCCCGCCAAGGCCGAGCAGCAGGAACGCGTTCACGCTGACCTCGGCAATTGGAAGGTAGATCTGCATGGGTCGCGCGCCCGTTCCTTGCGTGTGGTCCAGCTTTAGCGCGCCGATCCGCGCAAGGCCAGCGGGCAGACCACCGATCCGGCCGCCTCGCCAGGAGGCAGCCGGATCGAAGGATCGCTCAGATCACCACGACGTCCAGCGGCGGGAAGCCGTTGAAGCCGACCGAGGAGTAGGACGACGTGTAGGCGCCGCAGTTGCGGATCAGCACCCGGTCGCCCGACCGCAGCGATACCGGCAGCGACACCGGGCGCTTTTCATAGAGCACATCGGCGCTGTCGCAGGACGGGCCGGCCAGGATGCAGGGCGCGGTCGCCTCGCCATCATGCGGCGTGACGAACTGGTAGCGGATCGCCTCGTCGATGGTTTCGGCCAGGCCCGAGAACTTGCCGATGTCGAGGTAGACCCAGCGGTGCAGGTCATCCTCCGATTTCTTCGCCACCAGCAGAACTTCGGCGGCGATCATGCCCGCTTCGGCCACCAGGCCCCGTCCCGGCTCCGCCATGATGCGGATGCCCTTGGGGAAGCGGGCGGTCACCTGCTCCATCACGCGGGCGGCGTAGACGGTCGGGTGCGGGATCGCGTCGCCGTAGAAGGCCGGGAAGCCGCCGCCGATGTTCAGCAGGTCCAGATCGAATCCCGCCTCCACCGCCGACTGCCACACGGCCGCGACCTGGTCGAGCGTGTCCGACCACATCGCCGGATCGCGGGTCTGCGAGCCGACGTGAAAGCTCAGGCCCACGGGCCGCAGGCCCAACTCGCGCGCCTGCGCCATCAGCGTCATGGCGGTGTCGCGCGTGGTGCCGAACTTGCGGGTCAGCGGCCAGTCGGCGCCCGAGGCTTCGACCAGCAGGCGGATGTAGACCTC
>Ga0008835_100271_pt1 | contig 58827 bp, 47 predicted proteins | sample HotLakConsoUCCRE_FD_62215 | JGI IMG/M metagenome (GOLD analysis project Ga0008835, IMG submission 62215) | Hypersaline microbial mat communities from Hot Lake, Washington, USA - Hot Lake Consortium UCC-RE (Hybrid Assembly) ... | reverse complement strand
GGGCCAGGGGCCGCGTGGGACAGGCCGGCGATCAGGGCGAAGGCGGCGGCGGTGAGCGAGGTCTTGAACATGTCGAAGGTCCTATCTGATTGAGCTTGAATGGGTTTGGGAAGGTTCATGCTGGGCTGCGGGAGGGTCGGCGGCACCCTTTGGGGGTCGGGGCGCCGCCGGTTCGGGGTCAGTAGCACTGCCAGACGGTCATCCAGTTGCCCCAGTAGTCGTAGACCGTGACCCACTCGCAGTAGTAGGCGAGCTCGTCGAACTGGGCGGTTTCGGCGATGGCCGGGGCCGGGGCCGGGGCCGAGGCCGCGGTGTCGAGGGTGAGGTCCTGCGGGCCAGGGGCCGCGTGGGACAGGCCGGCGATCAGGGCGAAGGCGGAGGCGGTGAGCGAGGTCTTGAACATTGGGGGTCTCCGTGGGTTTGATGGGGTGTTGAGGGTGTTGGTCTGTCTTTCGATGGTGTAGATATGACACTTACAGAAAGTGTTGTAAACACACTTTCATAGATTTCCGGCAGAAATCTCATAATATACTGTTTTTGAACTGATAATTTTTTCGGGTTTGGGCGACGCGACTCGCGACTCACCCCGCGCCATGCGCCGCTTTGGCAAGGAGAGTCGCGCTCAGGATACCGGTCCGCACCTTTGATCGTGGAGACAGCCCGGCCAAAGCCGCGTCAGGGTCGGAGATCGCAGAGGGCGCGGTGCGGGGTCTGGTGCCTCGGGCGTCAGTCGGCGGGCGCGGTGCCCGCGCCTTCCAGCTCTGCCAGCCGCTCGCGCAGGTGGTCCGGCCAGCTCTCCTGCTCGGGGCCGAGGGTGCCCTGCCCGGCGAGCCGCGTCACGATGACCAGCGCCTCCTGCACGGCCGCGATGGCGGGGGCGGTATCCTCGAGCCGCGACAGGGTGTAGAGGCTGGTGACAAGCTCTGCCTGCGCCGCGGGATTGTCGGGGGCCTGCGCCGCGAGGGCGCGGCGGATCTCCAGCGCGGCCCGGTATCCCGCCCGCGCCTCCGCGACATGATCGGCCTGCAGGTTCAGCCCGGCGATGCCGTCGAGGCTGTTGGCCATCAGGTGCTGCCATTGCGCGGCTGGCGGGTCGCCCGCCCGGCGGCCCATGTCCAGCGCCGCGCGAAAGGCCGCCATCGCGGTCGCCTCCGCCCCGGCCAGGGCCTCCAGATAGCCGGTCCGGTTCAGGGACAGGGCCAGATCGTGCTGCCACCCGGTATTGCCCGGGTCGATCTCCACAAGGTCGCGGAGGATCTCCGTGGCCTCGCCGATGACCTCCCGCGCGGCGGCCTCGTCGGCCAGCCGCATGTGCAGATCGCCGATCCTGTTCAGGCTGAACGCCACGTCATGCCGCCATTGCGCATTGCCGGGGTCGATGCCCTCGAGGCGGCGGGCGATCTCCAGCGCTTCGCTGTAGGCTGCGAGGGCGGCGTCGGTCTCGCCGGTCCAGACGTGCAGGTCGGCGATCCTGTTCAGGGCGAGTGCGGTGTCGCGCTGCCACTGGGTGTTGCCCGGATCGCGCGCCACCAGGCTGCGGGCGATCTCCAGCCATTCCCCGTAGGCCCCGAACGCCGCGTCCGCAGCGCCGGTCGCGCGGTGCAGATCGCCGATCCTGCCCAGGCCGACGGCGACGTCGCGCTGCCATTGCGTGTTGTCCGGATCGGTCGCGGCAAGCGCGCGGCGAATGTCCATCCCGTCCTCATAGGCGGCCTGTGCCGCGGCCCCGTCGCCCGTCTGCAGGCTCACGTCGCCGACCCGTTCGAGGGTGATGGCGATATCGCGCTGCCATTCGGCATTGCCCGGGTCCGCCGCTGCAAGCCGGCGCATGATCGCGAGCGTCTCGTCATAGGCGGCAAGTGCCGTGTCGAAATCGCCCGAGCGCCGATCCAGATCGCCGATCCTGTTGAGCGCGATCGTCACGTCGCGCTGCCATTCGGCGCGGTCGGGATCGAGCGTCACCAGACGCCGGGCGATGTCCAGCCCCTGCTCGAAGGCCGCGCGCGCCGCCTCCGCGTCGCCTGCACGCAGGTGCAGGTCGCCGATCCGGTTCAGGAAGATCGCGACATCGCGTTGCCACAAGGTGTTGCCGGGGTCGCGCGCCACCAGCCTGCGGGCAATCTCCAGCCCCTGGTCGAAGGCGGTGATCGCCGCCTCGGTGCGTCCGGCCCTCAGGTGCAGATCGCCGATGTTGGTCAACCCGACGGAGACATCGCGTTGCCCCTGCGCATCGGACGGGTCGAGCGCGACGATGCGCCGTCGGATCGCCAGCGCCTCGGTATAGGCCTCGAGCGCCGCCTCCACCGCGCCGGCGCGCAGATGCAGGCCGCCGATCCGGTCGAGGCTGATCGAGATGTCGCGCCGGGCGCCACCCGGGTGCGGATCGGCCTCGGCCAGGCGTCGGCGGATGGCGAGCCCGTCGCTGTAGGCCTCCAGCGCCGCCGCCGCGTCGCCGGTCTGCAGGCGCAGGTCGCCGATCCGCTCCAGCGCGACCGAAATGTCGTGCTGCCACCCGGTGTTTTCGGCGTCGGTCGCCAGAAGCCCGCGCAGCAACTCATGCGCCCGCTCCACCGAGGCCAGCGCCGCCCCGCGCTGCCCGGCGCCGGCGTAGACTTCGGCGAACTCGACCCGCATCGCGGCCTCGACGCGCAGCAGGTCCGGGTTGTCGGGTTCGGTGGCCAGCAGGTCCATCACGGCGACCTCTGCGCGCGACAGGATGGTCTCGAGGCTTTCCAGCCGGAGCCCTTCCGCATCCTGCAGACCCTGCGCGATGTCGAATACCAGCGCGTCGATGGCCTGTGTGGCGGTGCCGAAGTTGCGCGCGGCCCGATCGCGTTCCGCGGCGACCTGCACCAGCGCATCCTCGGCCCGGGCGGTTTCCGCTTCGGCCAGACGGGCGTTTTCCTCGGCCAGCCGACGCTGCGCCTGAGCCTCGTCCCGGGCTTCGGTCGCGATCTCGGCCTGCCGGTGCGCCAGCCTTTCGTTGTCGACGGCGGCAGTTCTCTGCACCCAGGCGAAGGAGGCCAGCACGCTCACCCCCACCAGCGCGACAAGCGCGCCCGCGACCGTGCGCCCCTGACGCCGCGACTGGGCGCGGCGGCTGGCAATGATGAAGTCGCGGTGCAGAACGGTAGGCTCGGGCGCGTTCCGCGGCTGCGACAGGAGCCAGTTTTCGGCCTCCTCCAGATCCCGTCCGCGCAAGGGCTGTGCGCCGAACCGCCCCGAGCGTTCCCACCGCGCGGCAAGCTCGCCCAGGCGCGTGTGCTCGCGGACCCAGTCGATGTCCAGATCGAGGGCAAACCGGATCAGGCCCAGACCGGCCGCGAAATCATGGGCATCGGTCAGGAAGATGTAGTTGAGCCTCGAGACGACGGGCGGAACCTCTCCGTCGGGGTCCGCGATCACCACGGGGATGATGCGCTTGTTGAGCGTCTCGGCGAGGCCCAGTTCCCATCGGCAGGTGTCCGACCGGATCGACGACGGCGAGATCGCGAACAGGATCGTGTCGCTGTCCCGGATGAGCTTTTCGAGCCGGGGCTTCCATTCCTCGGTGGGCAGGATGTCGTGGATGTCGCGGAACACGACGAGATCCGCGTCCGCGCACAAGGCAGCGTGGAGCCGCGCGATCTTGTCGTCATCGTTCCGTGAATAGGAAATGAAGATCCTGGTGCTGGCCGGCGGCGGTGTCATGCGCTGCACCCATGCCCCGACCCAGGCCGCGGTGGCGCCCGGCGGGCGACCGCGCCGGGCGCAGCGACAGGGCGCGGGGGGTGCGGATCGCGGCGGTGGGTGACGGGCGTGACCATGGCACGACGACTGTTCCCCAGCAGCAGGATTCCCGCAAGACCGGGGCGCTGGACGAATAGCCTCCGGGCGCGTCTTCGGGTGCGCGCGCAGCGGCCTGTCCGTCGTGCGGCGCCGGAACCGCGCCACCGGCAGTGTCGGGGCCGCGAAATTTTTTGCGGCAGGTTTTGGAACAACAGCAGCCTCACGCAGTTGGTAGGTCACTGCGGGCCGAGTCGAACCGGCATTTTCCGTTCGAACGACGGCGGCCCGCGCGAGGGACAGCCAGGGGAGCCAGCTTGATGGGACGAGACCTTTCTTCGACGCGCCGCGGATTTCTGCAAAGCGGGGCGGCGGGAGTCGCGATCGCCTCGATGCCGGCCCCGCTCTGGTCGCAATCCTCCCTGCCACCGCTCGAAGACTACAGCCCCGAGTATTTCACCGCCGCCGAATGGGCCTTTGTCATGGCCGCGACCGCGCGCCTGATCCCGTCGGACGGCGAGGGACCGGGCGCATACGAGACCCGGGTGCCGGTCTTCATCGACCTTCAGCTTGCGGGCGGCTTCGGGCAGGCCGCGGACTGGTACATGGAAGGGCCGCACGACCCGGCGTCCAGCGCGAATCTGGGCTACCAGACACCCCTGACCCCGGCCGAGATCTACCGGGATGCCATCGCGCGGTTCGACGACTGGTGCGTCGAGACCGAGGGCGCCCCGTTCGCGGAGCTTGCGACCGATGCCCAGGATGCGGCGCTGCAGGTGCTCGAGGAAGAAGGCGGCCGCAGGGGCGAGGCTGCGCTTGCCGCGCCCGGCGGCGAAGGCGGCGGTGAAAGCGCGGGCTCGGACGGTGAAGGCGGCGGCGAAGGCAGCGCGGGCGGATCGGGCGGATCGGGCGACGACACGCCGTCGCGTCCGCGCATCTTGCGCGACGAAAGCGCCGAGTTCTTCGCGCTTCTTCTGCAGAACACCAAGGAAGGCTATTTTTCCGATCCGCGCTACGGCGGCAATCACGGCATGGCGGCCTGGGTCCATATCGGCTTTCCCGGCGCCCGCGCCAATTTCCTCGAATGGGTCGACCGAGACGACATTCCCTACCCGCTCGGCCCGGTTTCAATTGCTGGCGAAAGGGCCTGATCATGGCACGCACGGACCCCCGCAAGGATGTCGTCATCGTCGGTCTCGGCTGGACCGGCTCGATCATGGGCATGGAGATGTGCGAGGAAGGGCTGGAGGTCCTGGCGCTGGAACGCGGCCCCGACCGAGACACCGTTCCCGATTTCCAGTACCCCAAGGTCGCCGACGAACTGCGCTACGGCGTGCGGTTCGAGTTCATGCAACGGCCCCGGCAGTCGACCATGACGATCCGCCACACCACCGACGACGTGGCGCTGCCGTTCCGCCGCTGGGGCTCGTTCCTGCTGGGCGACGGCGTCGGCGGCGCCGGTATCCACTGGAACGGCGTGCACTGGCGCCCGCTGGTGGAGGAGTTGCGCCTGCGCAGCTACGTCGAGGAGAATTTCGGCGCCGACATCATCCCCGAAGGCATGCAGCTGCAGGATTGGGGCGTCAGCTACGAGGAGCTGGAGCCGTATTTCGACCGGTTCGAGCAGGTCGCGGGCATCGCCGGGCAGGCCGGCAACCTCAACGGCGAGATCATCGAGGGCGGCAACCCGTTCGAGGGGCCGCGGTCGAACGATTTTCCGATGCCGCCGCTGCCGACGACCTTGTCGAACCGCATGTTCGCCGAGGCGGCCAGCAGCCTCGGGCACCGGCCCTTCGTGCAGGCGGGCGGCAATGCCTCGCAGGCCTATGTGAACCCCTACGGCATGCAGCTCGGGCCCTGCAATTTCTGCGGCTACTGCGAGCGCTATGGCTGCCTGAACTACTCGAAGTCATCGCCGCAGACCTGCATCCTCGATGCGCTCAAGCGCAAGCCGAATTTCCAGTACCGCACCAATGCCGAGGTCTTGCGGGTGGAACTGGCCTCGGACGGCCAGACCGCCACCGGCGTGACCTGGTTCGACGAGGAGGCGCAGGAGGAGGTGTTCCAGCCCGCCGACATCGTGATCCTCGCGGCCTACCAGGTCCACAACGTGCACCTGATGCTGCTGTCGGGGATCGGGCAGCCCTATGATCCGGCGACCGGCGAAGGCGTCACCGGGCGCAACTATTCCTACCAGATGATGGGCAGCACCTCGCTCCACTTCGAGGATGTCGACTTCAACCCCTTCGTCGGCGCCGGGGCCAACGGCATGGCCATCGACGATTTCGCGATCAGCCAGATCGACTTCGCCGCCGAGGGATTCATCGGCGGCAGTTACATCAGCAACAGCCAGACCAACGGACAGCCGATCCGCTCGATCTCGCTGCCCGAGGGGTCGGCGACATGGGGCGCAGACTGGAAACGCGACATCGCGCGGTGGTACGGGCATTCGATGGGCGTGGGCAGCCACGGCTCGAACATGTCCTACCGCGACACCTATCTCGACCTCGACCCCACCTACACCGACCGGCATGGCAGGCCGCTCCTGCGCTTGACCTTCGACTGGAAGCCCAACGAGATCGCGATGACGCAGTTCATGCGCCGCCAGATCGAGCCGATCGTGGAGGCGATGAACCCCACCCACTGGTCCTCCAGCTTCAAGGAGGAAGGCGCCAGCTACGACACCACGTCCTACCAGACGACGCACAACGTGGGCGGCGCGGTGATGGGCAACGACCCCGCGACCTCGGCAGTGAACCGCTATCTGCAATCGTGGGATGTGCACAATGTCTTCGTGATGGGCGCCGGGGCCTTCCCGCAGAACCTGCAATACAACCCCACCGGCATGGTCGGCGGGCTGGCCTACTGGTCGGCCAACGCGATCCGGCGGGATTACCTGCCCAATCCGGGGCCACTGGTGTGAGGGCGCAGACATGATCACTTTCCTGCGCATCCTCCTCGCCCTCGCCATCGTCGCCGTCGTCGCGCTCCTCCTCTTCATCTTCGTCCCGGCGCGGACCACCGAACCGCACGGCGATCTCGCCGCCGACTGGCAGCCCCAGGAGGGCGCAGGCGAATACGCGATGCGGCTGGCCGATTGCGCCGCCTGCCACACTGCCGAGGATGGCGTGCAGTTTGCCGGCGGCCGCCCGATCGACAGCCCCCTGGGCGTGATCTATTCGGCCAACATCACACCCGACCCCGACACCGGCATCGGCGACTACTCGCTCGAAGAATTCCGCGCGACGCTCTATGACGGGGTCCGCGAGGACGGGGCGCACCTTTACCCCGCCATGCCCTTCGACAACTACCGCTTCCTCACGGAAGAGGACGTTCGCGCGCTCTACGACTACTTCATGACCGAGGTGGAGCCGGTCGAAAACGCGGTGGCCGAGCCCGAGCTGCCCTTTCCCTTCAACCAGCGCTGGGCGCTGCGGGCGTGGAAATGGGTCGGCCTGCCCGACACGGACCGCGAGACGGAGACGTTCGACGGCGACGGCGACGGCGACGGCGACGGCGACGGCGACGAACAGCTTGCCCGGGGCGCCTATCTTGTCGAGGGGCCAGGCCATTGCGGCGCCTGCCACTCGCCGCGCACGGCGCTGTTCGTTCAGGACGGCTTCACCGCCGATGACGAGACGTTTCTTACGGGCGGCGAGATCGACGGCTGGACCGCGCCCGACCTGCGCGGACCGGACAGCCCGCCGCAAGTCTGGAGCGCAGAGCAACTGGCCCGCGCGCTGGCGACGGGGCGCAACATCCACGCCAGCGTGGTGGGCGAGATGGCCCTGGTGGTCGAGGATTCGCTGCAATACCTCACCGCCGAGGACATGCGGGCGCTTGTCGCCTACCTGCGGCACATCGGTCGCGACGGGCCCGCGACCGACGATCCCGACGACGACGCCGCCCCCGAGACCGCCGACGTCCGCGCGCTGGAGGGGTTGGTCGAGACCGAGACCGCCGCGATGCTGCGCTCGGGCGACCCCGACATGCCGCTGGGCGCGCGGCTCTACATCGACAACTGCTCCGCCTGTCACCTCGTCGACGGCCTTGGCGCCGACGAGGTCTTCCCCGAACTGGACGGCAGCCACCTTGTCACGGCAGAGCAGCCAACCGGCCTGATCCACATGATCCTCGAGGGCGAAGAACTGCCCTCGACGGAGGAGCGGCCGATGCGGCTTCGGATGCCGGGGTTCGGCTGGCGCCTCAGCGACGCGGAGGTGGCGGAACTGGCCAGCTTCGTGCGCAGCGCCTGGTCGAACTCGGCCGGCGGCGTCACGCCGGACATGGTCGCGGACCTGCGCGAGGAGGACACGGGCGACCAGGCGGCATCCGGGCAGTGACCCCCGCAAGGCGCGCGCCTGCTGGCCGCGGAGATCACCGACGCCGGGCGGGCCTGCCGTCGGCCCCGTGGACCCCTGGCGTCTCCTCGTGGGCCGAGACATGGCGCGCCTGCAGGCGGCGCGAGCGCAGGATCGTGGCCATGTTGCCACGCCCTGCGCGGCGTCTGGAACCTTCGTTCCGTCCAAGGCGTTCCATCGACCCGGACACGCAACAGTGATACGGGTATCGGATGGAAGAGGAACGCCGCCCCAACGGGAGCCGGATCAAGACCACTCTGCCCCGCGCGACGTGGCATACCCTGACCTTCATCCGCTTCGCCGTGGCGCGGTTCTGGACCGACAACCTCCTGCAGGCGGCCGCGGCCCTGACCTACTCCACCCTTCTGGCGCTGGTGCCGCTTTTGGTTCTGACCGTGGCGATCCTGTCGGGATTTCCCGCCTTCGACGCGGCCCGGCAGCGCATGACCGAGATCTTCTTCGACACGCTGGTGCCCGAGGTCGGCGCCGAGGTCGAAAGCTACCTGTTCGAATTCACCGCGAACGCGAGCAACCTCACCGCCATCGGCGTCGTGGCGCTGGCAGTCACCGCGATCTTGCTGCTGTGGTCGATCGAGTTCACGCTCAACAGCGTCTGGCGGGTCAAGCGGCAACGGCCGATCGCGGTCCGCATCCTGATCTACTGGACGATCCTGACCCTGGGTCCGCTTCTTCTGGGGGCCAGCGTCGTGCTGACGAACAACGCCATCGGCACGCTCCTGGGCTGGGCGCGGGACGGCGTGCTGCCCGACCGCCCCGCCGAAACGGGCGCGGTCCTCAACACGGCCGTCGCCCTGGTCGCGCAATCGCTCGCCTTCACGCTGCTGTTCAAGCTGGTGCCGGCCAGACCTGTTCGGCTGCGCGAAGCGGCGCTGGGCGGCGCCTTCAGCGGCGTCGCCTTCGAGCTGCTGGGCTGGGCCTTCAACAGCTTCCTCACCTCGGGATCGACCTACGAGACGATCTACGGCGCGGTGGCGATCTTTCCCATCTTCCTCATCTGGCTCTATTCCTCCTGGACCGTCATCATCCTCGGCGCGGTGCTCGCGGCCTCCTTTCCCGACTGGTCGAAGACCCGCGACGCGCTGCCGCCGGGTGCCTTGACGCCGGCGCACCGCCTGGCCATCGCCATCGCCCTGCTCGGGGCGCTGCTGCGCCAATCGCGCGACGGCGGCTCCCTGGCGGTGGAAAAGCTGCACGAGGCGGCCCCGCTGCAGGGCCGCGACGATGTTCTCGAACGCCTCAGGGCGAAGAACTTCGTGGTGATGACCGAGGACGAGGAGTACTGCCTGGCGCGCGACCTGAACACCACGACCGTGACCGACCTGGCGGAGTCATTGGGCCTGCTCCTCGGCACCCCACCCGACCTGGGTGGCCAAACTGACGATCCTGCCGGGCTGCCACAGACCCGAGAGCACGCGGGGTCGCTGGAGACCATCCTGCAGCGCCTGCACAATGCCGAGGCCGCAATTCTCGACATGCCGATCGCCGCCGTGGTTGCGGGCGAACTGGGCGTGGGATCTGGCCCCCAACCCCTGGAGCCGGTGCCGCAGCGCGCCCGGTAGCGCGGGGCCGCACCCGGCCATTCACCCTCGCGCACCGGTGGCAGCGTCTCGCGCCCTCGGCGCGGCCGACCAGCGGTGTCCTTCGACATCGGGCGGGCGTTCAGGCGTCGCAAATAGGGATGGACCCGCGCCGGGTGGCATCCTAAGCGGGGACCATGACCAGCGCCGCATCCGATAGCCCGTCCTCCGACCGCGTGCTTGCCGGTGTCGCCCTGATGCTGGGGTTCTGCGTGACCGCGCCGCTGCTGGACGTGGCGGCCAAGCTCGCGTCGGACACCGTGCCGGTCGGCCAGATCACCGCCGCACGCTTTTTCGTCCAGTGCGCGCTGATGGGCCCCTTCGTCTGGGTCATGGGGCTGTCGCTGCGGGTGCCGCGGAGCCAATGGCTGGCGCTGCTGTTCCGCGCGGGCCTTCTGTTCGTCTCGACCTTCTGTTTCATCGCAGCGATCCGCGTCATGCCGCTGGCCGACGCGCTGGCGATCGTGTTCGTGGCCCCGTTCATCGTGCTGCTGGTGGGCAAGTTCCACCTGGGCGAGGATGTCGGACCGCGCCGCGTGGGCGCGGCGATCGTGGGTTTCGTGGGCGTCCTGTTCGTGATCCAGCCCAGTTTCGCGGCCTTCGGCGCGGTGGCCCTGTTTCCCCTGGGCACGGCGCTGGGGTTCGCGTTCTACATCCTCGTGACCCGCGGGCTGTCGCGGCGGATGCATCCGGTGACCCTGCAGTTCCATACCGGGCTGATCGCCAGCCTGCTGTGCCTGCCGGTGCTGATGCTGGCAGAGGGCACGGGGTCGGCGCTGCTCGATCCGGTCCGGCCCGAGGGGGTCGCCTGGCTCTGGCTGCTGGGGGTCGGCGTCTTTGCCACGATCAGCCACATGATGATGACCTATGCGCTGTCGCTGGCGCCGTCGGCCACGCTGGCGCCGCTGCAGTACCTGGAGCTGCCGGTGGCGACCGTGCTTGGCTATCTCGTGTTCCGCGACTTTCCCAACGCGCTGTCGCTGACCGGCATCACCATCATCATCGGTGCCGGGCTCTACATGATCCACCGCGAAAGGGTCACCGCGCGACAGCTGATGACCGAGCGCGCCGCGCCACCGATCTGAGACGCGGCGATATGTGCCGCGCGGAAGGTCACCGTGCAAGCGACGCGGCCGGCATGATCCGCGCGCGTCCCCTCAGGCCTGCCCCAGATCCGCGAAGGGCGCGCTGGCTGCCGTAAGCGGAATCTCCCCGCCGGTCAGCCGCTCGGCGATGACGCGCATGACGTAGACGTTGAACGCCGGGTGTTGCAGCGACAGGGTCGCAAGGTCGCCCGCATCCAGCGCGAAGACCTCGCACGGCCCCTCGCAACGCGCCGAGGCGGTGCGCTGGCGTTTCGACGTCAGGAACGCAACCTCGCCGAACAACTCGCCGGGACCGGCGGCCTTGCCCAGTTCCTCGAACACCACCCGTCCCGAAACGAGGTAGTACAGGCGGTCCGGCGCATCCCCGATGCGAAAGACGTAGTCGCCGCCCTCGTAGGACATCGGTTTAGACATCGGCCGAAGCCATTCCAGCGGCGAGACCGTGCCCGCCACGGCCTTGATCGCGCCGCGCTTCATCCTCTGGATCTGCGCGAACCGGAACAGGTTCACCGGCAGCAGGACGGCATGCAGCACCAGCACCGGATAGACCTCGAAGGCGATGCCCCAGGAGATGAAGCACATGTTGGACAAGACGCCCAGCACCCTGAGCCGCACCATCGTTTTCTGGTAATAGGTCAGAAACGTGAGGAAGGCCGCGGCCCAGCCGAAGATCTCGAACAGCATCAGAACCCTTCTCCCTTTGTCGGTCGGTTGTTTTCGTCACCGCCTGCCATCGCCGCAATCGTCGCGCCTGCGCCTTGCGGGCCGTGCCGCCAGGCCGCGAGGTCGCGGCGGGCTGCGGCTGCGAACCGCCACGCGCCCTGAAGCTGCGCGGTGTCGATCGCAACCTTGAACAGGGCCTCGACCTCCTCGGGGGTGGCGCCGAGCGCCGCAAGGCACGCCGCACGCCGCCGCGCCGCCTCGCTCGAGAGGTAGGTGTGCCGCAACCGGGCGATCTCGTCGTCGCAGGCGTCGATCAGGGGCAGCGCGTCGTCGGGGCGGCCGGCCTGCAACAGCAGATCGGCCTGCATCAGAAACGAGCGTGGCAGCCACAGCTGATAGGTCTTCCCGCCGGCACGGGCATGCGCCATGTCGGCCAGCCCCGCGTCCAGATCGCCCGAGCGCGCGCGCAGCCACGCTTCCCACAGGTCGGCATAGAGCGGCGCGATCTCGTTATGGTCCACAAGCCCGCGCAATTCGGACAGCAGCGGCCGGACGCCGTCGACATCCTCCATCTCGAAGCGCGCGATGCACAGGTGCACCAGAACCTGAAACGAGGTCGCCGGGTTGTCGAGCTCGCGCGCCCGGCGCAGGGCGTGATCGTGATCGCGCGCGACCGCGTCGGGCCTGTCACGCATCGCCATGACGATCGCGCGCTGCGCCAGCGACGAGGCGAGAACGTCGAACGGATGACCCGGCATGATCGGATCGAAGACGGGCGGCTCGTACCCCGCGATGACGTGGTCGAAATGCGTCTCGGCGGCGTCCAGATCCCCTTCGAGCATCGCGACATACCCCAGCATCCGCGCCGGCATCCGGTCGGCGTTGGGCAGGCCCGCCAGCCGCGTGGCGGCCTTCAGCTGCAGCGCGTTCGCCTGCGCCGAGACAAGGTCGGAGCGTACCAGCGCCGACATGCAGCGGCTCCACAGCAGTTGCAGCGCCGCCTCGCTGGCCTCGGTCTCCTGCAGCAGCGTGGCCATGCGGGTCAGATTTTCCTCGGTCGCGGGCGATGCAAAGCCGTGCAGCACCGTCAGCGGCATGTTCAGCCGCAACCGCAGGGACGCCTCGCTTTGATCGCGCGCGACCGAGGCGGGCATGCGGCCCAGCAGATCTATCGCCGCGCTGAAACAGGCCATGGCCGAGGATGGGGCGGACTGGGCGATGTTGCGCTCGGCGGCCCGTTCCCAATAGCGCACCGCCGGCGCGATGTCGCCCGCTTCGCTGAAGTGAAGCGCCAGCCGCTCGGGCTGGGTCTGGGCCAGATCGGGGAACTGCGCCTCGATCGTTTCGGCCACCCGCCGATGCAGCACCCGGCGCCGCGACCGCAGAAGCGATCCGTAGGCCGCGTCGCGCACCAGTGCGTGGCGAAAGGCGTAGCCGGAGTCGCCACGCATCTCGACCAGCGAGGCGCCCTCGAGCTCGTGCAGACCCTTGCGGACCTCGGCCTCGGACAGGTCGGTACAGGCAGCCAGCAGGTCGAGCGGGAAATTCCGCCCGATCAGCGCGCCGATCTGCGCCACCGGCTTGCCGGCCTCGAGCCGGTCGAGGCGGGCCATCAGCGTATCCTGAAGGGTGATGGGCACCTCGGCGATGTTGGCCCCGGGCGTCTCGAGCAGGGCGCGGGTCAGTTCCTCGGCAAACAGCGGGATGCCGCCGGAGCGCTCCGCGATCGTACGCCGCAGGGGTTCGGGCAGATCGCCCGACAGCGATTGCGCCTCGACCAGTTGCAGCGTCGCCTCGGCCGTGAGCGGCCGCAGAACGATCTCGTGCTGGTCCGGGGACCGGGCGAGACGCGGCGCATCCGGGCGGGTGGCCACGACGACCAGGACCGGCCTGTGACGCACGCGTTCCCCGAGCCGGTCGATCACGTCGAGCGTCGCGGGATCGGCCCAGTGCGCGTCTTCCAGCACCACGAGCCGCGCGGGCTGGGGCCCCGATCGCGCGTCGGGGGCGAGCACTTCCACGACCGCGTCGATGATCGCGTCCTGATCTCCCATAGCCGCGTGATCGGTCGCGTCCGGCAAACCGTCGCCGCCGAGGATGCTGGCCAGCAGGGACGAGATCTCGGGCGAGGCGCCGGGCAGATCGGCCGGGCCGTCGCGCGCGGGCGCATCGCCGCACCGGGCGATCTCCGCCGCCATCCATTCGGCCACCGGGTGGAACGCCGCGCCCTGACTGTAGCGCGAACAGGCCAGCGACACGACCGTACCGGTGCTGGCGGCATGGCCCGTCAGCGCGGCCAGAAGTCGGGATTTTCCGATCCCCGCCTCGCCCGTGACGGTGACCATGCGCCCCGCGCCGGCGATGGCCTCTTGCCACGATGCCCGCAGCAGCGCCAGTTCCGCCTCCCGGCCCACGAGCGGGGCAGCGGGCAGGCTTTGCGGGTGGGGATGGAGAGCGCCGGATCTGGCCGGGGGCCGGACCTGCCAGACAAGCTCCGCCTCGGGGAACCCCTTGAGCGTCGTGCGCCCCAGCGACCTGAGCTCGAATGCGCCGCGCAGCAACTGCCGCGTGGCATCCGAGATCACGATGCCGCCCGGCGGCGCCATGGCCTGCAACCGCGCCGCGATCGACAGCGTCGCGCCGGTCACCGCCTCGTCGGCCGAGACGAAGCCGAACCGTGTTTCCCCGATCACCGTCAGGCCGCTGGCGATGCCGACGCGGACCGCGACCGGGCCGTCGCCGGCCCCCGCAAGGCCACGCACCGCCTCGACGATGCCGAGACCCGCCCGCACCGCGCGCGTCGCCGCATCCTCCATCGCCTTGGGAAAGCCGAAATGCGCCATCATGCCATCGCCGAGCTTGTGGGCGACATAGCCGCCCTCCGCCTCGATCGCGCTGACGCAGACCTCGCCGAAGGCGCGGAAAAGGGCGCGCAGATCCTCGGGGTCCAGATGCGTCGCCCGCTCGGTCGAATTGACCATGTCGCAAAACAGCACCGTCAGGTTGCGCCGCTCTCCTTCGGGGGCGGGGGACTTTGGCACCGCCGGGTGCAGGGCCTGCAACAGACGTCGGCGCGGGCCAAGCGGCAGGCCCAGCACCGCCAGATCGGCATCGGACAGATAGGCAAGGTCGCGCAGCTCCACACGCTCGGCCGCAAGCGTGTCGAAGTAATCGCCAAGCTCCAGCCGGTCGAGAAAGTCCCTCAGATCCGCGCCCGACACCCCTGCGCCCCCGTGTCATCCATCCGTTTCGGCCCCGCGCTTCCCGCAGCGGTTCGTGCTTTTGGCTTCAGCGTCCGCTCAGCGCGCGGGTATGCGCCACCAGCGCCACCAGCGGCGCCGGATCGCGGGCAAAGCCGGCGATTTCGACGGCCTGCTGCCCGATCCTGTCCAGCCGGGCCTCTGCCTCGGGCAGCGCCTCGAGAAAGGCGGCAGCCGTCAGGTCAAGATCGTCATCGGTGGGCTCGGCGCGGCAGAAGGCGGCACGCACGTCGTCATTCGCGATGGCGATGGCGGCGGGCAGCGTCAGGATGCCGTCGCGCAGATCCTCCTTGCCGCCGCCGCCAAGGGCGGGCAGCCCGCGCACATCTGCGACATCGTCGCATCCGTGGTAGAGCCGCCCGATCAGGCCGCCGTAGTCCCTGAGCTTTGCGCTTCGATCCCCCAGACAGGCGCAGACCTCGAACATCGAGCCGGTATCCTCGCCCGCGATCCGCCACCAGTCCTCAAACCCGAGAGGCTGGCGCCGCAGCCGCCACTGCATGCATTCGGCCACGCCCAGCCGCTTCATCAGCTCCGAGAACAGGGCGATGGCCTGCAGGTCGTCGCCAAGTTGCAGGTAGCCCTCGGCCACGATGTAGCCCGAGGTCATCAGCGCCGCGAGTTCGCCGAACTGCGTGTGCATGGTCGCCCTGCCCCGCCGTTCGGGCGAACGATCGACGATGTCGTCGATGATCAGCGACATGTTGTGGAACAGCTCGATCACCAGCGCAGAGGTCATGATCTTCTGCGGGATCGGGCCCGGCCCGTGCATCGCCCGGTAGCAGGCAAAGATGGTCAGCGGCCTGAAATACTTGGAGCCTTCGAGAAACTGCCATTCCAGCGCCGTGCGCATCTCGCCGTCGCACGAGGCGACCCACGCGGCGATCTGCCCACGCAGGACCGCCATGTCGTCCGCAAAGCCCAGCGCATCGACGACCGACGCGCTGCTTGCATCCATGGTCGTGGTGTCGGTCACGGTTTGACCGCCCGGCGTCGCTTGCCGTCACCGTCGGCGGCTCTCTCGCCGACGTTCTGCGCCACGGCCTCGCCCAGAACCTCGAACTCATGCTGGAGCCGGCGCGCCTCGAGCAGCGCCGTCTCGCTCACGTCGCGCAGGAATGCGCGAAACTGTTCGGCGTCGGCACGCTGGCGCGCGGGTGACTGCGGCGGGTCGCTGTAGGCGGCCATCGCGGCGTCACGCAGCGTTGCCTGGTGGCGCGACACCACGTCCGTCAGGCTCTGGACGTAGCGCATCGAACTGCCCGACGCGATGGCAGAGGCCTCGATCAGGGCGGCGGGCAGGTCGACGCCGCCAGTGGCCGCCTTGGCCGTCGCCGCCTGCGGAGGGCCGCCGGCCAACTGCGTCATCATGCGCGCGTAGCTTTCCAGCATGGCCGCGACAGGGCCCGCGAGGCGGGCGAAGGCTTCGTTCGGATCGGGCGGGTCGCGTCTGTCGCCTGCCGCGCCGAAGCTGGAGGGGTCCGGTCCTGAACTTGCCATGTCATGCGTTCCTTGCCACTCGTCAGGGCTTTCGCTGCCGCTGCTCCTGCGCCGCATCGAGACGGCTCAGGGCCTCCATGCCCCATAGGGTGCCCGCCCCGCGCAGCGCATGCAGATAGCGGCGATGGCTATCATATGCCGAAACGGCCACGGCCTCAATCGCGGCGCCGCGCGTCTCCGGCGGTGCGCGCAGCGCCGCCGCAGCGTCGCCCGCCACGCCAGACGCGTCGCGCGCGGCGGCCCGCAGGGCGCGGGCCCCCACATCGGCGGTCGCGGACAGGGCGCCGACATAGAGCCGAAGCGCCGTGGCCACCATTTGCGTGTAGTCCGTCGTCATGGACACCTCGGGGCAACAAGGATTAGCTTGATCACGAGTACCTTAACGGGAGGCGTCCCCATGGCAATGATTTTCCGCGAAGAACAGCCCTACCCGGAGGCCGAGAGCGGGCGGCCCCATGTCATCGTCGTGGGTGGCGGGGTGGCGGGGCTTGCCGCCGCGCACCGGCTTCTGGAACGCGGGCACGACATCACCCTGATCGAGGCCAATGCGTTCCTCGGCGGCAAGTTGGGGGCGCACCAGCAACGCGACGACCTGCGCCAGTACAACGCCAGCCCGGACACGCCCGACACATTCGGCCGGCGCGACTGCACGGTCTGCACCGACCCCTGCTGCAAGGCCGCGCGCGACGACGACTGGCACGAGCACTGCTACCATATGTATCTGAACTGGTATCACAATTTCTGGGGCCTGATGCGCGACATCGGCACCATCGACCGGTTCGAGCCGATGACCGAAATCACCCATCTGACGCCCGACCTCGATGCGCCGCCGATCCGGGCGGTCAATCCCGGCTCCCCCTGGACGGTGCTGCAGAACATGACCTGCGGCGTCTCGCCGCCGGCCGACATCTTTTTGCACAACATGTCGGTGCTGGATCTGCTGGCCACCCCCGACCGCGACGATCACCGCCTCGACAAGATGAGCGTGGCGGCCTTCCTGCTGGAGCATCCCTACACCACGACGCAATCGCGCGAGGCCAGCCATCGCGTGCTGGCCAAGGCCTTTGCCGCCTCCACCGCCATGGCCTCGGCCCGGACCTACAAGTCGTTCCTGAAATACGGCGCCCGTCTGCCCGAACCGTCGATGTGGCTGTTGAACGGCCATACCGAAGAGGCGATCTTCACCCCCTGGCTCAAGACACTGGCGCGGCTGTCGGGCAGCTTCACCATCGACTGGTCCTTCGAAGGGGAGCGCGCCGCCTACCGCGAGGCGAAGGAGTATCACGCCGCTCTCGGGCGGACGGACGACGACAGGCAAAGCCTGCCCTCCTTCACGCTCAAGCCGCTGCTGAAGCTGTCGGGGATCGAGATCGACCCGGAAACCGGCGAGTTCCTGCTGCGGATCGCCGGCCTCGACCATTCGGCCAGCACCCAGGTCACGCTCGACGAGGGTGACAGCCGGTTCCAGCGCGCGGTCTGGCGCTTTGGCGGGCAGGTGGTTCTTGCCGTGCCGCCGCGCCAGATGGCGCGGCTCGTCTATGCCCGCGCCAAGGACGGTCCGGCGGATCACGATGCCTGCCTGGCCGCCGTCGACCCGCATCTGGGCAATGTCACGCGGCTGAACGGCGCGCCGATCATGACGCTGGATGTGCGGTTCCGCAAGCCGCTGGACCCGCCCTTGCCGCGCGGCATCGTGCTGTTGCTGGGCTCGCGCCACGAGATGAGCCTCTACGACAACACCCAGATGTGGCGCAGCGAGGCGGCGGACCCGGCGACCGGCCCGATGCTGAGTGTCTGCGCCTCGGACGCGCATGCGCTGATGCCCTTCGTCGGGCAGGAGAACGGCGCCCAGGTGATCGCCGACCTGCTGCTGCGCGAATTGCAGCGGTTCGTCCGCTTCGACCGCGAGGCCGATATCCTGCAATGCCGGACACGGCTGCAAAGCAACGCGGGCGAGGAATTGTTCATCAACGCCGTCGACACCTGGGATCACCGCCCGCGCACCACCACGGCCCTGCCCGACCTGTTCATCGCGGGCGATTTCGTGCAGACGCCGATCGACGTGGTCACGATCGAGGCGGCAGCCATGAGCGGCCTGATGGCCGCCGAGGCGGTGCGCCGCAGGACAGGCCGGGGCCGGCCGATCCCGATCGTGGTGCCCGACAGCTACCCGGGCGCGGCGATGGGGGCCGCCGCCGCGGCGCTGCGCCCGCTCGCCTATGCCGCGCGGGCCGCGTCGGAGGCCGACCGGGCGCTGAGCGAGGGCTACAGCGGGCTTTTTCCGTCCGGTTGAGGGGACACAGGAACAGGTTCGGCCAGCGTGCAGGTCATTCGCTCCGTCCAGCCATTGGCGGCCGGCCGCCGCCGGTCCAGGCCCAGCGCCCGTAACGTGTCGCACAGGCACGCCATCTTGCCCGCGCACAGGCACCCGGCGGCCTGCCCCGCTGCGCGATCCGCCGGCAGGTCGATCGCGACCGCCCCGCCGATCTGCATCCCCTCGCCCTGGCCGCTGCGCCGCAGGAGCGCGCGGGCGGGTACAAGCGGCGCCGCGGACATGCCGTGGGGCTCCACCATGGAATAGATCAGGCCCGGCATGTCGTGGCTCTGCCCGGTGCCGACCCGCGGAAAGGTGACGCGCAGGGCGCCGCGGCCCGCGCCGGGCAGGCGGGTGCCAAGGCCCACGCGAACCCGGTCCTCGGCATAGGCGGTCTCCAGCCGGGCCATGGGCGTGCGCGCGGCGGCGTTGTTCCAGAAATCCTTGCGGATGCCCCAGATCTGCCGCGCCGCCGCCAGCGAATACTTGTCGGTCACCACAAGCCGCAGGAACAGCTGGCCCGGATCGGGGAACTCGCCCCCGCGCGGCGTGACGGTCAGGGTCAATCCGATCTCTTGCGTCACGCCGAAATCCGAGGCGCGGTAATCCGAGGCCAGCAGCGTCACCATCGCCGCGCCAGCCCCGACCGACACCGGCTCGAAGGCGTCCAGCATCTCGGGCGGGTGATGGCCGAGGCGGCAGGCGTCTTGCATCAGGTCGCGCGCCGTCGCGACGGGAATGAACCACGCGGCCCAGGCCTGCGAGGCATCGAGTACGCGCGCCGGAAGCAGGAACGGCGCATCCGAGGTCATCGCGGGCACATGAAGCACGGGATCGTCCGGGTCGTGGCCGGCGCGGCCCGCAAGGTCGCGCCTCTGACGCTCGGCGATGGCATGGTCGATGGCGACACCCACCAGCGCCGAGGCCGGCGCGCTGCCGGAAAGCGCGGCATCCATCGCCGTCGTGTCGGGTGCATCGAACCGGGCGACGGCGACCCCGGCCGCAGCCGAGGGCACGGCCAGCAGGTCGCGGGCCAGATCGGCGTATGCGCGCAACAGGCCCGTCGCCACCGCCTCGGGGTTCCACGGTCCCATCAGCCCGCCCGCCACGCCATCGGCCATCCGTTCGCCGGCCTGCCATGTCAGCGCGGCCGGTCGCGCGATCATCGCCTGCCCGAACCCGGCCCATGCCCGGTAGAGGCGCAGCATGTCGCGCGATGTCACATGCGGTTGGCCGATCTTGTGACTTGCTGCGGGTTCCATGTCGGCATCCTAGGCGGACGGGCGTCGATTGCACCAAAAAACGCTCACTGCGCCAGCGCCTCACGGTTGCGCCGGATCAGGAGGGTCTTGGCCGCCGTCGCGAACCCCCCGACAAGCGCGAGCTTGATCCCGGGGCGGCGCTTCATCAGCGCGCGCAGCGTCGCGGCGTCGAACACCAGCAGGCGCGCCGGGCCGCGGGTGACGACCGTGGCGGTTGCGGGCTCGCCGGTCATGAAGGTCAATTCGCCGATGAAGCAGTCGTTGCAGGTGCCGATCTCCTCGCCGTCCATGGCGACGAGCGCCTGCCCCTCGGAGAGAAACAGCAGGCGGTCGAGCGGCATGCCCTGCCGCGCCAGCGTCTCGCCGGCGGGCACATCGACCCAGCGCCCCAGCCGCAGCAGCGGGCGCACATCCTCGCGGCGCAGGTCGGGAAGGTGGCTCATGACAAAGGCCCGCTCCTCCGCGGTCTGCATCAGCATCCGCGAGGTCACGAAGATGCGCACGATCCCGACGAGGCTGATGGCGATGTAGCTGACCTGGATCACCAGCACGGCCATGTTCGGCGCGGCGAGGGTGCTGAAGGCCACGCAGGACGCGGCGACGATCACCAGCAAGGCATAGGCATAGCTTTGCCCCCGCAGCACGCCGGTTTGCAGCAGCGTGTAGGATGTGAGGTAGACACCGGCCCCGACCATGCCGATCATGGGCGCCGCACCCGACAGGCCGGCCTCGATCCCGGTCAGCATCTGCGCCGTCCGAAGCGATGGGTCTGGCGGTCTTCGGCATCGCCGGCGCGACCGGCGCCAGACCGTGCGGTGGGGGGCCTGGCTGCGACGGGCAATGCCGACGCCGCGATGGACAAGGGCAATCGCATCAAGACTGTCTCCGGGCGTGCGTGCCGAGGATAGGCAGACTGCGGCCCCGATCACAACTGGGGGAAATCCCGTCACGCACGATTTCGGCATCGCCTTTCAGACGCGACCGGGGGCGCGGCCTTTTGCGCCACAGGCACCTCCCCGCGACCGAGGCCGGGATGCGCCGGCGCCGGCGGCCTGCCGTGCGGTCACATGACCGCACCGATCTGCCAGGGCACGAACTCGTTGTCGCCAAGGTCGAGCTGCTCGCTGCGGGTCGTGCGGCCGGACGCGGTGGCGACGATCATCTCGAAGATCTCGCGGCCCTTGTCGACGACGGACACGCCGGCGCTGAGGATGTCGCCGCAGTTAAGATCCATGTCGTCGGGCATCGCTGCGAACAGGCGGTCGTTGGTGGCCAGCTTGATCGTCGGCGCGGGCTTTGACCCGAAGGCCGAGCCGCGCCCGGTGGTGAAGACGACGATCTGCGCCCCGCCCGCGATCTGCCCGGTGACCGAGACCGGGTCGTAGCCCGGCGTGTCCATGAACACGAGGCCGGGGGTGCGCACCATTTCGCCATAGGCGACCACGGCCTCCAGCGGGGTGGACCCCGCCTTGGCCACCGCGCCCAGCGACTTCTCGAGGATCGTGGTGAGCCCGCCCTGCTTGTTGCCGGGCGAGGGGTTGTTGTCCATCGAGCCGCCGTTCATCGCGGTGTAGCTTTCCCACCAGCGCAGCCGGTCGATCAGCCGGTCGGCCACCTGCCCGTTGCGGGCGCGGCGCAGCAGCAGATCCTCGGCGCCGTAGATCTCGGGCGTTTCCGACAAGATCACCGTGCCGCCGCAGCCCACGATCATGTCGCTCGCCGCGCCCAGCGCCGGGTTCGCGGTGATGCCCGACATCCCGTCCGAGCCACCGCATTGCAACGCCACCGTCAGCGCCGAAAGCGGCGCGGGGCTGCGGCGGGCGCTGTTCACCTCGGGCAGCATCTCGCGCACCCGCGCCACGATCTGCGCCACGGTCGCCCTTGTGCCGCCGCTGTCCTGGATTGTCAGGCCGTGAAACCGCGCCTGCCCGTCGTCGCCGAACATCGCCTTCATCCGCGCGATCTGCATCACCTCGCAGCCGAGGCCGACGAACAGCGCCGCACCCACATTGGGGTGGGTGGCGTGGCCCCACAGCACGCGCTGCAGGTTTTCCCACCCCGGCCCGTCCGCGGCCATGCCGCAGCCGGTGCCGTGCGCGAAGGCGACGACCCCGTCGACGTTCGGATACTCCGCGAGCAGGCCCGACAGCCGGATCTCCTCGGCGGCCCGGCGGATCACCGTGGCGGAGCAGTTCACCGTGGCGACCAGCGCGATCATGTTGCGCGTGCCGACGCGGCCGTCGCTGCGCAGGTAGCCCTCGAAGCTGCGCGGCCCGGGCGAGGGGATCGCGGCCTCGGCGCGGGCCAGATCGACGCCGATCTCCTGCGTGGTGGCGTGCTGGCCGAAGGCGCAGTTGTGGGAATGGACATGCGCGCCCGCCGCGATGTCAGCGGTGGCGTAGCCGATCACCTGCCCGAACTTGCGGATCGGGGCCGCGGCCTTGATGGCGTGGCGGGCGATCTTGTGGCCCGCTTGCACCGCCCTCCCCCCGATCGCCTGCCGCTCGGTCAGGATCGCCACGTCGTCGCGCGGATCGAGGAGGATGGGGGGGCTCATGCGAGATAGCCCTCCACCGCGCGGCGGGCGCCGTCCGCGACCAACCGCCGGTAAGCGACGGTCACCGCGTCACGGAATTGCGCGTCGCCTGCCAGGGCCGCATCGAACACCGCATCCACGGCCAGCAGCGCCGCGACCTTCCCCTCCGGCGTATCGGCCCCGTCCGAGGCGGCACGCAAACGGTCCGCCAGCGGGTCGCGCACGTCGATGGGCCGGCCGGCCTCGTCCACGCCGCCGACGTAGCGCATCCAGCCTGCCACGGCGAGGCACAGGCCCGCGGGCACACGGCCTGACGCCAGGTTGTCACGGATCGTTCCAAGCAGCCGCTGCGGCAGTTTCTGGCTGCCGTCCATGGCGATCTGCCAGGTGCGGTGGCGGATCGCGGGGTTGCGGTAGCGCGCCAGCAGGGCGGCGCAGTAGTCGGGCAGGTTCTCGCCCTCGGGCTGCGCGATGGTGGGCAGGATCTCTGCGGCCCAGAGCCTTTCGCACAGGGCCGCGAAGGGCGGATCGGCCCCCGCCTCGGCGATGGTCTCGTGACCGGCGAGATAGCCCAGATAGGCCAACGTCGAATGGGTGCCGTTGAGGCAGCGCAGCTTCATCGTCTCGTGCGCCTCCACCGAGGCCACGAATTGCGCGCCGCCCGCGTCCCAGTCGGGGCGGCCCTGCGGAAAGTCATCCTCGATCACCCATTGCCCGAACGGCTCGTGCACGACGAGGCCGGGGTCGCGGTAGCCCAGGGTCGCGGCAAGGCGGTCGACATCGGCCGGCGTGGTCGCCGGTGTGATCCGGTCGACCATCGTGGCGGGGAAGCGGACAGTGTCCGCGATCCACTGCGCAAGGTCGGGGTCGCGGGCGCGGGCGAAGGCCAGCACCATGCCGCGCACCAGCGCGCCGTTCGACGGCAGGTTGTCGCAACTCAGCACCGTGAAGGGCGGCGTGCCCTCGGCGCGCCGCCGCGCAAGGCCCGCGACGACGAAGCCTGGGGCCGAGGTCGGTGCGTCGGGGTGGGCAAGGTCGTGGGCGATGTCGGGATGATCGAGGGTGAGCTGGCCCGTCGCCGGGTTGTGGCAATAGCCCTTCTCGGTCACGGTCAGCGACACGATCCGCACCGCCGGGTCGGCCATGGCGGCCACCACCGCGCCGGGATCTTCCGGGGCGACCAGCACGCGCGCCACCGCGCCGATCACGCGCGGGCTTTCGCCATCCGGCCCAAGTTCCACCGCGGTAAAGGTGCCGCCCTGCGGTCCAAGCTGGTCGCGCGCGGTCGGGCTGCGCAGGCTGACGGCAAGGATGCCCCAGTCGCCGCCGCGCGCCGCCATCGCATCCTCGGTGAAGACCGCGACGAAGGCGCGGAAGAAGGCACCCGGCCCGAGATGGACGATGCCGACCTTCGGCGCCGCACCCTTGCGCTGCAGCCTATCGCGCAAGCCAGCCTCCATCGACGTTCAGCACCGCGCCGGTGACGTAATTCGCGGCGGGCGAGCACAGGAAGGTCACGGCGCCCGCGATATCGGCCGGATCGCCCCAGCGCCCGGCGGGAATGCGCGCCAGGATCTCGGCCGAGCGTTTGGGGTCTTCGCGCAGGGCGGCGGTGTTGTTGGTGGCGATATATCCGGGCGCGACCGCGTTCACGGTGATCCCGCGCGCGGCCCATTCATTGGCAAGGATCTTGGTCAGCCCCGCCACGCCATGCTTGGCGGCGGTATAGGCTGGCACCCGGATGCCGCCCTGAAAGCTCAGGAGCGAGGCGATGTTGACGATCCGCCCGCCCGCGTCGCGCGCGAAGGCGGATTTCGCGAAGGCCTGCGAGAGGGTGAACACCGCCTTCAGGTTCACGTCCATCACGTCGTCCCAGTCCGCGCTGGAATAGTCGACGCTGTCGGCGCGGCGGATGATGCCCGCGTTGTTCACCAGGATGTCCAGATCGCCGGCCTCGGCCAGCCGCGCGGCGGCGGCCAGCGGATCGGCAAGATCGAGCGTCAAGGCCTCGGCGCTGCCGCCCGCGGCCGCGATCATCTCGACCGTCTCGGTGCAGGACGACCTTCCGGAGGCGATCACATGCGCGCCCGCCTGGGCAAGGCCCAGGGCGATCGCCTGACCGATGCCGCCGTTGGCGCCTGTCACCAGCGCGCGCGTACCGTCGATGCAAAAGACGTCGCTCATCGCAGATCCTCCATCGCCACCATGTCCATGTCGGTGAAATCGACGTTGTCGCCCGCCATGGCCCAGCAGAAGGTATAGGCCCCGGTTCCGGCCCCGGCGTGGATCGACCAGGGCGGCGAGATCACCGCCTCCTCGTTCTTCATCACGATGTGGCGCGTCTCGTCGGGCTTGCCCATGAAGTGGAACACCCGCTGATCGGCGCCGAGGTCGAAGTAGAGATAGGCCTCCATCCGCCGGTCATGAAGATGCGCGGGCATGGTGTTCCAGACCGAGCCTTCGGCGAACTGGGTGTAGCCCATCAGCAGCTGGCAGCTTTCGCAGACTTCGGGATGCAGGAACTGGATGATGACGCGCTCGTTCGCGGTGGCCTTCGCGCCAAGCTCCACCCTCCGGGCGTCGGACAGTTTGATCAGCCGTGTCGGCAACGCGCGGTGCGCGGGCGCCGACAGGATGTAGTAGCGCCCCCCACCCTCGAAGCTGACGGGACCGGCGCCGAGGCCGATATAGAGCACCTCGCCCTTGCCGATCTCATAGGTCTCTCCGCCCGCGGTGACGGTGCCCGCCGCGCCGATGTTCAGGACCGCCATCTCGCGGCGATCGAGGATCGAGGGCGTGCCGGCCTCGGGCACATGGTCGAGCGTCAAGGCAGCGCCCCCGGGAACGGCCGAGCCCAGGATCAGCCGGTCGTAATGGCTGTAGATCAGCCTGATCTCGCCCGGCGCGAACAATCCGCCGACATGGAACCGGTCGCGCAGCCCCTGGGTGTCCAGCGCCTTCACGCTGTCGGGGTCCATCGCGTAGCGGGTTTCGGCGGAAATGGTCATGGTCGTCTCCTTCAGAGAAAGTCGTCGCGCCTGGGGGTGAAGGTGTCGATCAGCCGCCCGGACGCCAGGCAGGTGCAGCCATGCTCGACGCCGGAGGGGATGACGAAACTGTCGCCCGGCCCGACCTCGAAGGCATCGTCGCCGATGGTGAAACGGAAGCGGCCGCTTTCCACATAGGTCGACTGGACATGGGGGTGGCTGTGCGGCGCGCCGATGGCCCCGGCCCCGAAGCGAAAGCTGACCACCATCAGCGCGGCGCTGTCCGACAGCACCTGGCGGGTGACGCCGGCGGCGGGGGAAACCTCGGGAAAGGATCGGACGTGCATCGGACCTCCTACCTGAACAGCGACGGCAGCCACAGCGACAGCGCGGGGATGTAGGTGACGAGCATCAGCGTGAAGACGGCCGCGCCGTAGAAGGGCCAGATCGTCCTGAGCGCCGTCGCCACCGGCAGGCGCCCCACCGCGCAGCCCACGAACAGAACCGCCCCCACAGGCGGGGTGCACAGCCCGATCCCGAGGTTGAGGATCAGGATGATCCCGAAATGGACCGGGTCGACATCGAAGGCGAGGGCAACGGGCAGGAAGATCGGCGTGGTGATGACGATCAGCGGCGACATGTCCATGAAGGTGCCGAGAAACAGCAAGAGCACGTTCAGCAGCAGCAAGATCACGATCGGGTTGCTCGACACGCCCGAGATCAGCTCGACCAGCGTCGTGGGAACCCGCAGATAGGCGAGCAGCCAAGCGAAGGCCGCCGCCGACCCGATCACCAGGAGCACCATCGAGGCGGTCCGCACGGCGCCCAGCGTCGCGGCGACGAAATCGGGCCAGCTGAGGCTGCGGTAGACGACGATGGTGACGACGATGGCGTAGACCACCGCGATGCAGGAGCTTTCCGAGGCGGTGAAGACGCCCGAGCGGACGCCGCCGAAGATGATGGCCACCAGGATCAGGCCGGGCGTCGCGCTGGCCAGCAGGCACAGCATGGCGCGCAGGCCCGGAAATCTCTCGGTCGGGTAGCCGCGCCGCCTGGCCACGAACCACGCCACCACCATCAGCGAGAGGGCAAGGATCAGACCGGGCAGGATGCCCGCGGTGAACAGATCGGCGATGGAGATCCGCCCGCCCGCGGCGATGGCGTAGATGATCAAATTGTGCGACGGCGGCAGCATCAGCGCGATGATCGAGGAGGTGACGGTGATGTTGACCGCGTAGTCGCGCCCGTAGCCGCGCTCCTCCATCTGCGGGATCATCAGCCCGCCGATGGCCGAGGCATCGGCGGCGGCCGAGCCCGAGATGCCGCCGAACAGCACCGAGGCGGTGATGTTGACCTGCCCCAGCCCGCCGCGCATGTGACCCACGGCAGCGCCCGCCAGCGCCACAAGTCGCCGCGCGATGTCGCCGCGCACCATCAACTCGCCCGCGTAGATGAAGAACGGGATCGCCATCAGCACGAAGACCGAGATGCCGGAATTCAGCCGCTGGAACACCACCACCGGGGGCAGCCCGATATAGGTGATCGTCGCGAAGGACGCCGCGCCGAGGCAGAAGGCGACCGGCGTGCCGATCAGAAGCAGAACCGTGAAGGTTCCGAACAGGACGAGAAGCTCCATCTCAGACGTCCCCGTCCAGCGGGTCGCCGAAGCGCCGGGTCGGCAGGCCAACCGCGCGCCGCAGCAGCCGCTCGAGGCTGAACAGCACCATCAGGACGCCGCCGGTCGTCAGCGCAAGATACTGGACCCCGCCGGGCAGGCCGAGCATCGGCATGGTGTTCTGCCACGTCTGCGCGGCAAGCTGGACGCCGTAGACGACCATGCCGCCGGCAAAGACCAGAACGACCAGGTCGGAGATCGAAAACAGCACCTTGCGCAGCTTGTCGGGCAGGACGTGGATCAAGATGTCGAAACTCAGGTGGTTGCCCTCGCGCAGGCCGACGGCGGCACCGAGCAGGATGAACCAGCTCATCAGCAGCACCGAGGAAACCTCGGTCCATCTGGACGAGTCGTTGAGGACATAGCGTCCCCATACCTGCCAGGCGATGAACACGGTCATCAGCACCAGCCCCGCCCCGGAGAGCCAAAGCGCGATGCGGGAAATCACCCCGAGCAGGTCGGAGAATCGGCGGATCGTGGACTGCATGCTGGTGCCTCGGAAAAAAGCCGGGACCGCCCATCATGGGCGGTCCCGAGACCGGTCACTCGGTGGCCTGGATACGCTCCACGAGCGAGCGCATCGCGTCCGTGGTGACGTGCCGCTCGTAGACCGGCACCATCGCTTCGATGAACGCGGTCTTGTCGATATCCTCGACGATCTCGACACCGGCGGCCCGGACGACCTCGGCCGAGGCTTCCTCGCGCGCCTGCCATTCCTCACGCATGAACGGCACGGAGTCGCGGGCGGCTTGCCGGATCAGGTCCTGGTCTTCCTCGGACAGGCGGTCCCAGGCGATCTGCGACATCACCAGAACCTCGGGGACGATCAGGTGCTCGTCGAGCGTGAGATAACCCGCGACCTCGAAATGGCCGGAGCTTTCGAAGGACGGAAAGTTGTTCTCGGCCCCGTCGATCGCCCCGGTCTGGATCGAGGTATAGACCTCGCCATAGGGCAGCGGCGTCGCGTTGGCGCCAAGCGCGCTGACCATGTCGACGAACACGTCCGACTGCATGACCCGGAAACTCATCCCGGCCATGTCCTCGAGCGTCGTGATGGGCCGCTCGCTGTTGTAGAAGGACCGCGCGCCGCCGTCGTAGTAGGCAAGCCCGACCAGATCGTGGTCGCGGAAGGTGTCGAGGATCTCCTGCCCGATCTCGCCATCGACGACGGTGTGCATGTGCTCCACCGACCGGAAGATGTAGGGCAGCGAGAAGACCTTGGTTTCCTCGATGATGTTGTTGAACGGCCCCAGGCTGACCCGGTTCATGTCGATCACGCCAAGCTGCGTCTGCTCGATCGTGTCGGCCTCTTCGCCCAGTTGTGCCGAGGGGAACACCTCGATGCAGATCCGCCCGTCTGAGCGTTCCTCGAGCAGCGTGCCCATGTATTCGACCGCCGTGACGGTCGGATAGCCGGCCGGGTGCGTGTCCGACGAGCGCAGCGTGATCTCGCAGGCAAGCGCGCCCGAGGCCATCGCGGTGCTGGCGGCAAGACCCGCCAGGATTGGTGTCATCCGTTTCATCTCTTCCTCCCTGAAGATCGCCGTCAAAGGCCGTAGGCGTCCTTTGCCAGCTGGTATGTGAGGTCGTGCGCGACCTCGAAAGCCTGCTCCTCCCGCAGGCGTCCCGTGGCGACGAGCGTCGCGAGATAGGCGCAATCCGACCGCCGGGCCACGTCGTGGCGGGCGGGGATCGAGCAGAACGCGCGGGTGTCGTCGTTGAATCCGACGGTGTTGTAGAAGCCGCAGGTCTCGGTCGTGGCCTCGCGGAACCGTTTGATGCCCTCGTAGCTGTCGAAGAACCACCACGGCGGGCCCAGCTTCAGCGCCGGATAGGCGCCGGCCAGCGGCGCAAGCTCGCGGCCGTAGACGGTTTCATCGAGGGTGAAGAGGATCACGGTCAGCCCCGGCTCCATCCCCACGGCATCGAGCATCGGCTTCAGCGCGCCGACGTAATCGGTGCGCATCGGGATGTCGAAGCCCTTGTCGCGGCCATGTCGGGCGAAGACCGTCGCGGAATGGTTGCGGAACGATCCGGCGTGGATCTGCAGGGTCAACCCGTCGTCGAGGCTCATCTTCGCCATCTCGGTCAGCATCTGCCCGCGAAAGAGGTCCGCATCTTCGGGTGTCGCCTTGCCGGCGATGACGGTGTCGAACAGCGCGGCCGCCTCGGCGTCGGACAGGTTCGCGGTGCGCGCCGAGGCGTGGCCATGGTCGCTGGCCTTGGCGCCGAACTCCTTGAAATACGCCCGCCGCGCGCGATGCGCGTTCAGGTATCCCGCCCAGGTCGCGGTATCCTCGCCGGTGATCTCGCCCAGCGTCGCGACATTCTGCGCGAAGCCTTCGAATTCCGGGTCCACGACCGCGTCGGGGCGGTAGGTGGTGACGACCCTGCCCTGCCAGCCGCTGTCGCGCATCTGGTGGTGCCATCTCAGATCGTCCAGCGCGCCTTCGGTGGTGGCCAGCGCCTCGATGTTGAAGCGCTCAAACAGGGCGCGTGGGCGAAAGGCGTCATCGGCCAGCCTGGCCTCGATATGGTCGTAGCAGGCATCGGCGGTGTCCGCCGACAAGGGCGTGGTCAGGCCGAACACATGCTCGAAGGAATGGTTCAGCCACATCTCGGACGGCGTGGCGCGGAACAGGTGGAAGTTTTCGGCAAAGCGCCGCCAGATCGCGCGCGGATCGGTCTCGGTCGGGCCGCCGTCGCTGCGCGGCACACCAAGATCGCTCAGGTGCACGCCCTGGCTCGCCAGCATCCGGAACACATAGTGATCTGGGACAACGAACAGCTCGGCGGGGTTGGGGAAACGGGCATTTTCCGCGAACCAGCGCGGGTCGCAATGGCCATGCGGGCTGATGATCGGCAGATCCCTCACACTGTGGTACAAGGCCCGGGCCTGGTCGCGCAGGTGCGGCTCGACGGGAAACAGGCGGTCGGGGTCTGTCAGGCTCATGCGGTCTGTCGCCTCTAGGCTTGTGTGGTAGTCCGCTAATATGCTAGTTGGAAGAGTGAGTCAAAGACCTTTCGACACCACTCCATTTCGTCCCTCAACCGGAGCAGACATGTCCGATCTCGACATCGCACCGATCTCGGCGCCGCCGGCCCAGACCGCGACCGACCAGATTTTCAGGACGCTCTACGATGCCGTCGTGTCGCTGAAGCTTCCGCCCGGCACCAAGGTGTCGGAGATCGACATCGCCCGGCAGTTGAACGTCTCTCGCCAGCCGGTGCGCGACGCATTCTTTCGCCTGTCCAAGCTCGGCTTCATCGCGATCCGCCCGCAGCGCGCGACGCTGATCACCAAGATCTCGGAACGCGCGGTGCTGGATGCCGCCTTCGTGCGCACCGCGCTGGAGGTCGAATGCCTGCGGGTTGCGCTGGAGACGGCCGGTCGCAGCGAAATCGCGCGCCTGCGCGACAACCTCGCCCGCCAGCGCGCCTCGATCGGCGGCGTGGACCCGAGCGTGTTTCACGCGCAGGACGAGGAATTCCACGCGACCTTGTGCGACATCGCCGGCCAGCCCCATGCCTGGAGCCTGATCCAGGAACAGAAGGCGCAGATGGACCGCGTCCGCTGGCTGACCCTGACCGAGGAGCGGCAGACCAGCGTTCACGCCGAACACACGGCCATCGTCGACGCGATGGAACGCGGCGATCCCAAGGCCGCCGAGCGCCAGTTGCGCAGCCATCTGGGCGACATCCGCAACGCGCTGGTGCGCATCCGCGACGCCCATGGCGCCTATTTCGAGACATCGGCATGACCGCGCGGACGGTCGTCGCCATCGGCGAGGCGATGGTCGAGTTCTCGCGCCGGGACGACGGATCGTGGCAGCAGGGCTTCGCAGGCGACACGCTGAACGTCCTGTGGGCGATGCGGGCGCTGTTGCCGGTGCAGGCCGCGACCGTCAGCTACGTCACGCGCGTCGGCGGCGATGCCCTGTCGGCGCGGTTTCGCGCCTTCCTCGACCACGCCGGGATCGACACCACCCTGGTCGGGACCGAGCCGGACCGGACCATCGGGCTCTATACCATCGAGACCGATGCCGAGGGTGAACGGCGCTTCAGCTACTGGCGCGGCCAGTCGGCGGCGCGGCGGCTGGCGGATGACCCGGCCCGAGTGGCGGCGGTGCTGGCGCAGGCCGATCTGGTCTATCTGAGCGGCATCAGCCTGGCGATCCTGCCGGCGGAGCGGCGGCAGGTCTTGCTCGACGTTCTGGGGCAGCGGGGCGCGCGCCGCTTCACCCTCGCCTTCGATCCCAACATCCGCCCGACGCTGTGGGACAGCCCCGCGGCGATGCGCGACACGGTCACGGCGGCGGCGGCGCGCGCCGATACCGTCTTGCCGACCTTCGGCGACGAGGCGCTGGCCTTCGGCGATGCCGATCCCGCTGCCACAAAAGCGCGCTACCTCGGGCTGGGCGTGCCCGAGATCATCGTGAAGAACGGCACCGAGCCGACCCTGTTCTCAACGGCACAGACCGAAGGCGAAATCGCCGTCGCCGCCCCCGTGCGCGCAGTCGACACCACCGGGGCGGGCGACAGCTTCAACGGCGCCTACCTTGCGGCCCGGCTGCTGGGCCATGCAGCGCCCGATGCGGTGCGCATCGGCCATGCGGCCTCCCGCGCGGTGGTGGGTCAGCGCGGCGCCCTGCTGGAAATGGGCACGCTTGCCGCCGCCTGCGCCGAAGCGATGCAGCCGGCAGGCTGACGGCGGCCGTGCGGCGCGCCCGGATCAGACCACCGCGAGATGCAGGTCGCCCACGCCCGCCACATGGCCGTGCAGAACGTCGCCGCGCTGCACCGGCCCGACGCCGGAGGGCGTGCCGGTCATCACCACATCGCCCGCCGCCAGTTCGAAATACTGCGACAGCACCGCGATCATCTCGGGGATCTTCCAGATCATCTGGTTCAGATCCCCCTCCTGCCGGATCTCGCCGTTGATCTTCAGCCAGATCGCCCCTGCGTCGGGGTGGCCGGTCTGCGTGACGGGCACGATCGGCGTACACGGCGCCGAATGCTCGAAGGCCTTGGCAACGCCCCAGGGCCGGCTCATCTTCTTGGCGCTGTCCTGCAGGTCGCGCAGCGTCATGTCGAGCCCGACGCCATAGCCGTAGACACACGCCAGCGCCTCGGAGGTCGGGATGTCGCGCCCGCCGCGGCCCAGCACGGCCACCAGTTCGATCTCGTGGTGCACGTTGCTGCTGTGCGCGGGATAGGTGAACCGCTCGCCGACATGGATGTTCTGCGCCTGCTTGGCGAAGAAGAAGGGCGGCTCCCTGTCGGGGTCATGGCCCATCTCGACCGCATGGGCGGCATAGTTCCGACCGATGCAATAGACCCGGCGCACGGGGATCTGGAGCGTGGAGCCCGCGACGGGAAGCGTCGGGACGGGGGCGGGGTCGAAAGCGAACATGGGTCGATCCTCGGTCTGTGTGAGTGCGGCGGCGGCGATCGAAGCCCGGCGGCACCCGGCGGCACCCGCGGATGGACGATACCGGGCCTGTCCTGCGCGGTCTAATCGAACGAGGCGCCGGATGCCTCCCCTTTTTTTCGGCTGGCGGGCGGGCACCCGCCGATCCCTGCAGGGCTTGCCATCGGGCCCGTGTGCGGCGCCACTGCACAGGGTGCCTGCGCAATCTCCAACCTGCCGAAATCCTGCGCAATTTCTGTGCATCCGCCGGGACCGGGGCGATGTCCGGGGTTTGGCTTCGCGCCGGCTTCGCGCGGCCCGGGCAAGGGTTGACAGGCCGAGGGCGCTCCTGTCCAACAGCCTCACGTTCCATTCCAGCAAAGCCGATTTCATGACCCTCTCCACACTCGTCGAAAGCGCCGTCCTCTCGCAAGGGGAGGTGTTCGTTCACGCCGCGCCCTTGGCGCCCGAGGCAGGTCTGTCCATCGGATACGACGGGCAGATCGTTCCGCTCGTGCCGGTCCTCGACATTGCGCTCCAGCCGAAGAACCTGCCGTTCCGGCGGGCGTTTTCCTACCCGGCCGAAGGCGTTCATGTCGAAGAGTTTCTGCCCGACGGCTCCCGCACGGAAGCCGCGACGGAAGCCACGGTGAACACGCTGACCGACTGGTCGCTCGAGAACGGCCGCACCCTTCAGTTGCGCATCGAAAGCTTCGACAGCCCGCATGTGATCGGCATCGAGCAACAGGTGGTTGTCCCGGCGACCGACGACGGCCGCGTGTTCCAGGCGATGATCGCCGCACACCGCTGCGACGCGGTGCTGGTCATCCGCTTCGACCCCGAGAGCGACGAGGACGCCGTCGAGGTGGAGGTGCCGTTCGAATCGACGTATCGGGGCGGCCGCCTGGCCGAGGGATACCAGCGCGTCGTTGCACCCAGCCCGTTCAAGGGCGTCGCGGTCACCGTGTCGCTCCAGATCCGGTACAATCGGTATCGACCCGAGAACGAGGACAATTACCCGTTCATCTTCATCGCCAACGCCGAGGTGGTGGGAACGACCGCCGCGCCTGCCCTGATCCAGCCGCGCCACCAGGTGATCGGGGAATCGGAGGGCGGCATGTGGTTCCGCGGGCGGGTGCCGCTCTACCGTCATGAGAGCGAGGCGTCATTGCTGCTGTGGTGCGCCGACGAGGCCTTTGCCCTGTTCGAGCCGGAACGCAACGCCGTCACGCTGATCGACGACTATGGCCACACGCTCATGCTCAAAGCACGCGAGCCGCAGACCATGATGCTGTTCGTGAACGGCGCGCCGGTTGAAAGCGTGCACATCCGCCCCGACGACACGCCGATCCGGCTGCCGAGCAGCTGTTTGCGGGGCGAGATCGTCGACATTTCGCTGCGGGATCTCTCGGGAAGCCAGGAGTTCCTGTCGCTTCCGGTGCTGGCGCCGCGCATCCTGACCCCGCAGGACGTGATCGCGCGGGAATCGCGGGCGCCGTTCCCGACCGACCTGACCGTGCGCGCCAACCACCGTTACAAGGCCCTGCGCGCGCATCTGAAACACCCGATCGAGGGGATGGATGCGGCCTCGCTGGCCACGGCGCTCGACACGCTCGACCGGACCTACGACACGCTGAAGCTCAAGCCCATCAGCTTTCCCGAAGTGGCGGAGCCGAAGGTCAGCATCGTCATTCCGGCCCACAACAAGATCAAGGTCACCTACTACGGGCTCTGCGCGCTGCTGGTGGCGCATAACCGGGCCAGTTTCGAGGTCATCGTCGTCGACGATGCCTCGACCGACGAGACGGCCGAGTTGGAAACCCTCGTCTCCGGCATCAAGGTGATCCACAACACCGAGGCGCAGCGGTTCATCCGCGCCTGCAACGCCGGCGTTGCGGCGTCGCGCGGGGAATACGTCGTTCTCCTCAACAACGACACGGAACCAACCGTGGGCTGGATCGACGCGCTGGTGGACGCGTTCGAGCGGTTCGACGACGTGGGCCTCGTCGGCTCCAAGCTGCTCTACCCCGACGGCGCCCTGCAGGACGCCGGCGGCATCATCTGGGGCAGCGGCAACCCGTGGAACTATGGCAACCGGGCCAACCCATGGGACCCGCGGTTCTGCTACGCGCGCCAGGCCGATTACCTCTCGGGCGCCGCCATGATGACCACCCGCGCGATCTGGGACCATGTCGGCGGCCTGTCGTCCTATCTCGAGCCGATGTATTTCGAGGACACGGATTTCGCCTTCAAGGTGCGGGAAGCCGGGTTCAAGACCTGGTTCGTGCCCTCCTCGATCGTCTACCATTTCGAGGGCATGACCAGCGGCACCGACACCGCCAAGGGCTTCAAGCGCTACCAGGAGGTCAACCGCCCGAAGTTCAAGCGCCGCTGGGCCAAGGATTACGCCGGGTTCGGCAAGGAAGGCGTCGCGCCCGACCTGGAGAAGGATCGCGGCATCGTCGGCCGCGTCCTGTTCATCGACTACGCCACCCCGCGGGAGGATCGCGACGCGGGGTCCTACGCCGCGCGGCGCGAGATCGAACTGGTGCAATCGCTGGGCTACAAGGTCACCTTCCTGCCGCAGAACCTCGCCCATCTCGGCAGCTACACCGACGAGCTGGAGCGCGACGGGGTGGAGGTGATCACCGCGCCCTTCTACCTGTCCCTGCCCGAGTTTCTCGAGAAACGCGCCGCGGAATTCGACGCGGTCTACATCACCCGCTACTATGTCGCGCAAGAGACCATCCACCGCATCCGCGAACATGCGCCGCACGCCAAGATCATCCTCAACAACGCCGACCTGCATTTCCTGCGCGAACTGCGCGCCGCGCTGACCGAAAACGACCCGTCCCGCCTTGTCGCAATGCGCAGCGTGCGCGACCAGGAGCTGGAGATGATGCGCAAGGCCGATGTGGTGCTGAGCTACAACGAGGTCGAACATGCCGTCATCGCCTCGCACACCGACGGGCAGGCGCGGGTGATGACCTGCCCCTGGGTTGTCGACATCCCCGAGAAGGTGCCGCCCTTGAAGGGACGCACCGGCCTCTCCTTCCTCGGCAGCTTCAACCACCACCCCAATGTCGAGGGGGTGAAATGGTTCTGCTCCCATGTCATGCCGCGCCTGGAGGGGAGCGGCACGCATCTGAGCATCTACGGCTCGGCCATGCGCGACGACATCGAGGCGCTGGCCACCGACATGATCGACCCCGTGGGCTTCGTCGAGGATCTGGCCGACGCCTACGACCGCCACCGCATCTTCGTGGCCCCGCTGCTGTCGGGCGCAGGGATCAAGGGCAAGGTGCTCAGCGCCATCGCGCACGGCATCCCGACCGTCCTGACACCTGTCGCCGCCGAAGGCATCGGCTTGCGCACCGGGCAGGACTGCGTCATCGTGGAGACGGCGCAGGACTGGGCCGAGGCGATCACGCGTTTGTCACTGGACGACAAGCTGTGGATGTCCATGTCCACCGCGGCAAGGGCCTATGCGGCGGAGAAATTCTCCTTCACCGCCGGGCGGGAGAAAATGAAGGCCGCGTTCGAGGCAGTGGATCTGTTCGGGTCGGTTTGAGGCGAAGTTTGAGCGAAGAACCAGTGCCGGTTTACGCTTTTTCGCGACTTATGTCAGCAATTCTACCAACGCCACCAAGGGAAGCAAAATGAAGCGCGCCGGAAAAATTCACTTCGTCCACCATTTGGAAAAAAGGCACGTGCCTGCGAATCTAGGTGACTGGATTTGCTGTCCCTACTACTATTTCCCTGACTATTTTGCACAGTTTACCTGCGTCCTTCATTCAGATTGGGCTATCCTCTGGCACGAAATAGAAAGGGATGACATTGTAATTTTTGGGGGCGGCGGTCTACTTGACAACTCTGATGAACTCAACAGAGTCCTCAACCGTCTTCTTGAAAAATGTGACAACGTAATCATTTGGGGTGTCGGTACACACAAGTACAACGAAAACAACATTTTTGGTAAGAAAACTGCTTCTGAGCCTATTTTGTTCGAGCGTGCCGCAATGGTTGGTATCCGAGACTTCAAACATCCATCTAACTTGCCTTATCTTCCGTGTGTATCATGCCTAAATGAAGCATTTTCCTTGTCTCAGGATGACGTCGAGGTTGTAAGGAATGTAGGCACCATAAAAAGTGCGCTTGAGACGGCCTTTGCTGTCGCAGGCTTGCCGTCGTTCGTCACTAACGCGGAACCGATTGGAACGGTCGTCAGGTATATACTTTCCTCGGAAATGATTCTCGTAAGCTCTTATCATGGCGCCTATTGGTCAATGCTGCTAGGGAGGAAAGCGGTCTTGCCATCTACGAGGTTAGGCGTCGACAAGTACAAGTATTTCCGGCATCCGGTCGGATTTTACGACGGAAACAGCTTCGATGAGCATGCTTTATTGCAGATCGCATCGAGCCTTCCAGAGATTCCCGCGTTTCTTGAAGAGTCGCGACGCCTGAACATGGATTTTTTTCAGCGTTGCAAAGCGTATATTGAGCAACGCATTGAAAGTCGTGCCGAAAATGAGACAGTTCAGATCGTCTCGAAGAGGAACGCACAGCTTGAGTTCACGGTTGTGGAAATGTGGAACGAAATTCGTCGGCTGAACGGGAGAATTTCGGTTTTGGAAGCACGTGAGAAAAGTCAATCTGCCGCTAAAGGCAATGGACATTAAGGGCTCCGCTGAGCAAATCGCCTGATGGCCTAGGCTCCCATTTCCCCGGACAGCCCATCCCACGGCTTCCATGCGGAATATGCCGAGGACGGTGCAGCCGTTCAGCACGGCGACCCTAAACTGGAAGACGGTTCTGCAAAGACGCCGTCTCAATGCCGTCGAGGGCGAAATCCGCGGCAGCGATCCTGACGCCCGAATGGCCGTCCGACACGACCGCTCCGCCCGGATCCTCGCCCGCACTGAAGGCTGGCTGATCCGCCACCGCGTCCGCGCCTCGGCAAAATTGCCATTCAATCGGACCGCAGCGCAGTCACCGATGCAACAACCTCGGCCAGAACGTCCGCTTCTAGTCCGAAATTGTAGAGATCCAGATGCTTTTGCAGCGTGAAGTAATCGAGGCGCGAGATCGTTTCGAGATTGTTGAAACGGGGCCCAAAATTACCGCGCGGCTGAGTCCAAACGACTAATTGGGGATTCCCCCCAGTTTGTATGGTGCGAAACGTTAGAGTCGGGAAGAAATCATGAATGGCGAAGACGACTTTGTAGACATCCCCGTGCCAGTCCTTATTCGTTTTGCCGCTACCCTTACGTTGGTTTACCGCCTCGTGCTGATTGGGATGTGCCGAAAATATATCAACCGGCATGATGTCGTCGATCAACCAAACAGTACTTTTTTTGGCATGCGCGAGCGAGGCACAAAAATCACGGAAGGTCTGCTCGAAAGTGTGCAGCCCGTCCAGAAAGACCAGGTCATATCGGGTTGGGCCCACAAAATTTAGAAAGAAATCGTCCGACGAAACCTCGAAGAAGCGGACATATTCGTTCGCAAAGCGGTCTGTGTCAAAATTGAACTTTGGATCGACCGCGTCCTTGCGGGCTATGTCAAAGGCATTGAAGGTAATGCCGTTTTGCACCCCAATTTCAAGATAGGATGTTGCACCGATCCCATCCCGAAGGGCGGACAACCGACGCACTGAGTGATTTACTTCAGTCATTCTTCTCTCCCTGTTTCTGGATCAACCGGTTAAGGAATCTACCTAAGAATTCAGTATCCAAAAACCAGCCATTTTCGGTAGGTTCGCTTTGGATATACGCGAACTTTGCATTTAACGCATCTTGTATGGAAAGATGGAGCAGATTGTTTCTCTGCTCCGTCTGAATGATCAGGACATCCCTTCCAACGAAAGCATTGTTGTGAAGTGCAGATGAATCTTGTCCGATTACGATAGATGCATCCTGGATTGCCGCGATGACCTCACCAATTGGAGCGCCAACTGGGTCCAAAACGCCCCCACCGCACTTGAGAACGAGGTTGGCAACATCTTCTGCATTGGTAAGTAGACGGCGTTTGTTAGACGTGAGATGGCGATGCTTCAGGAACAAGGGAGCGGGAGTGTGGCTCCCTTGTTTGGGAAACCAACTTCTCAAAAATCGCGCCCGGCCAGAAAATTGAGTAGAAGACAAATCGTGTGGAAGGACTCCGCCCCTCAACTGGCTAGGGACCGTCGGAACCAACAAATCTTCACAGATGTAGCCTGTCGTTTTGTCAACGGTCTTGATGCGTGAACTTTCTATTTCAAACAGATCAAAAAAATTTCGCATCCAAGGTGCGATAGGGGCTGGAAATATGAAGTGATTGACTTCATAAAACCGACCGCTTCTCTTCAAAATTTCTATTCGCCCCCATATATCAATAATCCAGTGGCCAAATGTAAGCGCCCCGGGAAACGTCAACAGCGCCGAGGTACCAGAGAGCGTTGAAGTTTGAAGGCCAGGATACTCAATTCTGTAATTTTCGCCATCTGCCGACTGATTCAGGAAGCCCTTGGCTTTCAGAAATTCGAACGCATTTTTAGGCCAACCGAAACCATCAGACAGATTTAGGAATGTATTCGCCTCTGGACAATAGACAAGACCCCAATTGTCGAAAACAATCTTGCGCTGAAAACGGTAGATGCCTGAACTACCTATGGCTGAGTGCCGGTACGAAATGTAACGCTTCAAAATTTGGTCGTTAAGGTCGTCCTTTAGTATCGACAGGTTATGTAGGCGCTCAAAAACTCCCTCTGCGTCCAACAAGGCGTAATCTGCTTTATCTGAGAGGTCGCAGCTCTCGAAAAAAGCGCTTGAACGATCCAAACGCGATGTCAGAAAGTCCGCAATCACTCCCCCTCACCCCCGCCCATACCCATCCTCATACCTCACGATATCATCCTCGCCCAGATACGTCCCCGTCTGCACCTCGATCAGCACCATCGGCACCTTGCCGGGGTTCTCCATCCGGTGGACCGCGCCCAGCGGAATGTAGACCGACTGGTTCTCCGACACCAGCCGCACCTCGTCGCCCACTGTCACCTTCGCCGTGCCCTGCACCACGATCCAGTGCTCGGCACGGTGGTGGTGGCTCTGCAGGCTCAGCGCCGCGCCGGGGTTGACGTGGATGCGCTTCACCTGGAACCGCTCGCCCAGCACCAGGCTTTCGAACCAGCCCCAGGGGCGGTGGTCGAGCGGGAACTCCGTCGCCTGCTTCGCCCCCTCCGCCTTCAGCGCGGCGACAGCCAGCCGCAGGTCCTGCGCGCGGTCCATCGGCGCGACCAGCACCGCGTCGGGCATGGCCACCGCGATCATGTTCTCCAGCCCCAGCCCGATCAGCACCTGCCCCCCGGCCTCGGCGCGCAGCAGCGTGTCGTGGCAGTCGATGGCATGCACCGGGCCGCTGGTGGCGACCCCGCCGGCGTCGGGCCCCATCTCGCGCCAGACCGTCTCCCAGCCGCCAAGGTCCGACCAGCCGCCGTCGAACGGCACGACGCTCAGGCCCGCGGCGCGTTCCATCACCGCGTAGTCGATGGAGATGTCCTCGGCCTGTGCCCAGGGCGCCTCGGCCAGGCGCAGGAAGCCGAGGTCGGGTGTCGCCGCCTCGACCGCGCGGCGCACCGGCGGCACGAGGCCGGGGGCATGCGCTTCGAAGGCCGCGATCAGCGTGTCCACACGCGCCACGAAGATGCCCGCGTTCCACAGGTAGCGCCCGGCGTCGAGCATCGCCTGCGCGGTCGCCCGGTCGGGCTTCTCGACGAATCGCAGCAGCGGCGTGGCGCCCTTTGCCGGTCCGTCGAGTTCGAGGTAGCCGTAGCCGGTTTCGGGCCGGTCGGGGCGGATGCCGAAAGTGACGATCTGCCCATGGGCCGCGGCTTCGGCCGCCGTGGCCAGCGCCGCGTGATAGGCCGGCACATCGCGCACGACATGATCCGCCGGGCTGATCACCACCGTCGCCTCGGGATCGCTGGCGGCGATATGCAGCAGCGCCGCCAGAACCGCGGGCGCGGTGTTGCGGGCCGAGGGCTCCAGCAGCACCGCCGCGGGGTCGGCCCCGATCTCGGCCATCTGCTGGGTGACGATGAAGCGGAAATCCGATCCGGTCACCACGACGGGTTTCGCGAAGCCCGGGCCGCTCACCCTGCGCACCGAGGCCTGGAACAGGCTTTCGTCCCCGATGAGCGACGAGAACTGCTTGGGATAGCTGCGCCGCGACAAGGGCCACAGCCGCGTGCCGGACCCGCCGCACAGCAGGATCGGCGTGATGTCGACCGAAGCGTTCATGATCAGGCCCTTGCGTGACAGCGGGCGCAGCGCCCCGTTCCTGCCGGCACAACAGCCGACATCAGGCAGGATGTAAACCCGGCAAACCGCCCCGTCGGCGTGACCGGGCCCATGCGGCGCGCGGTGCCCGGAACGCAGGCACCCTGGCCGGGGTCAGGGCAGGAAACCGGCCTCCTCCGGCGCCAGAAGTCGGCTCAACGCGGCGGTCAGCCGACCGTGCTCCGGGCGTGCCCGCCGGCGGCCGTGGCCGCTGGGCGGGTCATGCGGCCGGTGCGGATGCACGGTGCGCCGAAGCTCCGCCAACGTCCCCAGCGTCACCGGCATGGCCGCGCCAGGGCGCGCGCCACCGAGGGTGCTGGCCACCATGCGGGTCAGAAGGCCGGGCCCGGTCTTGAACCAGCGGTGATCATTCTCCCGCGCCAGGCACGCGGCGGCGGCACGGTCGAAGGCCGCCACGATGATCGGGTGCTGCGCGCAGGCGATCACGACGTCGGTGGCGACGGCACCGGTGGCATCGAGGAAAAATCCGGCGCCATCGACGGCATCGACGATCGCGTCGATATCGCCGGTCGGCCACTGCGGCGCGGGAAGCGCAAGTCCGCCGCTCACCATCAGGGTGGCGAGCATCAGCAGGTCGGCCTTCTGCTCCCGGTCGGGCGCCAGGGCATAGGCGCGGGCGGCCTCGGCGCCCACATGGTCGCGCAGCCATCCGGGCGCGGCGCGGTCGTCATGCACGATCACCGTGCGGCGCGAGGCGGCGCGCCAGGCGGCGAACACCCGCTCGACCTCGTGCGGCAGCGGTGGCGGGCCGGGCCAGATCGCGTGGATCACGTCGGGCACGGCCGGTGCTGCGCCCTCGGGCCTGCGTGTCGCCGGCGCGGGGCGCCGCCGCTGCAGCAGCGTGCGGGCCGGCAGAAAGAAACTCTCCGCAGCCAACAGGAGATCGGCGGCCTCCGCCGTCTGCCAGTCGAGGCGCTGGGCCGTCAGGATGCGCGCCTCGTTCAACAGGCTTCCGACGCGGGTGGCGCGCGGGCGGCAGATCACCGCCTCTTCCAGCGGGCCGTCGGTGACGGATAGCCGCGCCGCGCAGGCCTCGGCTGCGGCAAGATCGCCCGCCAGCACATGCAGCTCGATCATGTTCATCGTGGGCAGCCGGTCGACGCCGGACCGCTCGGCCGTGCGGCACAGCGCCAGGGCCTCGTCGATGCATCCGCTGGCCGTCGCGGCCGAGACACGGCTTGCCAGCACCTGAGCCGAGGCGGTGTCGATCCCCACGCTGTCCAGCAGCTGCGGCACCCGGTCGGCGCGGCCGCAGGCGATCAGCGCGTCGGTCGCAAGGGCGAGCATCTGCGGATCGCGTGACCATCGGCGGCTGCAGGCCCGCAGGTAGCGCGCAGCCAGCGCCCCGGTGCCGCCCCCCAGCAAGACCCGGCCCAGACGCTCGGCGGCTTCGGCGTCGCGGCGCGGCACCGGATGCGCGCGCACCCACGCCAGCGCCGCCCGCGGGCCGCGGCGCACCAGCAGATCCTCGATGGCAAAGGCCTGCCGGTCAGGCCCCGGCCATGGGGCGCCGTCGAACGACCCGCTCAGCCGCTCGGCCAGATCATCCGACCCGTTGCGCCAGGCGCGTTCGACCAGCCGAAAGGCCAGATACCACGGCAGGTCGGGGCGCGCGACGAGCCGGCGCAGCAAAGCTTCGGCCGCCTGCGCATCCGCTTCCAGGGCCGCATCGAGCCCGGCGAACAGGGTGGCGGCGTCGGGGTCATCGCCTTCCGCCTCGATCTCTGGTGCCATTGACGGGATGTCGGGCCTCGCCGTACCCGCGTCGGCCGGATCAGGCGGGCCGGGCGAAAGACGCGAAAGGGCTTCCGCCGCTTCGGCCCCTGTCTCCGGGTTGTCCAGCGCCTGCACCTGAAGCCACAGCCGCCGGGCAGCCTGCGCCGCGCCGGCGCCATCGGCGATGCGGGCGCGCAGGACCAGAAACCACGGCGCAAAGGCCGGATCGTCGGGCGCGGACTGGGCGAGGGCCAGGGCGCGTGCCGGGTCGCCCGCCTGCCAATGCGCCTGCGCAGCGCGCAGAACCAGCTCGGCGTGATCGGGATGATGCGCAAGCGCATCCGCCGCCGCGGCGACGGCGGCCGCACCGCCGCCCCGATGCAGGCAGATCTCGATCCGCGCCAGATGCGCGCGGGCATCGCCGGGCCGCGCGGCGAGCACATGGTCGCACAACCCGATGGCCTCGGCCACGGACCCGGTGGCCCGATGCAACCCGATGGCGAAACTGCCGTCATCGGTCGTCAGGGCGTCATGCGGCACAGCCCGCATCAGGTCCAGCGCCGCAGCCGGATCGCCGGCCGCCTCGAGCGCTTCGGCCGTCTTGCGGCGCAGCAGGCCCTGGTCGGGCAACAGGCGCAGCGCCTTGCGGCCCGCCTCGATGGCGGCCGCGGTGTCGCCCCGCGCGCGCAGCACGTCGATCAGGCCGACCCAGGACCACAGGTCATGCGGGGCGCGGTCGAGAACCCGGCGAAACGCCGTCTCGGCCAGGTCCGTCTCGCCTGCCTCCGCCAGCCCGCCCGCCACGCCAAAGCGCAGCGCGGCAAGCCAGCCCTGATCGCCGTCGGCCTGCTCGAGCCAGGCCGCCAGATCGCGGAGCAGGGCCGTCGAGTGACCGGTCCCGCTCTCGCCATCCCCGCTGGATGTCATGCGCGCATCTCCCCTGCGCGCCATGTTCTACGGGGCGGCGGCTTTTGCAATCATCCTTGTTGCCCGGAGGCATCCGCCTTCGGTCGTATGCGTACCGGGTCGAGCCGATCGGGCGCGGCGATCCCCCAGGCCGGGATCTGTGCCCGCGCCCGCGCCACTGCGCCAAGGTCGAGGTCGATCACCCGCAGCGCCGGTGCCGCCTCGCCCAGATCGGCCATGACCTCGCCCCATGGCCCGACCGCCAGCGCGTGGCCGTAGGTGGTGCGCCCGTCGGCGTGCAGCCCGCCCTGCGCCGCCGCCAGGACGAAGGCGCCGGTCTCGATCGCGCGGGCACGCAGCAACACCTCCCAATGGGCGCGGCCGGTGGGCACGGTAAAGGCCGCGGGGATGAACATCAGCACCGCCCCCGCCTGCGCGTAGGCGCGGTAAAGGTACGCGAACCGCAGGTCGTAGCAGATGCTGAGCCCGAACGGCCCCCAGGGTGTGTCGGCCACCACCGCGCGCATGCCGGGGGCGAAGCGTTTCGATTCCCCGATCGGCTCCTGCCCCTCCAGCGTCACGTCGAACAGGTGGATCTTGTCATACTCCGCCACGATCCCGCCGGCGTCGTCGATCAGCGTCGAATGGTTCAGATAGCGCCCGTCGGGCCCCAACACCGGTGTCGACCCGGTATGAAGCCAGAGCCCGTGCTTCGCCGCAAGCTCGCGACAGGCGGCGATGAACGGGTCAGCATCCGCCGCCACCACCTGCGCCTTCGCCGGATCGGCGGCGCGGTTCATCAGCCCGGCCACCTCGGGCAGGGCCAGAAGCTCGGCCCCCGCGCCCGCCGCCTGTTCGGCCAGCCGCGTCACGGTGGCGATGTTGGCCGCATGCGTGTCGGCCGAACACATCTGCGCCAGCGCCGCGCGCAGCGTGGGGGGCGTCATGTCCGGCTCAGGGTGCGGGCGATGGCATCCTGCCAGCCGGCGTAGCGCGCGCTACGGGTCTCGTCGTCCATCTGCGGCTCGAAGGTCCGGTCCAGCGCCCACATCTCGGCAAATCCTTTCGCATCGGGGTAGACCCCTGCCCGCATCCCCGCGATCCAGGCAGCGCCCAGCGCCGTGGTTTCCAGCACCCGGGGCCGGTCCACCGGCGCGCCCAGAATGTCGGCAAGAAACTGCATCGTCCAGTCCGATACGCTCATCCCCCCGTCGACCCTGAGCGTCGCGGCCTTCATCGGGTCGTCGGCGCCGCCGTGTCCCGCCGCGCGCCAGTCGGCGGTCATCGCCTCCCACAGGTCACGGGTCTGGTAGCCGACCGATTCCAGCGCCGCGCGGGCAAACTCCGCCGGGCCGGAATTGCGCGCCAGCCCGAAGATCGCGCCGCGCGCGTCGGGGTCCCAGTAGGGCGCGCCAAGGCCGGTGAAGGCCGGCACGAGGTAGAGGCGCTGTTCGGGGTCGGCGGCTTCGGCCAGCTGCTGGCTTTCGGGCGCGCTGCCGATGATCTTGAGCCCGTCGCGCAGCCATTGCACGACCGCACCGGCGATGAAGATGGAGCCTTCCAGCGCATAGGTCGGCGTGCCGTCGAACTGGTAGGCGATGGTCCCCAGCATCCGGTTTTCCGAGCGCACCAGCACGTCACCGGTGTTGAGCAGCGCGAAGCAGCCGGTGCCATAGGTCGATTTCAGCATCCCCGGCTCGAAACACGCCTGCCCCAGCGTCGCCGCCTGCTGGTCGCCCGCGACGCCGAGGATCGGAATGGCCGCCCCGAAGAGCGCCGGATCGGTGACGCCGAATTCGGCCGCGCAATCCTTGACCTCGGGCAAGAGGTCCATGGGGATGCGAAGGAGCTTGCAGATCTCGGCGTCCCAGCAGCCCTTGCGGATGTTGTACAAGAGTGTCCGCGCCGCGTTGGTCGCGTCGGTCACATGGGCGGCCCCGCCGGTGAGGTTCCAGATCAGCCAGCTGTCCACAGTCCCGAAGGCCAGCTCGCCCGCCTCGGCCCGCGCCCGGACGCCCTCCACATTGTCCAGGAGCCAGGCGAGCTTCGTGCCCGAGAAATACGGGTCGAGCAGCAGGCCAGTAGTCTCCTGCACCATGGCCTCATGCCCCTCGGCCTTCAGCGTCGCGCAGACCTCGGCGGTGCGGCGGTCCTGCCAGACGATGGCGCGGTGCACCGGCGCGCCGGTCTCGCGGTCCCACAGAACGACGGTTTCGCGCTGGTTGGTGATGCCGATGGCGGCGATGTCCTCAGCCGTCAGCCCGCCCTTTTCAAGCGCGCCCCTGCAGGTGGCGACGACGCTGTCCCAGATCTCCGTCGCGTCATGTTCGACCCAGCCGGAGGCCGGGTAGTGCTGCGTGAATTCCTGCTGCGCGCTCGCCCCCGGCGCGATCCGGGCGTCGAACACGATCGCGCGGGTGGATGTCGTGCCTTGGTCAATGGCCAGAACATGGGTCATCGGCCCCTCCCTTTTTCCCTGATTTTCAGCCTAGCGGCCCCCGCCCGGACATGCCAAGTCACTCTCCGGCCCGCGCGGGAACCGCGTCCGCCATGAAGGCGTCGATGGCCGCGATCTGCGCGGCGCTCAGGCGCAGGCCCAGCTTGGACCGGCGCCAGACCACATCCTCGGCGGTGCGGGCGTATTCATGCGTGATCAGCCAGCGCAGCTCCGCCTCGGTCAGGGTCGCACCGAAGTCGCGGCCAAGCTCGTCCGGCGTGCTTGCCCCGTTCAGGATCGCCTTGGCCTCGGTGCCATAGGCGCGGATCAGGCGCTGCGCCCAGCGTGCGCTCAGAAACGGGTGGCGCGTGCGCAGATCGGCGATCAGCCCCTCCACCCCGTCCACCGGGAAATCCCCGCCGGGCAGCGGCACGCCGGCGGTCCATGGCCCGTGGGTGTCGGGAAAGCGCGACGCCAGCTTTTCCCACGCATCCTCGGCCAGCTTGCGGTAGGTGGTGATCTTGCCGCCGAAGACGTTGAGCAGCAGCGGCCCGTTCTCGTCGAGCGACAGCACATAGTCCCGCGTGGCCGCCGTGGCCGATTTGGCCCCGTCGTCGTAGAGCGGGCGCACGCCGGAATAGGTCCAGACGATATGGGCGCGCGTCAGCGGCTGCCTGAGATAGGTGTTGACGAAATCCAGCAGGTAATCCTGTTCCTCGGGCGTGCAGACCGCGGTACGCGGATCGGCAGCATGTTCGTGGTCGGTGGTGCCGATCAGGGTGAAATCCGTCTCGTAGGGGATCGCGAAGATGATCCTCCCGTCGGCGCCCTGAAAGAAATAGCATTTGTCGTGGCTCGCGATGCGCGGCACCACGATGTGCGAGCCGCGCACAAGCCGCACCTTTTCGCGGCTGTTGTGGCGGATCACGCCCTGAACCACATCCGCCACCCACGGCCCTGCGGCATTGACCAGCGCGCGGGCCTCGATCACCTCTTCCCCCCCGTCACGGTCGAGGGTGACGCGCCAGAGATCGCCCGCCCGCTCGGCCCGCACGACGCGGGTGCGCGTCAGGATGCGCGCACCGCGCGCTGCCGCGTCGCGGGCGTTCAGCACGACGAGCCGCGCATCCTCCACCCAGCAATCGGAATACTCGAACGCCTTCTCGAACCCGGCCTTCAGCACCGCCCCCTCGGGCGTGCCGGCAAGCCGCAGGGTCTTCGTCGGCGGCAGGATCTTTCGACCGCCCAGATTGTCGTAGAGGATCAGGCCCAGCCGGATCAGCCAGTCGGGCCTGCGCCCCTTCATCCAGGGCATCACTGTGGTCAGCAGCCGCGAGGTGGGGGTCGATCCGTCGAACCGCATGTCGCGTGACAGCGGCAGCACGAAGCGCATCGGCCAGCTGATGTGCGGCATCGCCTTCAGCAGCGTCTCGCGTTCGGCCAGCGCGTGGCGCACCAGCTTGAACTCGAAGAATTCCAGGTAGCGCAACCCGCCGTGGAACAGCTTGGTCGAGGCCGACGAGGTCGCGCCGCCCAGATCGCCCATCTCGGCCAGGCACACGCTCAGCCCCCGGCCCGCGGCGTCACGCGCGATGCCGCAGCCGTTGATGCCGCCGCCGATGATGAAAAGATCGAAGGGCGCGTCGCCCATGGCTTGTCCTCGCCCTGTCGAGGGGTCCGTTGCGTCCGCCCGGTTTCCCATTCCGTTTTCGTTTTGTCAAATTTTACGTTCGGTTTTCTTCGAAACCGCGCCGTTTCGCCCGCGCCACGTCATCACGATTGCGGAACCCGCGCGATGAGCCGCGCCACCTCCGGCCCCAGCGCCTCGACGATCAGCGCCACGCCGGCGGCGTTCGGGTGGATGCCGTCAGGTTGCATGTAGGCCGCCATGGCCGCGCCCCGGTCGACCTCGGCCGCGTCCGTCAACGCTCCGAGAAAGCTCTCGACATGCAGCGCGCCGTACTCCTCCGCCAGCTCGGGATACATCGCGTCGAAGGCCTGCTTGTAGTCCGGCCCGTAGTTTCCCGGCGCCGTGAGGCCCACCAGCAGAACCGGGATGCCGGCGTCCTCGGTCGCCTGCAAGATCGCCTCCAGGTTGGCGCGGCTCGTCTCGGGCGGGATCGCGCGCAGCAGGTCGTTTCCGCCCAGCGCCACGATCATCGCGTCCACCTCGGGCGTCAGGGTCCAGCCCATCCGCGCCAGCCCGCCCGCCGTGGTGTCGCCCGAGACACCGGCGTTCAGCACCGTCACGTCGTGGCCGCGCTGATCGAGCCAGTCTTGCAGCTGCGGCACGAAGCCCTCTTCCTCCACCAGCCCGTAGCCCTGGGTCAGGCTGTCGCCCAGCGCGGCGATCGTCACCTCCTCGGCCAGGGCCGGGGCCGCGACCATCAGCGACACCGCCACCGCCTTGCCCATCCGGGTCATGGCCCCATATGCCTGAGACCAAAGTAAACCGAGGCGTTCAGTCATGGCCGATCCCGTCCTGTCCCTGTCCCAGGCCCGCCTGTCGCTCGACGGCAACGCCGGGCGCGTGGACATCTTGCATGGCATCACGCTTGAGGTGGCGAAAGGCGAAACCGTCGCGCTCACGGGGCCGTCTGGGTCGGGCAAGTCGTCTCTCCTCATGCTCATGGGCGGGCTGGAACGCGCCACCGGCGGCGAGGTGCGCGCCCTTGGCCACGATCTCACCACGATGAACGAGGACCAGCTGGCCCGCTTTCGCAGGGACAATATGGGGGTGGTGTTCCAATCCTTCCACCTGATCCCGACGATGACCGCGCTGGAGAACGTGGCGACGCCACTGGAACTGGCCGGTCACGCCGATGCGTTCGAGCGGGCGGAGGCCGAACTGGCCGCCGTCGGCCTCGCCTCGCGCGCTCATCACTACCCCAGCCAGATGTCGGGCGGCGAACAGCAGCGCGTGGCGCTGGCCCGCGCCGCGGCACCCCGGCCCGCGATCCTGCTCGCCGACGAGCCCACCGGCAACCTCGACGGCGCCAACGGGAAGGCGATCATGGACATGCTCTTCGGCCTGCGCGACCGCCATGGCGCGACGCTGGTGCTGGTGACGCACGCCCCAGACCTCGCCGCGCGCTGCGACCGGGAGATCCGGCTGCGCGACGGGCGGCAGGTGACCGATACCTTGCAGGATGCCGCCGAATGAGCGTCGCGCTCCGCATCGCGCGGCGGGAACTCAGGGGCGGGCTCAAGGGCTTCCGCATCTTCCTGGCGTGCCTTGCGCTTGGCGTGGCCGCCATCGCGGCCGTCGGATCGGTGCGCGAGGCGATCCAGTCGGGCCTGACTCGCGAGGGCGCGGCGATCCTCGGCGGCGACGCCGAGATGAGCTTTACCTACCGCTTCGCGGATGACGCAGAGCGTGCCTACATGGACGAGATCGCCACGACGGTTTCGGAAACCGTCGATTTCCGCTCCATGGTCGTCGTCGACACCGACGGCGGAATGGAGCGCGGCCTGACCCAGGTGCGCGGCGTCGACGGCGCCTGGCCGATCTACGGCACGGTGGAGCTTTCCCCCGCGATCCCGCTGGACGACGCGCTCGCCACCACCGACCGACCCGGCGCGGTGATGGACCAGATCCTGATCGACCGGCTGGCGCTGGAGGTTGGCGACATCTTCCGCCTCGGCACGCAGGAGTTCGAGCTGCGCGCGGCGCTGGTGACCGAACCCGACGCCGCTTCGGGCGGCTTCGGCCTCGGCCCGCGCACCATCGTGACGCTGGCGGGGCTGGAGGGCTCGGGCCTGCTCACCGCCGGCACGCTGTTTGAGTCGCAATACCGCCTCGCCCTGCCCCCCGGCACCGATCTGGAGGCGACGGCGGCCGCGGCGCGCGCAAGGTTCGAGGACACCGGCCTGCGCTGGCGCGACAGCCGCAACGGCGCACCCGGCGTGCAGGAGTTCGTGGAGCGGATCGGCGCCTTCCTCGTCCTCGTCGGCCTCGCCGGGCTGGCCGTCGGCGGCGTCGGTGTGTCGTCGGCGGTGCGCGCCTATCTCGACGGCAAGATCGAGACCATCGCGACGCTCAAGACCCTTGGCGCCGAAAGCCGCACGATCTTCGCCGCCTATTTCGCGCAGATCGGGCTTCTGACGCTGGTGGGGCTTGCCCTTGGCCTCAGCCTCGGTGCGGCGCTGCCCTTCGTGTTCGCGCCCTTCATCGCCGCGCAACTGCCGGTGCCCATCGCCTTTGCCATCTACCCCGGCCCGCTGGTCGAGGCGGCGATCTACGGCGCGCTGACCGCGCTGATCTTCACCCTATGGCCGCTCGCCCGCACCGAACAGGTGCGCGCCGCGGCGCTGTTCCGCGACGCGTCAGGCCCCGCGCGCGGCTGGCCCCGCCCGGTCTATCTTGTCATCATCGTGGCGCTTGCCGCCGCGCTGATCGGGCTGGCCACCTGGCTCTCGGGCATTCCCCGCCTCGCCCTCGGAACGGCGGGCGGCATCGTCGGCGCGCTCCTCCTCCTGACCCTCTCGGCGCAGGGCATCCGCGCCCTGTCGCGGCGGCTGGCGCGCGCGAAGGCGCTGCGCGGCCGCACCGCGCTGCGCACCGCGCTTGGTGCCGTCGGCGGGCCGGGGTCGGAGGCGACGAGCGTGGTGCTCTCCCTCGGCCTCGGCCTTGCGGTGCTCGCCTCGGTCGGCCAGATCGACAGCAACCTGCGCGCCGCGATCCAGCGCGACCTGCCGCAGGTCGCGCCCTCCTACTTCTTCGTCGACATCCAGCCCGACCAGCTGCAACCCTTTCTCGACCGCGTCACGACGGACCCGGCAGTCAGCCGCGTCGACACCGCGCCGATGCTGCGCGGCGTCATCACCCGGATCAACGGGCAGCGGGCGCGCGACGTCGCGGGCGATCACTGGGTGATCCGGGGCGACCGCGGCGTGACCTATACCACCAGCGCGCCACCCTCGGACGAGATCGTGGCCGGCAGCTGGTGGCCCGACGACTACACCGGCCCGCCGCTGGCCGCCTTCGCCGCCGAGGAGGCGGCCGAGATCGGGATCGGGATCGGCGACACCCTCACCGTCAACGTCCTCGGCCGCGACATCGAGGCCGAGATCGCGGCGCTGCGCGAGGTGAGCTTCGAGAATGCCGGCATCGGCTTCATCCTGACACTGTCGCAAAACGCGCTCGCCGGCGCGCCGCACACGCACATCGCCACCGTCTACGCCGAGGAGGCGGCCGAGGCCGCGATCCTGCGCGACGTGGCCGGCGCCGCGCCCAACATCACCGCAATCCGGGTCCGCGACGCGCTCGACCAGGTGGCCGAGGCGCTGCGCAGCCTTGCCGCCGCCACCTCCTACGGGGCGGCGGCGACGCTGGTCACCGGCTTCATCGTGCTGATCGGCGCGGCGGCGGCGGGCGAACGCGGGCGGGTGTTCGAGGCCGCGGTGATGAAGACGCTGGGTGCCAGCCGGGCGGGCATCCTGGCCAGCTTCGCGCTGCGCTCCGCGATCCTCGGCGCGGCGGCGGGGGCCGTGGCGATCGTTGCGGGCGCGCTGGGCGGCTGGGCGGTCATGACCTTCGTGATGGAGACCTCCTACGCGTTCGAGCCGGTCTCGGCCGTGGCCATCATCCTCGGCGGTGCGCTGGCGACGCTTCTGTCGGGCCTCGCCTTCGCCTGGCGACCGCTTTCGGCACGGCCCGCCCAGGTGTTGCGCGCGCGCGACTGATGGGCGATCAAAGCGGCGTCTCGCCCCTTGCCAAGCGCCCGAGAAGGGCGCACCTCACCCTCATGTTGCGCCCGCTTCGATCCCTCCTCCGCCGCAAGACAGCCCCCGCCCCCGTTCCCGCGCAGGCTTCGCCCGACCTGCCGCGCCCGGCGTCCACCACTTATGTGGTGGGCGATCTGCATGGCCGCTCCGACCTGCTGGAACTGATGCTGGAGCTGATCGACGGCCATATCGGCGGCACCGGCAGCACCGATCCGAAGCTCGTCTTCGTCGGCGACTACATCGACCACGGCCAGGACAGCGCGGGCGTGGTGACGCGGATGCAGGAGCTGACGCGCGACTTTCCCGAGAACGTGACCTGCCTGATGGGCAATCACGAGCGGATGCTGCTCGATTTCCTTGCCGATCCGACGCTGCGCGGCCCGCGCTGGCTGCGCGAAGGCGGCGCGGTCACGCTGGAAAGCTACCGCATCTCGCCCGACGACCTGCACGCCACGGCGCCCGCCGGGGCCTGGGCCGATGCCGCCGCGCGGCTGATCCGGGCGCTCGGCGACGAGACGCTGGGCTGGCTGCAGTCGCTTCCGCTCAGCTGGACGTCGAACAATCTGTGGGTGGTGCATGCGGGCGCCGATCCGGCGCGAAAGATGCAGGACCAGACCGCGCGTGTGCTGCTGTGGGGACACCCCGAGTTCGACAGCGCGCCACGCGGCGATGACGCCTGGATCGCCCATGGCCATGTCGTCCGCGAGGCACCGGTCTTCGCCGACGGGCGCATCGCGGTCGATACCGGCGCCTGGTCGACCGGGCGGCTGACGACCATCGCCGTCAAGCCCGACGGCAGCCACGCCTTCCTGCAGACCTGAAGCGACGACCCGTCCGATCAGCGCCTGAGCTTGTCCAGAACGCTTTTCTCGATGTCGGTCTTCCACAGCGGCACCCCGACCTTGAAGGCCGCCCGGCCGATCATGTGCGCCGCCACCGGCGCGGTCAGCAGCAAGAACCAGATGCCCGCCACCGCGCGGGTGACGGTGGCGGCATCGCCGAAGAACACCGCCACCGCCCCGAGGATCAGGCCCGCGCCCAGAGTGCCCGCCTTGGTGGAGGCATGCATCCGGATCAGCACATCGGGCAGCCGCAACACGCCGATGCCGGCGGCAAGGCAGAAGAACCCGCCCAGCAGGACCATCACCGCCATCAGGATCTCAACCATCGGCCTCTCCTCCAGTGTCCGGGGTGGCGGGGTCGGCCGGTTTCCTGACCCGCGTCTCGCGCCGTTCCACGAACCGCGCCAGGGCCACGGTGGCCAGAAAGCCCACGAGCGCCAGAACGATGGCCACGTCGACGAAAGCTCCGTCTTCGGACTGTATGGCGTAGAGACCGCAGAAACTGACCAGAAGCACGGTCATCATGTCGAGCGCCACCACCCGGTCGGGCAGGCTTGGCCCGATGATGAGCCGCACGAAGGCACCCAGCACCCCCAGCATCACCATCACGAAGGCCGCGTTCACGGCGAAATCGAGAATATCCATCGTCTACTCCGTCGCCTCGCGCACCCTGCGCTCCACACCGTCCTTGATCTGCCGGCGGATCTCGTCGGGGTCGTCGGCGAACATGGCGTGGATGTAGAGCATGTTGTCCTCCTCCGACACGTCAAGGCTGAGGGTACCGGGCGTCAGCGATATCAGATTGGTCACCAGCAGCACGTCCATCTCGCGGGTCACCGTCAGGGGCACCGCGATGATGCCGGGCCGTGCCTTGTGCGTGGGGGTCAGCACATCCCAGACCACCTCGACCGACGAGACGATCAGGTCATAGAGGAAGACCATGATCAGCTTGGCCCATTTCCCGGCGCGGCGGAAATAGCTGTCGCAGCCCGGATAGAGCGAGCGGGTGAAATAGAGACAGAACGAGCCAAGAACGAAACCCACCGCCAGCCCGCCCAGCGTGATGTTGCCGGTCAGCGCCGCCCAGACGACGGCGAGCGCGACGTTCAGCGCGAAGATGTTGATCATGCGTCATCCTCCACACGCTCGAGACTGTCATCCGGCACCTCGATACCCGTGCCCCCGCGCGTCGGCGCGCCGACGGGATCGACGGGATCGACGGGATCGGCGGGCTCGGTCGCGCCGCCCTGCTCGCCCAGAACGGCGGCGACGTACTCTGCCGGGTTCAGCAATTGCCCGGCCGACCGTTCCGCGAACTGGACGAACGGTTCGGGGAACAGGCCGATGATGCAGGTCAGGATCGCCAGTGCCGCGATCGGTCCCAGGAGGGCCGCACGCGCGGCCCCGCTCAGGTTGGTCAGGCGCGGCTCCACCCCGCCCGGGTGCGGCTTCCAGAACGCCGCGCCCCAGATCTTCGTCATCGAATAGATCGTGAGCAGCCCGACCACCAGGGCGACGCCGGCGACGACGTAGCTTTCGGCGTCGAGCGATGCCCTGATCAGAACGTATTTCGCCCAGAACCCCGACAGCGGCGGGAACCCGGCCAGCGAGAACGCCGGGATCAGGAACAACAGCCCCAGGAACGGGGCATGGCGGTAGAGGCCGCCGATCCGGTCCAGGTCGGTCGAGCCTGCGACCCGCTGTGCCACGCCGGCCACGAGGAACAGGTTCGCCTTCACGATGATGTGGTGCACGATGTAGAACACGGCCCCGGCAAGGGCGAGCGGGGTGTAGAGCGCGAGCCCCAGGATCATGTAGCCGATCTGGCTGACGATGTGGAACGACAGGATGCGGCGGACATCGTTCATCGCCGCAGCCCCCAGGACGCCCGTCACCATGGTGAATCCCGCCACCCACAGAAGGATCGTGTGGGTATAGGCCACATCGGTGGTGAAGATCAAAGTGAACGTCCGGATCAAGGCGTAGACGCCGACCTTGGTCAGCAGCCCGGCAAAGATCGCCGAGACCGAAAAGGCCGGCGTGTGGTAGCTGGCCGGCAACCAGAAGAACAGCGGAAAGACCGCCGCCTTCACCCCGAAGGCGATCATGAACATGATCGCGATCACCACCAGCAGGCCGGGGTTCTGCACCTGCTGCACGGCGCCGTGCAGGTCCGCCATGTTGAGCGTGCCGGTCATGCCGTAGAGAAGGCCGACCCCCGACAGGAACAGGATCGTGGAGATCAGGTTGAGCGTCACATACTTGATGCCGCCGTCCAGCTGCACCTTGGTGCCGCCCAGGATCAGCAGCCCGAAGGACGCGATCAGCATCACCTCGAACCAGACGTAGAGGTTGAACAGATCGCCGGTCAGGAAGGCGCCGCAGACGCCCGCCAGAAGCACCTGGAACAGGGCGTGATACCCGAGCTTTTCCTTGCTCTCGTCGATGTCGGCCAGCGCGTAGACCGCCACGGCCAGGCCGGTGATGCCGGTGATGACCACCATCACCGCGCTCAGCAGGTCGGCCACCAGCGTGATCCCGAAGGGCGCCGCCCACTGGCCCATCTGCGCCGCGACGACGCCCTGGTCCAGCACCTCGACCATCAAGAAGCCCGAGGCGATCAGCAGCGCCACCGAGCCCACGACCGACAGCCACCGCCCCTCGGGCCCGCCCCGGAACAGGAACGCCAGGACGGCGGTGGCGAAGGGGATGATGATGGGCGTCGCAAGAACCCAGCTCATTTGCCGCTCTCCTCGGGTTCGGCCAGGCGCATCTCGTCGGAATTGAGCGTGCCGAGGTTCTGGTAGGTCCGGTAGACCAGCGTGAGCGCAAAGGCGAACAGGCCGAAGCCGATGACGATGGCGGTCAGCACCAGCGCCTGCGGCAGCGCGTTGGCGACCACGCCCAGCGGCGCGTCTTCCCCCTCCAGGATCAGCGCGGGCGCCTCGGCGGTCAGACGACCCGCGACGAAGATGATCAGGTTGGCCGCGTTCGAGATCAGGATCAGACCGAACAGGAACCGCAGCACGTTCCGCGCCAGCATCAGGTAGACCGAGGCGGCGACCAGAACGCCGATCATGATGGCGATCAGGACTTCCATCAGACTTCCTCCTCCAGCGCCAGGACGAGGGTGAGGATCGAGCCGAAGACCACGAGATAGACGCCGATGTCGAACACCAGCACCGTGCTGAGCGGCAGGCCCTTGTCGTCGGGGTTGCCTGGATCGGCGCCGAGAAACAGCCACTGGCCGGTGAAGAAGGCGTCGCCGAAGAACACCGCGACCACGCCCGCCAGCAGGGCGATGCCAAGGCCCACCATCGCGTAGTTCTGCGGCTCGTGACGCAGGGTGGCGCGTGTCGCCGCGGGCCCCATGGCGATGGCATGCAGAACGAAGGCCGTGGCCCCGATCAGCCCGCCGATGAAGCCGCCGCCGGGCAGGTTGTGGCCGCGCAGCAGCATGAAGATCGAGAACAGCAGCAGCAGCGACACCAGAAGACGCGTGGCGGCGGTCAGGATGAGGGAATTCATGTGCTGCTGTCCTTGTTGTCGTCCTGCTCGGGCCGGTAGCGCGTTCCGCGCAGCAGCGCGTAGGCGGCCAGCGCCGCGACGACCACGACGGCGATCTCGCCGAAGGTGTCCAGCGCGCGGAAATCGACCAGGATGACGTTCACGATGTTGCGGCCATAGGCGTCGGGCCAGCTTGCGGCTTCGAAGAAATCGGTCAGGCGGCGGTCGATGTCACCGCGCAGCACAGCCAGCGTCACCAGCGACACCAGCGCCCCGACGACGGCCGAAACCACGGCATGAACCGGACGGATCTTGCCGGTGCGCCCCATGCCAAGCTCGGGCAGCTTCAGCATCGCCACGGCCACCAGCACGACGATCAGCACCTCGACCAGCAGCTGCGTGATCGCCACGTCGGGCGCGCTGAACATGATGAAGATCAGCGCCACGCCGATGCCCACCACGCCCAGCGCGGCGATGGCGGTCATCCGGCTCGAGGTGATCGCGGTCAGCACCGCGCCTGCGGTGATGAAGATCAGGACGGCCCAGTGCTTGAACAGCAGACCCTCGAACTCGGTCGCCCAGTCGACGTGGAAGTACAGCACATCCTTGGTCCACATGGTCGCCCCGATGCCGATTGCGAAGGTCACGAAGATGATCAGGATGTAGCGTTGCAGCACACCCGACTGCAGCAGCCGCGTCTGCCAGCCCGCCAGCGCCTTCAGCCCGTCGAGCACGCGGTCCCAGCCCGGATCGAACTTCACCGGGTTGGCCGCGATGATCCGGCCCAGCCGGTCGCGCAGCGGGCGGTGCACCAAGTAGATCAGCGCCCCGGTAGCGAAGGTCGCCATCGACAGCACGAAGGCGGCGTTCACCTCGCGGAACAGGTAGAGCTCGACCTCGTAGCCGTAGTCGCCGTAGACGGCCCAGGTGCCGGGCGCGACCAGCCAGGTCTCGAGGTTGCCCGGAAACAGGCCGAAGCCCAGCGACAGGGTGCCCAGCACCAGCGGCCCGATCCACATCGCCCAGGGCCCTTCATGCGGCGGCTGCGGCGTATCGGCCAGCCTGCCGGTGAACGGCCGCAACACGGCGATGCCGGCGACCACGAACATCAGCACCGACGCCACGAAGATCGCGCCGGTGACCCACAGCATGCCCCGGTCGAGGCCGAGGCCCGCGCCGTACAGGAATTCCTTGCCGATGAAGCCCACCATCGGCGGAATGCCGGCCATCGACACCGCCGCCACGGCCCCGCCGAGGAAGGTCAGCGGCATCTTGCGCCCCAGCCCGCGCAGCACGTCGACGTCACGCGACCCGGTCTCGTGATCGACGATGCCGATCATCAGGAACAGCGCCGCCTTGTAGAGCGAGTGGGCGACGAGAAAGACCATCATGCCCTTGATCGCATCGGCCGTGCCTGCCCCGATGAACAGCGTCAGCGCGCCCAGCGCCATCAGCGTGGTATAGGCCAGCACCTGCTTGATGTCGGTCTGCCGGAGCGCCAGCACGCTCGCGAAGACGGTGGTGAAGCCGCCGGCGATGATGAGGGTCCAGAACCACAGGTCGGTGCCGCCCAGCGTCGGGTTCATCCGCGCCATCAGGTAGACACCCGCCTTCACCATCGTGGCCGAATGCAGGTAGGCCGACACCGGCGTCGGCGCGGCCATGGCGTTGGGCAGCCAGAAGTGGAACGGAAACTGCGCCGACTTGGTGAAGGCGCCGGCCAGGAACAGGATCGCGATGGGCAGGTACAGCGCATGATCGCGGATCGCGTCGCCCTGCTGCAAGATCACCGACAGCTCGAACGATCCGGCGGCGGTGCCCAGCAGGATCATGCCCGCCAGCAGCGCCAGCCCGCCGGTGCCGGTGACCAGCAGCGCCTGCAACGCCGAGCGGCGCGATTTCTCCTCGTCCGAGTTGAAGCCGATCAGCAGGTAGGACGAGATGGTCGTGATTTCCCAGAACACGAACAGCGCGATCAGGTTGTCCGACAGCACCAGCCCCAGCATGCCGACCATGAACAGCATCAAGAACAGCACGAAGCGCGGGTATTCGGGGTGATCACCCAGGTATCTCGTGGAATAGAGCGTCACCAGCACGCCGATGCCCGAGATCAGCAGCGCGAAGGTCAGGCTCAGCCCGTCGATCAGCACCGACAGGCGGATGTCCATCGACGGCACCCAGTCGAGGCCCAGCAGCACAGGCTGGCCTGCGGCGACGGGGGCCACGAACTGCAGCATGTAGGCAAGGATCGCGGCGGGGATCGCCACGGAAATCCATCCGGCCGGCCCGCCATAGACGCGCGGCGTCTGTGTCCCTGTCATTGCCACCTTCGTTTCCCTTTCTCCTGCGCCGCCGGTGCGGGCGAGCGCCTTGATCTTTTCGGTCGTCCCGGCTGCGCCGGCACCTGCGTCACCCGATCCTGTCCAGCGTCACCGGCGACACGAACCCTTCGGGCTTCAGCGCGATGACCGAACAGGCGACCCGGCCCAGGATCGTCTCGGCGGTGGTGCCGATGACGAAGCCGGGCACCCCGGTGCGCCCGACCGTTCCCATGACGATCGTATCGACGCCGGCGGCCTCGGCATGCGCCGCGATGACGGTGCCGGGGGCCCCCTGTGCCAGCACGATAGCGTCGCGGGCAACCTGCGGATGGTCCGCCACCAGCGACTTGAGCCGCGCCTCTGCCGCCTGCCTCTCCTGCGCGACAAGCGCGTCCACATCGCCCTTCCCGTCCGTCGTGAAGCGGCCGTGGCGCAGCGCGTGCTCGCCCGGCAAGGACCAGGCGTGGATGACCCGCAGCCGGCCGCCGTCGCCATCGCCGTCGTCGCCGTCGTCACCCAGCCCGGCAGCGAGATCGAGCACCTTGCGATCAAGCCCCGCGCGCACCGTATCCGCCGGATCGGCGGCCGCGACCGCCGC
>Ga0008835_100266_pt1 | contig 59088 bp, 50 predicted proteins | sample HotLakConsoUCCRE_FD_62215 | JGI IMG/M metagenome (GOLD analysis project Ga0008835, IMG submission 62215) | Hypersaline microbial mat communities from Hot Lake, Washington, USA - Hot Lake Consortium UCC-RE (Hybrid Assembly) ... | reverse complement strand
GCTCGCCTCAAGGACTGGCGCCGGATCGCCACCCGCTACGACAGATGCGGCGAGCTCTTCCTCTCCGCCATCTGTATCGCAGCGACCGTCATATTCTGGTTGTGAGTCCTGACCCTAGACCTCCATCGCATGAACGTCTATTCGGGAAGCACTATGGACGTCATATGATCCTCGACCCCGGAAATCCGTTGCCGCAACTGACAGCCTAATGGCGGCCATCAAGGCTTGACCATACTGTTCATCGCCGCAGTCCTTGGCATTCTTTGCGACATCAGTTCAAAGATGTTCAGTCCTGACCGTACAGCCTGAAACGAGGATTCAGGGTTGGCTGAGCCATCTCTTCCTTTTTTCCTCGGGAAACGCCGCAAAAAAAATCCACTGTTGCGCCCTTCCAGAAGATACATTTCTTGTTTATATCAGCGCGACAAACAGGCACTCCAAAGGAAGAAAAACATGGTTGGAATTCCGAACCTCGACAAGTTGACCATCGATGAACTTCACGCCATGCGCAAGGAACTCGATATCGCCATTCAGTCTTTCGAGGCCCGCCGTCTTGCAGACGCACGTCAGAAACTCGAGGAGACGGCAAGGCAGCTCGGGGTAACCCTCGAAGAAGTCGTCGGCGGACCGGCAAATGGCAAATCCAGGCGCAAAGGCAAGTCCGGCCCGATCGGCGCCGTGAAATTCCGTCATCCGGAGAAGCCTTCCCTGACATGGACAGGGCGTGGTCGGCGGCCGGCCTGGTTCGTAGAGGCTCGGGACGCAGGCATCAGTGAAGACGCAATGAAGGTCTGACACGAAGGCTATTGCGGAACAAAAAAAGGGGGCGCCTTCAGGCGCCCCCTTTTCTTTCGGTTGGTCTGGATCAGAACCGGAAAGTGATCCCCAGACTCGCACGCGTGTCATGCCCGCGTCCGCTGAGGCTGCGCCCGCTGGTGATCGAGCCGTGGATCGCCGTGTGACCGTCGTTGAAAATGTAGGATCCGCCGACGCCGAGTTCGATCCGCTCGCGGTTCGAGCTGCGGGTGACCGCGCTGACGACTCGCGCAAACAGCCAACGTTGACCGCACAGGCCCCTGCCGGCGAGCTACAAGTGGTCGTCGCGACCCATTCCCCCAACCTGTCTGCGTGGGTCAGCAGCGACCGACTCGTGGTCTTCAGATCCGTCATCGCCTCACCCGAAACCAAAACTGAAGACGACAGCGCCTCCAAATCTCCGGCGTCCGTTTCAAGTGTGATCGAAGATGCCCTCGCGCCGGCTGGTCCCGAAGAAAGCGCCGAGCCGACAGATGGCCTTGCGACGGCAGTCGCAGCAGCCGCCTCGCGCCGCTCCACCCGCTGTATCGCGCTTGCGCGGATGGACCTCGATCCCATCGAGCGCCGCAAGGTGGATCGGTATCTGGATGTCACCAAATCCGCGCTACTATTCGGTGGCCGGGTGCTTCTGGTGGAAGGGATTGCTGAGGCCCTTTTGTTGCCCGCGATCGCGGAACACCACACCTTCAAGTCCGACAAGGACAAGCTCCGCCTCTTTCGTTCAGCCGTCTTCATCCCGATCGACGGCGTGGATTTCAGCCCCTACGCGACATTGCTGCTCTCCGCCGTCAACGGCACGCGGATCGCGGACCGCGTCGTCATCATGACCGATGGCGACAAGGCGACCGGCAGCGACGACGATGAAGATGAAGATGATGCCGAGGACACCGAGGAAGGCATTCCCGATCCAGACGCGGTGCAAACAGATGTGGAAGGCACCGCTTTATCCAAGGATAACGTGGCGGATGGGATCAAGGCGGCGGAACCGCTGACGCCTGCTCACAATGAGAAAGCCGCTCCGGCGTCGGCGTCTTCGCTTCCGGGCGAGCAGCGCAAGGCTGCCCTGGAAAAGCTCGCCGAGCGCTTGGATGCAACCGCGCATCTTGCAGTCCTGACCAGCACCTACTCGTTAGAGGCCGAACTGCTTGAGGCCGGGAACGGGAATATCCTTCGTAAGGCGTATCTGACCCTTCACCCAAGATCGAAGAAAAAGTGGGACGCAGTTGCAGCGCTGTCTGGCGATGAGCGTGCGCAGGCGGTCCATGATCTATTCAAGACGACCCGCAAGGGCGACTTCGCCCAGGTGCTCGCGCGGTTGGTAGAAGATGGCAAAGACGCCTTTGTGGTCCCCTGCTACATGGCAGCTGCGATTGAAGCGGTGGTGGCGCCGTGACCGCACCTTACTGCCCAACCGGCCAACAGAAGACCGTTTTCGCTCACGATGGTTCGGCTTTTGTGACGGCGTGTCCGGGCGCTGGCAAGACGCGCACGATGGTCGAGCGGGCCCGGCATCTCGCCGATCGAACTGACGACAAGCGTGGGGTCGCTTTTCTGTCCTTCACCAATGCCGCGGTGGATGAGCTTCAGAGCCGCCTACGCCTGTTCGGCCTGCTGCCATCGCCGCTGTTTCCGAGCTTCATCGGTACATTTGACCGGTTCTTGTGGCAGTTCTTCATTGCCCCGTTCAGCATCCCCGGCTGTGCGGCGTTGCCGCGATTGGTGCCCGACAAGGGCAAGTGGGAGGTGAAGCCACCTTTTCCGAAAGCTCAAGCGCTGCCCCTCGAGTGTTTCGACAGGAAGACAGGTGTGATTGATGCTGCTCGCGCTGGAGAACATGGGTTCGACACGACAGAGCGGAAATCCGCAGCTTGGGAAACATGCGCTCGCAGTATCATCCAAAGCGCACGGGTCAAAGGGCTGGTCGATTTTGACGATGTACGGCTGTGCGTAGCCGAACGGCTTATGGACACGAACTTCGCCGGGCGAATTGGTACAGCGCTCGCCGCCCGTTTCCGCGAGATCGTCGTCGATGAGGCGCAGGACTGCAATCCATCCGACCTTGCAGTGGTCCATTGGCTACGCCGATCAGGGCTCGCTGTGAAAGTGATCTGCGATCCTCATCAGTCGATTTTTAAATTCCGGGGCGGCATCACGAACGAGTTGCTCGACTTCGCGGATGATCCCATGCCACCGCGTGATCGGAGCAGACGGCTCACTGACTGGCTATGGCGGCGGCCTCTGGCGAAAACAGCGGCTGATCGAGATCGAACGACACCTCAAGACATCGCAGAAAGAGACGATTACATGACATCGCAGATCGCCAAGGCCGAACTTTTCCGCAGGCTGCACACCCCTCATGATCCACTCATCCTCTACAACATCTGGGATGCAGGCAGCGCGAAGGCGGTCGCGGCGGCCGGGGCGAAAGCCATCGCGACCGGCAGCTGGTCAGTGGCGGCGGCTCAGGGCTTTCACGATGGGGAAGATCTCCCTCTTGATGACGCGCTGGTGGTGGTGGCAAGGATTACGCGCAGTGTCGATATACCGGTCACTGTGGATTTCGAGGGCGGCTATGCTGCTGACCCCGAAACGGTCAGCCAGAACGTCCGCCGTCTGTTGGCGCTTGGCGTTATTGGCCTGAATTTTGAAGATCAGGTGGTGGACGGCGAAGGCCTGTACAGCATCGAGGATCAGGTCGCGCGCTTGCGCGCTGTCCGTGAAGTCGCCGATGGCTTGGGTATTCCAGCCTTCATCAACGCGCGCACGGACATTTTCCTGAAGGCTGAACCGGATGTGGAGCACGCAACCTTGCTCAATGACGCCCTCGAACGCGCAGCTGCTTATGCCGAAGCGGGCGCAGATGCTTTCTTTGTGCCGGGACTGACCGACAAATTGTTAATCCGGGAAATCTGCGAACGTGTCGCACTCCCTGTCAACGTGATGATGGCAGCCAATCCGGAAAACGTCAGTGACATAGCTGCCCTTGGTATCTCGCGCATCAGCTTCGGGCCCAATCCATACAAGAGCCTGATCACAGCCTTGGAGCGCGAAGCGAGGGCCTGCTTCTGATGGATGAGGCCAGCGCCTTGACGCGGGTCATCTGGGCAAGCTTGGGAGGTCATGTCCTGTAGCGGACCTTGATGGACAGCGCGGCGAAATCCCGGTTTGAGCCCTTCTTGACGGTTGCCGGTGCCCCAGATCCTGCACCCGCGCCCGACCGCTCCAGCCCCTAGCGGACCTTCGTGCTGAGTACAGCATGAATACGAGGCGTGCTTGTGAAGCTGTTTGTATGTAGGGCCTCCTATGCCTAGTTATGTAGGACGATTGGCTTTATGAGGCATGGTGAAATGGCAGGCTTTGGTGACCCTATTACGCAGACTGCATTCTCGATTCATGAAAATAAGGGGGTCTTCGCCCTTGTGCTTGGTTCGGGGGTCTCGCGGGCGGCTGAGATACCGACAGGTTGGGAAATTACGCTCGACCTGGTTCGAAGAGTCGCAGAGGCAGAAGGGGTACCAGAACAGCCAGACTGGGGGAAGTGGTATGTTGAAACGCAGGGGAAAGAGCCTGACTACTCCGATCTGCTTGCAAAGTTGGCAACCACTCAATCAGAGCGGCGGCAAATCCTCCACAGTTATATTGAGCCCGATGAGGGGGACCGAGAAGAAGGGCGCAAGCTTCCTACGGACGCACACAGAGCTATTGCTCGTCTCGTTCGAAGTGGACATGTTCGCGTGATCGTGACGACCAACTTTGACAGGCTGATGGAAAATGCCCTTCGAGAGGAGGGGATTGAGCCAACGGTCGTTTCGTCTGTGGACACGTTCAAAGGGGCAGAGCCGCTTACCCACAGTCGATGCTACATCTTCAAAGTTCACGGAGACTATAAGGACACGCGAATTCTGAACACGGAAGATGAACTGGTTGGCTATCCTCCTGAATTCGACGCCCTCTTGGATCGTATATTCGATGAATACGGTTTAGTAATATGCGGTTGGTCCGGGGAGTGGGATACTGCCCTGCGATCTGCAATCACTCGCGCACCCAATAGGAGGTATCCCATATTTTGGGCGTCTCGCGGACGGTTGGGCGAGAAGGCAAAGGAAATTTCGTCCCTGCGGGGGGGAATAGAGATTGCTATCAGTGATGCGGATACGTTCTTCGACGAGTTGTCCGAAAAAGTGAAAACTCTGGAAGAAAGTAGACGGCAGAACCCGGTAGGGGTCGAGTTGGTCATCAGTCGCGCTAAGCGATACTTGGCCAAGCCCGAGTATCGTATTCAGTATTCTGACTTGCTGAATGTGGAGGTGGCACGAATATCCGAAAGCATTCTGAAAGATGAGATGGGAGGCCAAGTCAAGTGGTCGCCGGATGAGTTTCGCCGCCGCATCGCAGAATATGAGAGCGTATCTGAAAGCTTCGTGAAGGTCTGTGGCCTTGCTGGGATTTGGGGAGAGGAACGTTTCCTGCGCTACACTGTGGATGCCATTACGTCGCTCTGGGAGGCATCTCAGCCTGAAATGGGAGGTAATAGAGCATTCCTTGAGATACGTGCGTATTCGTCGGTCTTGGCATTGCAGTCGCTTTCCATCTCTCTAATTCAGTCGCGCCGCTATGCTGATTTTCGGAAGATTCTTGATACACCGGTCTGGATGCCCAGAGACGCAGAGGCACGAGTTTCTAGTGATATGTTGCCTCTGGTTTGGAGTGATTCCCAGAAAGAAGTTTGGCAGAATTTGCCGGATTTTGAACGGAGACGCGCTCCCCTGTCGGACCACCTCTTCGACTACTTCAGTGCAAGCTCATCAGCCTTCTTGGGTTTGAAGAATAACATTAAGGAAGCTTATCTGCTGAGTGAAATACTCCCTGCTCTCGCCTATTTGGATCGTTTCGAGCTTTCCGATTTGGAAGCGAAGCTTGTGGATGAGAACGGTTTGCGTCAAAACTATGTTTGGGCACCTGTGGCGGGAAAGATGGGTTGGGATCATTGGTCAACGAAGCCGATTTTTGAACGGCTGGCAACGGAGAAGTTCACTGCGGAGTTGGCGAGCGCGGGTTTTGGGAATGGAAACCCCAAGGCTGTAGCGGTCGCCGCCAAGCACATCCAGCGGGCAGTTGGAGACTTGCATTGGCATTAAGCGTGGTCGCGCAAAGCCCTGGGCGTTGCGCTCGCGAGCGTCCAGTTTGTCCGCACTGCCGACCTTCATTTTCCGAAAATGCTGCGCCACGGACGAATGACCGGTCTGGTGAAGCTGCGATGCTGCATCGGCGTGGTGGGTGGAAGGCGGCTCTGGGCCGGGAAACCGACATTGCAATGTTGATCAGTCTCCATTCTTGTACGCCAATACGCTCTCGACTTTGCTGCGAAGAAATATCCGACCGTAGTCTCGTTTTGATCTTGTGAAAGGGGTCACGCCCAAACGCTCTAAATCCACCCGCAGGCTCTGCCAGCTTCTTCCATACGCCTCCGCCATGGTTCGTGGGGTAAAAAACTTCGCGTGAAACATCCGCTGGTCGATTTCGGTTACGCATAACTGTTCAGCTCTTGTACGGGGATTGATCGCGCGCGTCGCGGGTGTATGCCCGTCGAGGATGAGCCGTCGCAAACCAGCGATCGAACGGGCTCCAACAGATCTTGTGAACGCCTCGATGCTCATCCCTGGAAGGGACTCGTTTTCTACCATCCGGGTTACCTCGTAGTCATAAACGTAGACAGCGGCATATCCAATTTTTTTACGGTAGTTGCCGACGCGACGAAGCTGTCCTTCAGTTATGGCGTTGATGATCTGGCCCGGCCGGATTTTGAGGCGCTGAGCGGATTTTGAAATATGTTCCCACCCACCTCCGAGATGTCGAACTTGGACGGCATTGGCCAACAAGCTGTCCAAGAAATCCGCTCCCATCTTCGGATCCCATACCGACTTTGTTGCTGACGCCTCCAATACTGGTTTGAGCACCCCATCAGCTACCAACAGCTCGAACTGTGACCGGGTGGCGCCTATGAGTTCCCAAAATTCACTAGCCGAAAGGAGAGTTGTCACGTTGTTCAGAATAGGTGCCGCGGCTTTGGCATCGAAAACGGACCAAGCGTCCGGCAGATCAGATCGCTCTGGGACAAGCCCGGCAGCAATGAGCAGTTTCCGAAGACGTCGGGGGTCGACGCCTGTCTCCTTTGCCGCTGAGGTGACAGAATGCAGGCGCCGCTCCTGAACAGGTTCACCCAACAACTCATCTCCCGGGCCAAGCGGCCACGTCTGGATCAAATGATCTCGCAGGATTTTCCTGAAAGGTGCATAGTCAGGATCCTTCGCGTAATCATTCGAAAGTCGGTCATACAGCGCGGGGTAGATCTTCTTCGGACCGTCCTGCGGGGTTTCAACAAGGCTCTGCATCCGAGCGAGGGCTTCCTGAATTGCTTGTTCACCGCTTTTCGCGACCTCGAAACCCTTTTCATAAACCAAGTGTCGAGCTTGCTCTTCAATGTCATCAATCTTGCGATCCTCTAGCCGGAGCAGAGCAATCCCGAGAAGGCGACAGAAGACGGACGCAGCATGCAATGGATGACCAGAAAGCCAATCTGTACCCGGGCCGCTGACAAGGCGTTCTTCCATCCAATACTCAAAGGAGTTCGGTTTTTGCCGTGGGCGATCAAGTTCTCCGTTCAGTATAGCGTCTTGAATGGAATAAAATTGCTTTGCGCTGTCGTAACGTTCGGTCGGGTGGGCTTCGCTGTAAAGTGTGATCAGCGGATGATCATGCCTCTGGCATTTTGCTAGATGGGGGAGGAGCCAATGCCCACGGAGCCCCATGGCCTGTTCTGGCGGAAGATCGCTGTTTGCGGCATCTTCCCGCAAACATACTGGGCACCCGCGAACCGCCGGGTTCCGCAAGGTCAAGCTGTGGAACCTGTGCCTTCGGAACGAGAGCTTGCGGTCTTCGACCAAGTTGGGCGACCAACCGTTGAGTTCAGTCTCAGCAGCGCCACCAAGACTGGCGATCTCATGTATCGCGGCTGCGTCACCGTCGATAATGGCGCGGAGTGATATGCCGAGGTCCTGACAGAATGTGGCCGCCGACAAGCCATTCCTGGCCGCGAGACGCGAAGTAAATGAAGCGGCTGTTTCTCGCCCGAGGAGAGGAACGGTCAGTGGTAGCGGCTGGGACATCGTACCCGTTTCAGTGTGGAGCATTGCATCGGCGCTGATACTGGGCGATCCAGCTGAAAGACGAAAGCTTCAGATCAACCCACACTGGAACGGCCTCGCAGTTGCCGGGAGACTTGGCCGCAGGTGCTTCGCTGGTGAGGCCTAGGCGACCGACCGCGAGGTTGCCATGTGTAAATGAAGGCAAGGTTGTCTCGGAGCAGGATCAAGGATGTCGTGAACCCACCGACGTGGCTACATTTTGCGGCAATTGCGACCCACCCCACAGTATGTGCTTCGCCACTGGGGCGCACATCGAGTTATGTTGTGCAGGCCCGTGGCGGCAAAGCTGCGGCCAGCATTGCCTTCCATCAGTTGAAGGCACCGTTGACAACAGTGGCTGCGCCGTGCTTACAGGCGCCATGGATTGCATGCAGCTCATAGGCACGTCTTTTTGACGATCGCGACTCGGACCGAAGTTCGAGTTATATCCGCCTGCTGCCCGAAACTGCCTTCCATGATGTTACTCCGCCTCCCCGGAAAAGGTGCGCCACGCGTGTTCGCGGCGCTGGCCAATGCGCCAAGCGTCGTCGCACGCCGTCGATCGATAGCCGGATCACAGCCGCGCTGAGCGCGCGTCCAACCTCTTGATCCAGCACACCCATGAAAGCGCGCGAGGCAAAGCCTTGGTGGCGCACCGGACCTGTCATGCCCAAACCCTTCGACTTCGCCCCCGGCCTTCGCCGGCCGCCTACTCCGACAAACGAAATCGAGAAGCGCCTCGGTCGGTTCCTCGCCGACCTACGGCGCCGCAAAGCCACCGATGATGATGCGGAAACCATGCTCGACCCCGTTCCCCGCCCGGACTGGGACCGCATCGGCCGCCGCGCCCGCAGGCTGCACGAGGCGCAACGCAGGGCGCAGAAGAACCCGAACCTCAAGAAAGAGGACTGGGAGCAGCTGAGCGCCGTGTTCGAGGGCATCACGCTTCAGGGGCCCGCAAGCGAGCATCGTGCCGACGAGATTGCGGCGGATCTGTTGGCAGAGATGCCCTGGATGCGGCAGGCCATCGAGCACATCTGGCGCGACATGCGCCGGGCCGCGGCGCGGGGTCATGGGCTGCGGTTCTGGCCGATCCTGCTCGACGGGCCGCCATCGGTCGGCAAGACGCATCTGGCGCGGAGCCTGGCGCGGTTGTGCAGTGTGCCCGAGGTCTCGATCGACATCGGCTCGGGCAGTGACGGGTTCCGGCTTGCCGGATCGACGCGGAACTGGGGCCGGTCAACGCCGGGGCGGGTTGTGGAGACCATCCTCGCGCAGCGCGTGGCGAACCCGGTGGTCTTTGTGGACGAGGTCGACAAGGCCGGCGTGATGCAGATGACCGGAGGCGCCAGCACATCCGTGATCACCGCGCTTCTGGGCATGATCGAGCCCAGCTCGGCCAGCCGGTGGGAATGCCCATATTTTGCGGTTCAGTTCGACCTGAGCCGGGTGAACTGGATCCTCGCGTCGAACGACATCCGCGTCATGTCGCGTCCGCTGCTTAGCCGGTGTCGGGTGGTCTTCCTCCGCGAATTGACCCGATGCGAGCTGTTCGACTTTGCCGAACGCCAGATCCGCAAGCGCGGAATGGAAGACGGCGCGCTGGAGGTCGTGGGCGCCCTCATGAAGGCCATGCCCGACGGCCACATCGACCTCTGCCTGCGCGGCATTCTGCGGATCATCGACGATCTGGAAGCACTGGGAGAGCTCCCCTCGCTGAACTGACGCCGTGGCACGACCAAACCACGATCGCGACTGTCGCTGATCACATTCGCCGAGACAGAGGCCGCCGTGATTTTCGCGGGCTCCGGAAGTCCGGGACCGGGCGTGACCGACCACAAGGGATGGCTCGACAATGGCCGCACCATCCCAGTTTAGAAAAGGATATCCTACAAATGACCTTCAACAAGAAGATGACCGATGCCGCCGCCGCCGTGCTGGCAGGCCCGTCGCCGGACGAGATCGCGGAAAGCCCGCTCCTGCGGGATTGGTCCTACACGATCCTTTGGAACGGCAGTCTCGCTCTCGCGGGCGCTGTCGAGTACAGCCCGGATTTCGCGGACCGTGAGGCGATCGTGACCAGCCCCCTGGTCTTTCTCGACCAGTCGCGCGGCATCGCCCGCACCCGGTCGCGCTGGTATCGGCTTGGTGCAATGCGCCCCGCCTCGGAGCGCACGCGCGGCGCCTTCAACCCCGACCCTGTCGCGGTCGATGCCTTCCTGCGGGCGCAACTGACCTTGCTGGTCGCAGCGCAACCCCTGTTCGAGGAGAACCGGTAATGGCCCATCTCTTCACCGCCGACCCGCATTTCGGGCACGGCAGGGTCATCGGATTCTGTCATCGCCCCTTCGCCTCTGTCGAGGAGATGGACAGCCTGATCCTGCGCCGCATGCAAGAGGCCATGACGCCCGACGATGATCTCTGGATCCTCGGCGACTTTGCCTTCGCCGTTTCGGACCAAGCGCAGCGGCTCAATGGCTTCCTCGCCTCGATCCCGGGCCGCAAGCATCTCGTCCGCGGCAATCACGACAAGCCATGGATGACGAAGCTTTCGGGGTGGGCAAGCGTCCACGAAATGGTCGAGATCCAGGATTCCGGCACGCGCCTGACGCTCTGCCACTACCCCATGATCACCTTCCCCGGCGCCCGGCACGGCGGGCTGCAGCTTTTTGGCCATGTCCACAACAATTGGCGCGGCTCCCGCAACGCCGTGAATGTCGGCGTGGATGTCTGGGAGTTCCGGCCTGTCGGCATCGCCGAGATCAAGCGTCGGGCGGCCACCCTCCCCGTCAACCCGCTCTGGAGCGTCGTCGAACTGAGGAGTGAACTTCAATGACCGATCAACTCGCTGGCCGCCAGCCGCAAATCATCGTCCTTGGCGACCTGCACGCCGACACGTGGGGACGCCTTGGTGCGCGGGTGCTCGAGGAAACCGGTCTTGGACCATGGATTATGGAAAACGCCCCGGACCTCCTGATCATCGCGGGGGATATCGCCAACCATCCGACATGGAACTGGCCCATGGCCCTGCGCGATATCGCGGATTACGTCCTGCCAGAGAATGTCGTGATCATTCCCGGCAACCACGATTACTATCGCTTCAGCCTCGATGGGGACGACGAACTGCGCCGTCTCGCGGGGCGCGCCGGGATGCGCTTCGCCCAGCGGGAAGAGATCCGCATCGGCACGGTCCGGATCTTCTGCTGCACGCTCTGGACGGATTTCGCGTTCAACGGCACCCCTGAGCTCGATGCGCGCGCCGCGCGGCAAGGACTGAACGATTACTATCAGATCACGACAGGACGGTCGCTTGGCACCGTCGCGAGCCACAACCGGCAAATCCTGCCGGAGGATGTCCTCCGCGTGCATCAGGACCACCGCGATTGGCTCGGGGATCGGCTCCGCAGCCCGCATTTCGCGGGCGCCGAAGGTACGACCCTCGTCGTCACCCATCACGGGCCAAGCCGCGCGACAGCGGCCGGCGCGATCGACAGCCTTACCTCTGCATTTCACTCCGATCTCGATGACCTGATCCGCGACACTCGGCCCGATTACTGGCTCTTCGGGCATTCCCATCGGCGCTGCCGGGCGACGGTTGGCAAGACCGACGTCCGCTGTGTGTCCATCGGCTATCCGTCCGAATGGACGCGCGGGGCCTTCAATGAGGTGACGACGCTTGCGCGGGTGCTGCGATGACGGGGATCGCAGGGTTGCGCGCCGGAGCTACTGCCCGTCCAGCTGCGCCTTGACGGGCTACGGGAACGGCTGGCCAAGGCAATCCTGATGGGCAGTGAGGCTTACGACGATCTAGCTGATGAGGAAGGGATTGGGCCGACGTGCGCAGTGGCCTTGCCATTCTCGATAGCGCGGATCGTCGGGCGGGAGATGCCCGTCTGCAGGGAGAGCGCTTCCTGCGTCAGCTTCACAGCGCGTCGCGCCTTCCGCAGGGTTGCGCCGAAAGAGGCCGGGTCGGTGATCTGGACTTGGGTAATGCGGGTCTCAATTTGGAAAAGATCGTTTCCAATATTGTCCACTTAGCCCTAAGCGTCACAAATGGCAATGATCGTTATCAAAAGGTGGGTGGGAAAGAGCGAGATTTTGAAGTAGTGCCATGATCTGGCGAAGGACCGTCACGAATTCGGAGCCATGCAGGCCAACGGCGGCCGCACGAATAAGAGTTAAGCAGAAGTTCATTGCTTGATGATCGGACGATCCTTTTCGCCGGCACGAATCGCCTCAGCCAGCGCGCTCTTCATCCGGTCGTCGAACTGTGCGTTTGCAACCCGATGGCGCTCGACAACGTCCTGAATTGCTGCCGCGCAGAGGGCTTCAAGCGCCTCGTCGGACGGCTCTACCGATGGGTCGGCCAGAGCAAAGTGTGGAACTACAACTGAGTCGGGTTCCCAAAGATCGAAGCCGGCGTTGTTCCCGTTTGGCGAGCCGTAATCCATGACTGAAGCCCCAGAATTGAGGGTGGCGCCCGCGGGCCCGCCCTCTGACTGTGTCCTTGGGCGGGGCTTTCGGCCTGCGCGCGGTGAGGCGCCCACCCGGAGCAACCACACCAAAGCGCACACGGAAAGCATAGGTTGATCTATTCCGGGCGTCCAATACGAAACAGATCAGCAGCAGAGGAGCGTCCAACCATGTTGACCGAGCCGCAGGCCATCGCCGTCGCCAAATTCCTCATGGGCTCTGTGCCGGGCGACGAGCACGAGCTCGGTCATGGCCAGATGGAAGCCTTTCAGATGGCCTGTCAGATCCTCGTTGCTCTTGGATGCGCGACGCAGACGCCTCGTGGCGCCAAGCTTCTGCCGTCGCCGCGCCTTCCAGCACCCCTCCCGAGGTGGGACGACACCTGCTGCGTCGTTCTTGCGGCTGCGGTCCATTCCGGCAAGGTGAAGCTGCAAAGCCCTCGATCCAAGCCGGGAGACCTGACCGGGCCGAAGACGGCTACCCCGGAGGCGGGCGCGCTCCTTGGGCTTCTCTTGGCCTTGCGGAAAACGGGCGCTGGACGGAAGCTGCGCATGTTGTCCTCTGGCGTGTCGCGCGGGAGGAGGTGCCACCACCCGACGAGGCCGTCTTCCTTGCGCAAGTGGAGCAGGCCATCGCAACCATGCCAAGGGATGTTGATGTCGAGCTCCGCGAGATCCTTGAAAGGCACCAAAGGCCTGTGATGTGCGCTTACATGGGTGTCAATCGGCAGCCAATATTGACCCCTTATCGGCGTGCAATTTTGACCCCCCTGAGGTGTGGCAATCAGGGTCTGTCCCGACGTAGCTGATCATGTTGCGGAGGCGGGGCAGACCCTGATCAGGCGCGGTTCTTGAAGCGCCAGGACTCGTTGCCGGTTTCGACGATCTCGCAGTGATGCGTGAGGCGGTCGAGCAGCGCCGTGGTCATCTTGGCATCGCCGAAGACGGTCGGCCATTCGCCGAAGGCAGGCGCAACGCGTTGGGGGTGAGAAGCAAGGGCGGGGGTGCCGGGTCTCGACGGCGCGCAAGGATGTTGATGATCACCGGGGCCGAGAAGACGCCCTGGGCAAGGGCTTCCTGGCAAGCCGCTTCGACGGCGACGATGCCGTCTGCGGCAACGCAGCCCAGGATCGCCACCATCTGGCGGTCGCCGTCACTGACGCCCCTGAGCTTGCGGCGCACGGCCGCCATCGCGGTCGGCAGCACCCAGTTCTGGAACGGGGCGCCGTTGCGCAAGGCGCCGGGTTTGCGGGCCAGCACAGGGACGTAGTGCCAAGGGTCGTAGACCGTCTCGTGCCGGCCAAAGCAGCGGGCATGCTCTGCCACGACGGCGCCGTTTTGCCGGATGACGATCTTCTCGGCATAGGCATGGACCTCGACAGGCCGGCCGACTGCCGTCGAGATCACGGAATACCTGTTGTTGTCGAACCGGACGAGGCAGGTCTTGGAGACGGAAGCCGGAACCGAATGGAAGCCGTCGAACGAGCCGACATAGGGCACGAGGCTCGCGCGCTCTGCCTCGAACATCTGCCAGACCGTCTGGTCGCTGCGCTCCGGATGCTTGTGCGCCTTGGCATAGGCGATGCACTTGTCGAGCAGCCAGACGTTCAGCTCGTCCAGGCTCCTGACCCGAAGCCGTGGGGTGAAGAACCGCTCGCGGACAAGACCAACCTGGTTCTCGACCTGGCCCTTCTCCCAGCCCGACGCAGGCGTGCAGGCGACCGGCTGGACCAGATAGTGGCTGCACATCTGCAGGAAGCGCCGGTTGTAGAGGCGCTCCTTGCCGATGAAGACCGCCTCCACCGCTGTCTTCATGTTGTCGTAGATCCCGCGCGTGCAGGTGCCCTTGAAGAAGGCGAAGGCCCGGTCATGCGCGTCGAACACCATCTCCTGGCTCTCGCGCATATACGCCCGGGCGAACATCATGCGGCTGTGGCAGAGCCTGACATGGGCGACCTTCACCGTCGTCGTGACGCCGCCGATCAGAACGATCTCGTGGCTCCAGTCGAACTGGTAGGCCTCGCCGGGCGCATAATGGAGCGGCACGTAGGCTTCGGCCGCCGCTGATCCGCGCGCCTTCGACCAGGTCTTGGCGTAGCGCCGGATTGCATCATAGCTGCCCTCGTAGCCGAGCGACCGGACTTCCTCGTAGATCCGGATCAGGGTCAGCCGCTCGCGCGCCGGCTTGCCTTCATTGGCAACCAGGAACCGATCCACCTCCGACCGCCACGGACCGATCCGCGGCATCGGCTGATGGTCCCGCTCGTAGGTGAAGTCCGTCTCGTCCGACCGCAGGATCTTGCGCACCGTGTTCCGCGACACGTGCAGATCCCGGACGATGCGCTTCATCGACCAGCCCTGAACATGAAACGCTCGACGCACCCGCGCTATCGTATCCACTCGCTTCAACTCCCCCTCCATCCGCTGCCGTGCAACGGATGGTCAGACGAAACCTGAGGGGGGGCAAAATTGGACGCCGATTACCCCGCCAATGGAGTGCGCCCATCGGGGTGGACAGGATCACGCGGCTGTTTTGACAGGGGTGCGGGCGTGATTGTCCTCGAACTGGGCGGGGCTGAGATACCCCAGGGCTGAGTGCAGGCGGCGGGTGTTGTATGCCTCGATGAAGCGGGGGACGCCGATGGCGACGTCTTCGAAGGTGTCATACTCCATCAGGTACGCGTCCTCCACCTTCAGAGTTTTCATGAAGCTCTCGGCCTGCGCGTTGTCGTAGGGATTGCCGCGTCGGCTCATTGATCCAAAGAACCCATGGACCGCGAGAATGTCACGATGCAACTCTGACGCGTATTGCGACCCGCGGTCCGTATGGAAGACACAGCCGGGCATGGGCCGCCTGAGGGCAATCGCCTTGCGGAGCGCCTTTGTTGCCAGGCGGGCATCGATGCTGCGGCCGACGGCAAATCCGACCACCCGGCGGGACCATGCGTCCAAGATCAGGGCGGCATAGGCGAAGCCACCGGCGATCGTGATGTACGTCAGATCGGCCACCCACAGCTGATCCGGGCCATGAACTTCGTACCCTCTGGCGACGAACGGAAAGATCGGACCGTCGTGATCGCTATCGGTGGTGCGCACGAAACGTCTTCGTCGTCGCGGGTTCAGGTCGTTTTCCTTCATCAGCCGCCGCACCTTCTTGGCGTTCACCACGAACCCGCGGTGACGAAGCTCGGCGTCGACGCGGCGATACCCATACCCTTCAAACTCGTCGGTGATGTCGCGCATCTCGGCCAGGATTACCGCATCTGCGGGCCTGCCGAGGGGTGCGGCGTAGAAGCTCGATCGCGAGACGCCCATCAGCTCGCACCCCCGCTGGATCGAGAGGTTGGCGGGCCGCCGGTCGCGGATGTAGGCGCGCTTTTCGGCAAGGGTCCGGAGCGTAGACCCCCCTTTAGAAACTCGATCTCGAGCGCCTGGCGCCCGACAAGGCGTTCAAGGGCGGCGATGCGCGCCTCGTAGTTCGTAAGCAATTCCGCGGCGGCCGCGTCTTCGTCAAGCGCACCGGCCTCTGCTTTTTCGATCCAGATGCGGATCAAGTTTCGTGACACGTCGTGGCGTCGACCCAGCATGTGCAGGGTCTCCCCGGCATGATACTCGGCAACGACCTGTCGCTTGAATTCGGTGCTATGGCTGCGATGACGTCTTGGCATGGGCTTCCTTCCTTGAAAGCCCGCGCCCGGTCAATTCTGCTCTTCGGATCTGTCCACCCCGAGGGGCGCACTCCACAAGGGGGTCAGTTTTGCACGCCGAAACACAGTCCTGCCGGTCGAGGACATCCGGCCAACCTTCCGAGGCGGTCAGATCGGTGCCGAAATCCGCCGGCGCCATCAGTTCCTTGCCGACGCTGCGGATTCCGGCGCAAAGCGGACCACCGAAATCCGTTTGCCCCGGCGTTGCAGGATCAAAGCGCAAGCGCCGGGCCTTCGCGCGATCAATGACACTTGATCTGCCATCGCTCACAACAACTTCTAGTTTCCGAACGTTTCAAAGCAATGCAACGATGCCCGACAGCCAGAACGGGTCGCTGGCATCGTCCAGCAAGCTTCTATCATAGTGATGGGGCAGAAATCCGCTGGTGGTCGCCTTCGGTTTCAGGGTTGGGCTTCGGAAGGGATACCACTGGATCATCTTCCGGGCGGAGCCTGCGAGGTCACTGGACAGAAGCAGATCACGGTCCCGCTTGGTCGGCGCGGCTTCCCATTCGACGCAGGCATCACCGGGTTTCCCGATGACGATATAGGGATTGACCACGAGGGAGGGCACCTCGGTGTCGTGCCCATCAGAAACAACGAGGAAAGCATCGCAGACGTGGAACGCCGTCTTCTGTCCCATCCCGAACCGCCCGATGGCAGCGGTGTCGGTGGCCTTGATGCTGCCGCCCAAGCGCGCAATGCCTTGCGCTGATGCCGCGTCATATCGGCCGTCGTTCGCGACCATCAGCCCCGGAACCCTAAGGAGCGGGTGATCTGCCTCGGGCCAGCCGGGCAGGACTGCGATCCTGACTTGCTCTGAACCGGAATCATCCGCGTTTTGGAGCAGTTCTCGCAGGAGCGTCCGTCCGCCCTCGAAATGGTAGCGTTCCTTCAGGTTGGTCCGAAGGTCCTCGATAATCGACTTTTCGTCGCGGAGCATCGTCATAGGCGGGAAACTCTTCAAAGTAGGCGACGCGCCGGAAATAGATTATAGCAACCCGCACTTTCCGGAGTGGAACGGATAAGCAGGCAAAGCGCAAGATCGTCTCGGCATGGAAGTTCTCTCGCAGCGAGGATCCCGATGGGCGGCGATGCCGCCCATCGGTGAACTGGGTCACCGGGCGCGTAAGAGGAGTACTTCTTGAGAGCTAAGTCCTTTTTTCTGCCCGTCGCTTAGCCCTCTGAGCGGGATGCGAAAGTCCGCTGTCGCTGATTGCCGCGGGCGCGATGCCGCGACCTCACGGGCAGCTTCCCGCCCCTTACCGTCGCTCGGAGGTAGACAGCCAGCCTAAGTAAGTTCTGCCGATAGGCACAACGAGAATTGGCCGTGGTCTACGCCGCACGGCCTGAGGCAGACGAGCGCTCCAACCATCCGACCCGGCACCTTGCAGTCAATCTGAAAATATAACAAAAAAATATCTAAAAATCAATATCTTACATTGCGTTTGTCACTGGCGGTCGAAGCGCGTCTCAGCATGCGAAAAATGGCTTGACACACCCTGTGCAGGCTTATGCTTCCGTTTGCGCACTAATATGGTTTTTCCGGGTACACCCCCCACCCGGCTACCCCCTCAACTGCATTTCGAGTACCCGCAACTGTTGCAGGTCAGGCAGCCTTCCCCCATGCGCATGTCGTATTGGCCGCAGGACGGGCAGGCCGGGCCCGGCTTGTGGCCGAGGTTGACCACCTGCGCCTGTGGGTCCGATTTCAGGCCCATCCCCTCGCCCGCGATGAAGCCGATGGAGACCATGTGTCGTTCGATCACCCCGCCGATCGCCGCAAGGATCGAGGGGACGTACTTGCCGTTCATCCACGCCCCGCCGCGCGGGTCGAAGACGGCCTTCAGCTCCTCGACCACGAAGCTCACGTCGCCGCCGCGCCGGAACACGGCCGAGATCATCCGGGTCAGCGCGACGGTCCAGGCGAAATGCTCCATGTTCTTGGAGTTGATGAACACCTCGAAGGGACGGCGGTGGCCGGCCAGGATGATGTCGTTGATGGTGATGTAGAGCGCGTGCTCGCTGTCGGGCCATTTCACCTTGTAGGTGTGCCCCTCCAGCGTGGCCGGCCGGTCGAGCGGTTCGGACATGTAGACCACCTCGCCCGATGCGGCTTCGACCGCCTCGGGGCCGTCGGCCTTGTCGGCGGCCTCGGACACGGTGAGGACAGAGCCGGTCACGTCGTTCGGCCGATACGTCGTGCAGCCCTTGCAGCCGGTGGCGTAGGCCTGGGCGTAGACATCCTTGAACGCCTCGAAGCCGATGTCGGCGGGCACGTTGATGGTCTTGGAAATGGAGCTGTCGATCCAGGGTTGGGCCGCGGCCTGCATGCGCACATGGTCCATTGGGGCCAGCGTCTGGGCGGTCACGAAATGGTCGGGCAACGGGGCGTCACCCATGCGGTCGCGCCACAGGGCGACGGCGTAATCCACGACTTCCTCCTCGGTGCGGGTGCCGTCCGGTTGCAGCACCTTTCTTGTATAGGAATTGGCGAAGATCGGCTCGATCCCCGAAGATACGTTGCCGGCGAACAGGGAAATCGTGCCGGTGGGCGCGATCGAGGTCAGCAACGCGTTGCGCAACCCGTGCTCGGCGATCAGGGCCTGCACCTCCGGGTCGAGGCGCAAGATCATCGGCGCGGCGGCATAGACCTTGGCGTCGTAGAGCGGAAACGCCCCCTTCTCGGCGGCGATGAGCGCCGAGGCGCGGTAGCTGGCATTGGCGAGCGCCTGCATCCAGGCCCCCGTCTGCGCCACCGCCGCCTCGGACCCGTAGCGCAGCCCCGTCATCGCCAGTGCGTCGGCCAGCCCGGTGACACCCAGCCCGATGCGGCGCTTCGCCTGAGCCTCCTGCGCCTGCTGCGGCAAGGGAAAGCGCGAGGCGTCGACAACGTTGTCCATCATCCGGATCGAGGTCGCCACCAGGTCGGCGAGCCGCACATCGTCGATGCGGGCGGCATCGGTGAACGGCTCCTCCACCAGCCGCGCAAGGTTGATCGAGCCGAGCAGGCAGGCGCCATAGGGCGGCAGGGGCTGCTCGCCGCAGGGGTTCGTCGCCGCGATCGTCTCGGCGTAACTCAGGTTGTTCTCGGCGTTGATGCGGTCGATGAAGATCACGCCGGGTTCGGCGTAATCGTAGGTCGCGCGCATGATCTTGTTCCACAGATCGCGGGCGCCGACGGTGTGATAGACCTTGCCGCCGAAGCTCAGATCCCACGGCCCGTCGGCCTCCACCGCCGCCATGAACGCATCGGTCACCAGCACGGAGACATTGAACATACGCAGCCGGGCGGCATCGGATTTTGCGCTTATGAAGGCCTCGATATCGGGGTGATCGCAGCGCAGCGTCGCCATCATCGCCCCCCTTCGCGAGCCCGCCGACATGATCGTGCGGCACATCGCGTCCCAGACATCCATGAAGGACAGCGGCCCGGACGCATCGGCAGCCACCCCATGCACCTCGGCCCCCTTGGGACGGATGGTGGAGAAATCATAGCCGATCCCTCCGCCCTGCTGCATGGTCAGCGCCGCCTCGCGCAGGCTGTCGAAGATGCCGCCCATGCTGTCGGGGATCGTGCCCATGACGAAACAGTTGAACAGCGTGACGGAACGCCCGGTGCCCGCCCCCGCCACGATGCGGCCGGCGGGAAGATACCTGAAATCCTCCAGCGCGGTGTAGAACCGGTCTTCCCAGCCTATCTTGTCCTGTTCGACCGCTGCCAGGGCGCGCGCGATGCGGCGCCAGGTATCCTCGACCGACTGGTCGATCGGCGCGCCACCCGCGGCCTTCAGGCGGTATTTCATGTCCCAGATCTGTTCGGCGATGGGGGCGGCGAAACGGGTCATGGCGGCGGCTCCTGTGGGCAGGAGGGCAAGATAGACCGACCGGCTGGAACGATCAACAGATTGAAGCTAAGTGTGACCGCGCTACGATATGCAGTAGCGACAGGATTCTGTGGAGGCTTCTGTGAGTAAGCCCGGGACAACCCATCTGATCAAGCTCTGCGTCGGTGCCGAAAAGGTCGAGGACCTGCTCGACTGGCAGGCCAGCACGCGTGCGCAGGGGCCGGACGGGGTGCCGCGCCATGTGACACGGATGTGGCCCAAACGCGCCGACGAGGTCCTGAACGGCGGCTCGCTCTACTGGGTGTTCAAGGGGCTGGTGCTGTGCCGCCAGCCGATCCGGCGCTTCGACGAGGTCGACCGCGGCGACGGCATCATCCGCTGCGGCGTCGTGCTCGACCCCGCCCTCGTACGCGTCGCCGCGACGCCCAGACGTCCGTTCCAGGGCTGGCGCTATCTGCCGCCCGAGGATGCACCGCGCGACCTGCCCAGGGGGCGCGAGACGGAAGAGTCGCTGCCGATGTCCCTGCAGAATGCCCTGGCGGAGATCGGCGTGCTGTGAGCGCACCGAAAAACGCGGCCCCGCCGGGGGCCGCGTTCGGTCTTGTGGCTCTGCCGCCCGATCAGAGGGAGTTCACCACAGCCGCAATGGCCGAGCGGTAATCGCCGCGGGCCGTGCGGGTGTTGGAGTTGAGCGGCATCGACGAGCCGCCGCCCAGCGGAATGGTCAGGCCGACGGCGAAGCGGTCGATCTCGGGGTCGATACCCGGGAACGCGCCGACGTCGATGGTCGTCCGCGAATATTCGGCGCTGAGGATGGCGGGCGTGCCCATCGTCGTCAGGTCGTAGGCCGCGCCGATCGTCAGGTTGTTCCCGTCGATATCGAGGCCGAGCGGTTCGCTCACGTTCAGCATGCCCAGCGAGCCGTAGGCCATGAAGCCGTTGCCGAAGTCATAGTCGGCCCCGATGGCGACCGAGGTGAGGTCGACACTGGCCCCGAACCCGTCGATGTCGGTGCGCAGGACACTGCCGAACACGCCGAACTGGCTGTTGATCTGGTAGGACGCGGCGAGACCGTAATCCACGATGTCGATGCCGCCCGGCAGGCCCGGATCGGTGTCGGATCTGCCGACGAAGGCCTCGACCCAGAGCGGCCCGTGCTCGTAGCCACCGAAGACACCGTAGCTTTCGGTATCGACGCCGACGGTGATCGGCAGGAACGGCAGCGACAGGTCGAGGTCGCCCATCCGGTAGTAGACGCCGGCGTAGGCGCCGTTGCCGAAATGGTATTCCGGCTCGATGGCGAGACCGATCAGGTCAAGGTCGATTTCGAGCCCGCCGCCGGCGTCCAGGGTGCCGCTCGTCATGCTGAAATCCAGCCCGACCGAGAAGGCTTCGCTGAACGCGATGTCGGAGATGACATCGATCGACAAGGCGTTGTAATCAGCGTCGGCCCCCGGAGCGAATTCGATCGAGGACGAGCTGTAGCCCAGCGTCATGGCACCGGAGAAACCGGGGCCGGTCTGGGCCTGTGCGGCGAGCGGCAGCGCCAGAAGCGCGACGCTCGAGAGCATCAGGTTCCGAAATTTGGTAAAAGAGGTCATGGCAGACTCCGTCGAATGATGCCGAAAGCGGCAAACAGGGCATAGGACGAGCATCTCAGCGATGAGCGGCGCCAGCCAGTCAGGGAATCCACCAGTCGACTCCGACGCCCGAGCCTACGCGCGCAGAGTAGTCTAAATGACTCGACAATGTCGAAGATGGCGCAAACCGAATCTGCGCCAACGTAATCCAAACGACACACAATCAGACAGTCTGACTGTCCAATCTGCGCGACAGGTCCGCCATCGCGCGCCGCTCGTTTTCGCCCCAGCTTGCACCGCGTGCGCGGAAAAGCGTCGCCTCGGAACGGTGGATCAGGCCGTCTTCCAATAATTTCAGATGGTTCGCCCGCAGCGTCTCGCCAGTCGAAGTGATGTCGGCAACCGCCTCGGCGGTACCATGGGCGACGGTGCCCTCCGTGGCACCCTGACTGTCCACCAGCTGGTAGTCCGCGACGCCCGCGCCGCGCAGGAACTCCCGCACGAGGCGGTGGTACTTGGTCGCGATCCTGAGCCGGAACCCGTGCCGCGCACGAAAGGCGGCCGCGACCGCGTCGAGGTCGTCGAGCGTCGAAACGTCGATCCAGCACTTCGGCACCGCGACCACCAGATCGGCGTGGCCGAAGCCCATCGGCGCCACGATCTCCACCGTCTGATCCCACGCCGGAATACGTTCTTGCACAAGATCTGACCCGGTCACGCCGAGGTGGATGCGCCCGGCGGCCAGTTCGCGCGGGATCTCGCCAGCCGACAGCAGCATCAGCTCCACATCGGCGCCATCGACGGCGGCGGCGTATTCGCGATCCGACCCGGTGCGCCGCATCTCGAGCCCGCGCTCGGCGAACCACGAGAATGTCTTGTCCATCAGCCGCCCCTTGGACGGCACGCCCAGCTTGATCGTCATCGCACCGCCTCCGTCCGCAGCCGGTGCACCAGTTCGGGCCGGATCACGCCGCCCACCGCCGGGATCTCGCGCCCGGCGCCGAGGATGCGGGTCATCGCGTCGTAGCGGCCGCCGGTGGCGATCGGCGGCAGGTCGGGGCGGCCCGGGGCCAGAAAGCCGAAGACGAAGCCGTCGTAGTATTCCATCGTGGTGCGCCCGAAACTCGCCTCGAACGGCAGGGTGGCGGTGTCGATACCCGCAGCCTCAAGCGCGTCGATGCGCGCCGACAGCCGGTCGACGGCAGGCGACAGGCCGGGCAGGTCGACGCAGATGTCGCGCAGGTTTTCGCAGGCGTCGGGCAGATCGGCCTTCAGCGCCAGGATCTCGCCCAGAACCTCGGCCTCGGCCGCCCCGATGGGCGGGGCTGCGGCGTCGGCGGCAAGCGACGCGAGGCGATCTGTCACCTCCTGCGGGCTGCGCAGGCCGATCTCGGGTCCGGCGGCGGCAATCAGCGCCTGCGCGCCCTGCCCCTGCATCGCGGCGATCAGGGCGGCGCGGGCGGGCGGCACCGGCGCGCGGCCGGTGAACCGGTCCAGCAGCGCGCGGAAGCGGCGCGGCCGCCAAAGGTGACGGCGGAGCGCCGCCTTGCGGGCGTCGGTGGTGGACAGCGTGTCGATGGCGGCCATCAGGATGCCGATGTCGCCGGTCACCGCGCGCAGGCCCAGCGGCGCCAGCGCCTGGCTGAACAGCGCGAAGACCTCGGCATCGGCGCGGGTGGGGTCGGTGCGGTCGAAGACCTCGTAGCCGACCTGCAGGTATTCCGACGGGCGAGCCGACCCGGCGCGCTGGGTGCGGAACACCTCGCCCATGTAGGTGTAGCGGGCGGGGTCGGCGCCGCCCGCCATGTGCATCTGCACCACCGGCACGGTGAAATCCGGGCGCAGCATCATCTCGCCCCGGTCCGGGTCGTGGGTGACATAGGCGCGGGCGCGGATATCCTCGCCGTAGAGGTCGAGCAGGGTCTCGGCGGGCAGCAGCAGGTCGGCCTCGACCGGCTGCGCGCCGGCCGCCTCGAACATCGCCTGAAGCCCGGCAGCCTCGGCCCGGAGGGTGGCCTTGTCGATCACCGGTGACGGTCCAGCAGCTTGCGGGTTTCTTGCACAAGATCCTGCAGCGGCACCTCGACCTGCGCCGGCTGGGATTTCCATTCCTCCAGCGTCGCGTCTTGGGCCAGTTTCGCGCCGAGGATCAGGTCCTTGAGAATAACCGTTTCGGGCTCTTTGCTCTTTTCCGTTTCGCCCTGGATGATGGCGAGCGGGCTGTTGCGCTTGTCGGCATATTTCAGCTGGTTGCCGAAGTTCTTGGGGTTGCCGAGATAGACCTCGGCGCGGATGCCGGTGCGGCGCAGGTCGGCGGCCATGCGCTGGTAATCGGCCATCCGGTCGCGGTCCATGACGGTGACGATCACCGGGCCTTCGGTCATGCCCGTCAGCCGCCCCTTGGCCCGGAGCGCGGCGAGCAGACGGTCGACGCCGATGGAGACGCCGGTGGCCGGCACCTCCTGCCCGGTGAAACGCTTCACGAGGTCGTCGTAACGCCCGCCGCCGGCGACCGAGCCGAACTGCCGCGGGCGGCCCTGCTCGTCGGGGATCTCGAAGGTCAGCTCCGCCTCGAACACCGGGCCGGTGTAGTAGCCGAGGCCACGCACGACGGAGGGGTCGATGACGATGCGGTCGGGGCCGTAGCCTCCCAACCTACAGAGTGAGATAATCTCCAGAAGTTCAAGAACTGCTTCCGAGCCAGACACAGTGGCATGCAAAATATCAAAAAGATTAAAGATAACCTCTCGATCAGATTTGGTGAGGTTAGCCCACACGTTCGCAAAGTCAGGAATGCTGTCTTCGTAGGCTTCACGCTTCTGTCGATTTTGCTCAGTGACTTCTTCTGAACCCGCGTTGAGAAAGCTAAGTACAGTCTCTATAGCGCTAGGTTTAAGTGATGCGCCTTGCGTGAAGTCTCCGCTCTCATCTTTCCGCCCATTTCCCAGTAGATCGGTGACCCCCTCGATACCAAGCCTGTCGAGCTTATCGATTGCTCGCAAGACGATCCCCCGCTCTGCCTCGTATTTTTCCGGAAACGACGGGTCCAGCAGGCCAGCGACCTCCATCACCCCGTTCAGCACCTTCCGGTTGTTCACCCGCACGATGTAGTCGCCGCGTGGGATGCCAACGGCTTCCAGCGTATCGGCCAGCATCCCGCAGATCTCGGCATCCGCCGCCACGCTCGGAGCGCCGACGGTGTCCGCATCGCATTGGTAGAACTGCCGGAACCGTCCCGGACCCGGCTTCTCGTTGCGCCAGACCGGGCCCATCGTGTAGCGGCGGTAGGGCGACGGCAGATCGTTGCGGAACTGCGCCGCGACGCGGGCGAGCGGCGCGGTCATGTCGTAGCGCAGCGCCAGCCACGGCCCGCCCTCGCCCTCGTCCTCCTGCCAGGCGAAGACGCCCTCGTTCGGGCGGTCGACGTCGGGCAGGAACTTTCCCAGCGCCTCGACGGTTTCGACGGCGGAGGTTTCCAGCGGGTCGAAGCCGTGCAGGCGGTAGACCTCGGCGATCTTGTCCAGCATCTGCTGGCGCTCGATCACCTCGGCACCGAAATAGTCGCGGAAGCCTTTGGGCGGTTCGGCCTTCGGGCGGGGCTGCTTCTTCTCTTTGGCCATGGCTCGGGTTACGCCTCGGGTCTCGGGGTCGCGCACCCTCTAGCGGAGGGGGGCGTTGACGGCAAGGCGGCGCCGGGGCACGGGGGTGAAACGGCCGGAACCGGAACAGGAGGACGAGATGACGGACGCAACGGCACTGGAGGAACGCATCGCGTATCTCGAGCGGGTCGCCGACGACCTGTCGGAGGTCGTGGCGCGGCAGGACACGCAGATCGCGCAGCTGTCGCGGCGGGTCGAGATGCTGATGATGCGCGAGTCCGAGCGCGAGATGGAGGCGGACGGCGCCGTGCCTGTCGCCGAGCAGAAACCGCCACACTGGTAAGGCGTCGGGCGGCCGGGGGCGCTGCCCCCGGACCCCCGGAGTTTTCGGCCAAGATGAAGGGGGGGCGCGCGTCGACCTTCTTGACGGGTTACGCCGGCACCGCCTCGGGCCGGCGGCGCGGGCGGGAGCGCAGGAGGATCATCAGCATGATGCCCACGTTCAGCGCGTTGAAGGCGATCCCGTTGAGGAAGGCCCAGCGGTAGGACCCGGTGAGGTCGTAGATCAGCCCCGACACCCAGCCGCCCAGCGCCATGCCGAGGATCGTCGCCATGATGACGAAACCGACGCGGGCCCCCGCCTCCCGCGCGGGGAGGTATTCGCGCACGATGATGGCATAGGCCGGCACGATGCCGCCCTGCGACAGGCCGAAGACCAGGCTGACGATGTAGAGCGAGGTCAGCCCCGTTGTCGGCAGGTACAGCATCAGGGCCAGCATCTGCAGCGTGGAGCCGATGAGAAGCGTCACCACGCCACCGAGCCGGTCGGCCAGCAGGCCCGAGACCAGCCGCGAGGCGACGCCGCCCAGCAGCATGAGCGACAGCATCTCGGCGCCGACCGCCGGGCCATAGCCGAGGTCGGTGCAATAGGCGACGATATGGACCTGCGGCATCGCCATGGCCACGCAGCAGCCGATGCCGGCGGCGGCGAGCAGCCAGGTGAGGGTTTTCGGGCTGAGGCCGGCCGTTCGGGCCTTGAGCGCAGCGGCAGTCTCGGAGGCTTGCAGCGCGCCATCGGGCAAAGGCTTGCGCAGCAGCCAGGTGAGCGGCAGCATCACGCAGAGCGCGGTGGCGGCGATGACCAGATAGGCGGTGCGCCAGCCGGGACCGGCCAGGATGTCGGCCAGGATCAGCGGCCAGATCGCGCCCGAAAGGTAGTTTCCGCTTGCGATGATGGCCACCGCGATGCCGCGTCGCCTGAGGAACCATTGCGAGACATCGGCGATCAGCGGCCCGAAGCTGGTCGCCGTGCCGAAGCCGATGAGGAACTGCAGCGCCGAAAGGGTGGCGATGTTGGGCGCAAGCGCCGCCGCCCCGAAGCCCAGCGCCATCAGCAGGGCCGAGGCCGCCAGCGACAGCGCCACGCCGTAGCGGTCGACGGCGCGGCCGATGACGAAGTTGCCCAGCGCGAAGCCCAGCATGGTGAGCGTGTAGGGGATCGAGGCATCGGCCCGGTCCACTCCGAACTCCGCCTGCATGGCCGGCAGGATCACGATGATCGCCCACATGCCGACATTGCCGATGAGCGAGACCGTCAGCGCAAGGCCGAGGCGAATCCAGGAGGCGCGGCTGTCGAGGGGTGTCATGGGCGTGGACGGTAGGCGGGGGCGCGCGCGATGGAAAGGGGGCGCGTGACGCGGTTTTGACAAACTTTGCCATGGCGCCTATCTTTGTGCCCAGGAGGTGCCTGCCATGGCGACGATGAACGTGTCCCTGCCCGATGCGATGAAATCCTGGGTCGAAAGCCGCAGCGCCGACGGGCGCTATGCCAATGCCAGCGATTACGTCCGCGACCTGATCCGCCGCGATCAGGAACGCGAGGCGGCGCGGGCGTCGCTGGCGGCCGAGATCCAGAAGGGGATCGACAGCGGGATCGCGGAGGAGTTCGACATCGACACCTTTCTGGCGCGCATGAACGCAACCTATGGGCAGAAATGACGCGCGCCTCAGCCGTGCAGCTGAGGCCGATATGGGTGGTCTCTGGCTTTATGGTGCCGACAGGTGGGGCGTGGATCAGGCAAACGCCTATGCGCGGCGCCTGCACGCCAGCTTTGCCCGAATTGCAGCCCTGCCAAGGCTTGGACGGCAGTTTCAGTCGGGGAATATGACGGTACGGGTGTTTCCGGTCGAGGCGCATATTCTCGTCTATCGCGAAGACCCGGACGGCATACTGATCCTGCGGGTCCTGGCCGCAAGGCAGGATTGGCTCGCCCAGCTCATCACGTCGGACTGAGCGCACCAACCGCCCCTCACACCTCCTCCACCATCACCACGCCGTCCATCGAGCGCAGCGCGCCCTTGATCTGCGGGGAGACGGGGAAATCCTCGCCCAGCACCAGCTCGACCTCGCCGGGAAGGTCGGGGTGCATGAGGCACAGGTGGATCGGGCCGCGGGCGGCGCGGGCCGCCTCCTGGGCCATGCGCGACAGCAGCGAGCGGACCGAGGCGATGCCGGTCTCGCCCTCGACGAAGACGCGCAGGCCGGTGGCTTCGCCTGCGACCGCGGCGTCGATCGGCTCCACCCGGCGGCAGAGCAGTTTCAGCTGGTCGGCCTCCAGCGTGGCCTCCACCTGCAAGATCACGTTCATGCCGGTTTCCAGATGCGGGCGCGCCACCTCGAGCACGTCGGAGAACAACGTGACCTCGTAGAGCCCCGTCGGATCGGACAATGAGACGAAGGCGAAGCGGTTGCCCTTCTGCGACTTGCGTTCCTGGCGCGAGGACACGGCGCCGGCCATTTTCGCCACGAAGGCGCCGCCCTGCACCTTGCGTTCCACCTCGGCCACGGTCTGCACGCCCTTGCGCTTCAGCGCCGGCATGTAGTCGTCGAGCGGATGGCCGGAGAGGTAGAAGCCGATCGCCTGATGCTCGCCGGCCAGCCGCTCGGCGGGCAGCCAATCCTCGCAGGCGGGCAGGCGCGGTTCGGGCAGATCCTCGCCCGCCTCGCCAAAGAGCGACACCTGGTCCGAGGCAGCGGCATCGTGGATCGCGGCGGAATAGGCGGTGAGCGCGTCGAGCGCGGCAAAGACGCGGGCGCGGTTGCGGTCGAGCGTGTCGAAGGCCCCGGCGCGCGCCAGCATCTCGAGCGAGCGCTTGCCGACGCGCTTCAGGTCGACGCGGCGGGCGAGGTCGAAGAGCGTGGAGAAGGGCCTGTTCCCCCTTCCCTCGTGGATCAGCCGCATCGCCTCGACGCCGACGTTCTTCAGTGCGCCGAGCGCGTAGAGGATCTTGCCCTCCTCGACCGTGAAGGTGGGCGCGCAGCGGTTCACGCAGGGCGCCACCACCTCGATCCCCAGCCGGTCGACCTCCTGCCGGTAGGTGCCCAGCTTGTCGGTCAGGTGGATGTCGCAGTTCATCACCGCGGCCATGAACTCGACCGGGTGGTTGGCCTTGAGCCAGGCGGTCTGGTAGCTGACCACGGCATAGGCCGCCGCGTGCGACTTGTTGAAGCCGTAGTTGGCGAACTTGTCGAGAAGGTTCCAGACCTCCAGCGCCTTGTCGTCGTCGACGCCGTTGGCCTTGGCGCCCGCGATGAATTTCGGCCGCTCGGCGTCCATCGCCTCCTGGATCTTCTTGCCCATGGCGCGGCGCAGCAGGTCGGCGCCGCCGAGGCTGTAGCCCGCCATCTCCTGCGCGATCTGCATCACCTGTTCCTGATAGACGATGATGCCCTGGGTCTCATCGAGGATATGGTCGATCAGCGGATGCAGCCGGTCGCGGTCGCTGAGGCCGTTCTTGACCTCGCAGTATTTCGGGATGTTCTCCATCGGGCCGGGGCGGTAGAGCGCGACAAGCGCCACGATATCCTCGATGGCGGTGGGTTTCATGCGCCTGAGCGCATCCATCATGCCCGAGCTTTCCACCTGGAACACCGCGACCGTCTTGGCCGAGGCGTAAAGCTCGTAGGTCCTGGCGTCATCGAGCGGGATGGCGTTGATCTGGTTCTCGGCCCCCGGCGCCGGATCGTAGAGCCGGGTGCCATCCGGCCCCTCGTGCAGCTGTCGGCCCGAGGCGTGGATCAGCTCGATGGCGTTCTGCACCACCGTCAGGGTCTTGAGGCCCAGAAAGTCGAACTTCACCAGACCCGCGGGCTCGACCCATTTCATGTTGAACTGCGTCGCCGGCATGTCCGACCGCGGATCGCGGTAGAGCGGCACCAGCTCGTCCAGCGGCCGGTCGCCGATGACCACGCCGGCGGCATGGGTCGAGGCGTTGCGCAAGAGCCCCTCGATCTGCTCGGCGTAGTCGAACAGGCGACGGACGGGGTTGGTGCGCCCCTCGCGGCGGTCCTGCTCGGTCTCGCGCATCTCGGCGCGGATGCGCTCCTCCTGCGCCACGGCCTGGCTGATGCTGACCGGCTTCACGCCTTCGACGGGAATCATCTTCGACAGCCGGTCGACCTGCATGAAGGGCATCTGCAACACCCGGCCTACGTCGCGCACGGCGGCCTTGGACAGCAGCGCGCCGAAGGTGATGATCTGGCCGACGCGGTCGCGGCCGTATTTCTCCTGGACGTAGCGGATCACCTCCTCGCGGCGATCCATGCAGAAGTCGATGTCGAAGTCGGGCATCGACACGCGCTCGGGATTCAGGAACCGCTCGAAGAGCAGCGAGTAGCGCAGCGGGTCAAGGTCGGTGATGGTGAGCGCATAGGCCACCAGCGACCCGGCACCCGAACCCCGTCCCGGCCCCACCGGAATGCCCTCGTCCTTGGCCCATTTGATGAAATCGGCCACGATCAGGAAATAGCCGGGAAAGCCCATCCCCTCGATGATGCCCAGCTCGAAATCGAGCCGCGCCTCGTATTCCGCCACCGTCGCGGCGGGGGGGATGACGGCCAGCCGCTCCTTCAACCCCGCGCGGGCCTGGCGGCGCAGTTCCTCCACCTCGTCCTCGGCGAAGCGGGGCAGGATCGGGTCGTGGGTGCGGGCGCGGTAGGAACAGCGGCGCGCGATCTCGACGGTGGTCTCCAGCGCCTCGGGCAGGTCGGCGAACAGCGCCGCCATTTCCTCGGGCGACTTGAAATGGTGCTGCGGCGTCAGCCGGCGGCGCGGTTCGGACTGGTCGACATAGGCCCCTTGCGCGATGCAGATCAGCGCATCATGCGCCGCATACATCGCGGGCTTGGGGAAATAGACATCGTTGGTGGCGACGAGCGGCAACTCGCGCGCATAGGCCAATTCGACAGTCGGGCGCTCGGTCAGCCGCTCGGCCTCGGGCGGGCCGCCCTCGCCCGGATGGCGCTGCAATTCGAGGTAGAGCCGGTCACCGTAGATCGCCTGCAGCCGCGTCAGCAGCGCCTCGGCCTTCGCGCGGTTCCCGGTCTGCAGGAGCCGCCCCAGCGGGCCGTCCGGCCCGCCCGACAGGCAGATCAGCCCCGCGCCATGCTGCGCCAGCTCATCCATGCTCACATGCGGCAACGTGCCGTCGCCGCGCAGGTAGAGCGCGGAGTTGAGCTTCATCAGGTTTTCGTAGCCCTGCCGCGTCTGCACCAGCAGCACCAGCGGCGCGCAGGGCACCGGGCGTTCGCCGGGACGCACCGGGTCGTAATCGACGTCGATCTGGCATCCGAGGATCGGCTGCACCCCGGCCTTCGCGGCGGTTTCCGAAAATTCCAGCGCGCAGAACATGTTGTTGGTGTCGGTCACCGCGACGGCGGGCATGCCTGCCTCGCCCACCATGGCGGGCAGCTTCTTCACCCGCATCGCGCCTTCCAGCAGCGAATATTCGGTGTGCAGGCGCAGATGGATGAATCGCGGTTCGGGCATGGCGCGACGCTAGCCCAGCGCCGCGCGCAAGGAAACCGCCAACCCCATCATCTGGTGGCCCTGCCTGTGGAGAACCCGAGCTGTTGGGCCCGGCCGCACATGAGCAGGCATCGCATCCGAGGGCGCGTTGCCCGCAAAAAGGGCAGATGCCCGCGTCCCGGGCGCCACGACTGGCATCCGGGCTTGCAATGTGGCTGCAAGCCCGATTTTCTACCCTTCGGTCAAATACGAAACCGGGGCCGCGCCCTACGCCGCATCGGGCGCCGGACGACCACCCCCAGACAGGTATCGCGGCGGGCACAGGCGCATGGGCATCCGGTTTCTTCTGAACGGAGAACCTCAAGACGTGGAGGCGGCGCCGACCGTCACCCTGCTGGACTGGCTGCGCGAGACGCGGCGGCTGACCGGCACCAAGGAAGGCTGCAACGAGGGCGATTGCGGCGCGTGCACCGTCATGGTGACCGACCCGGATGGCACCGCACGGGCACTGAACGCGTGCATCCTGTTCCTGCCGCAACTCGAGGGCCGTGCCGTGCGCACGGTCGAGGGGATCGCCGGGCCGGGTGGCGCGCTGCATCCGGTACAGCGGGCGATGGTGGAGCATCACGGGTCGCAATGCGGCTTCTGCACGCCGGGGTTCGTCGTGTCGATGGCTGTGGCGCATCTGAACGGGCGTCGCGACCATGACGACCAGCTGGCCGGCAACCTGTGCCGCTGCACCGGCTACGCGCCGATCATCCGCGCGGCTGAAGCTGCGGCGGGCGAGCCGGTGCCGGAGTGGATGCGGACGGATGCTGAAGTGCTGGCATCTGCACCCTTCCCTGTTTCAGAAATATCCTCGGGGGGTGCGGGGGGCAGACAGCCCCCCGCGTGCCCGACAAGTGCCGACGCGCTGGCCGAATGGTACGAGGCGCACCCCGATGCCACGCTGATCGCCGGTGCGACGGATGTGGGGCTGTGGGTCACGAAGGCGCTGCGCACCCTGGAGCCTGTCGCATTCTTGAACCAATGCACCGATCTGCGCGGAATTGTCGACGATGGCGCGACAATCCGCATCGGCGCGATGACCAACCTGACCGAGATGGGCACATTCTTCACCGACCGGCACCCGTCCTTCGCCGAACTCATCCGGCGCTACGGATCGGTGCAGGTGCGCAACGCGGCGACCGTCGGGGGCAACATCGCCAACGGCTCACCCATCGGCGACAGCCCGCCGGCGCTGATCGCGCTGGGGGCGACGCTGCACCTGCGCAAGGGCGCGACCCGCCGAACCCTGCCGCTGGAGGATTACTTTCTCGCCTATGGCCGACAGGACCGCGCGCCGGGGGAGTTCGTGGAAGCGGTCAGCCTTCCCGTGCAGCCCGACCGGCTGGGCTGCTACAAGCTGTCGAAACGCTTCGATCAGGACATCTCGGCGGTCTGCGGCTGTTTCAACGTCCTGGTGGAGAACGGCATGGTCACGGCCGCGCGCATCGCCTTCGGCGGCATGGCGGGCATCCCAAAGCGGGCCGCCGCCGTCGAAGCCGCGCTGATCGGGCAGCCGTGGACCGAGGCGAGCGTGGCACGCGCGCAAGGCGCCTTTGTCGAGGATTTCGAGCCGCTTTCCGACATGCGCGCCTCGGCCACCTACCGGCTGCGCGCGGCGCAGGGGATGCTGATGCGCCATTTCCACGCACAGGCCGGCACCGCGACCGACGTGCTGGCGGTGCGGGCATGACGGTCAACCCGGAGGTTTGCCAATGACGGTCGCCAAGCCCCTGCCCCATGATGCCGCCGGGCTGCATGTGACCGGCGCCGCACGCTATGTCGACGACATGCCCGTGCCGGGCGATTGTCTGCACCTGGCCTTCGGGCTCTCGGCCATCGCGCGGGGCCGGATCATTTCGATGGACCTGTCGGCGGTGCGCGCTGCGCCGGGCGTGGTGGCGGTGCTGACGGGCGAAGACTTCGACGTGATCCCCGATTGTTCCCCCTCCGCCCATGACGAGCCGCTGCTGAGCGATGGAACGATCCACTACGCCGGACAGGCGCTGTTTCTGGTCATCGCAAACAGCCATCTGGCGGCGCGCAAGGCCGCCAGGCTGGCGACGATCGCATATGACGAGGACACGCCGATCCTGAGCGTCGAGGAGGCGCTGGCGGTCGGCGCGATTTTCGAGGACGGGCCGCGCATCTACGCCAAGGGCGACATCGAGGCCGCGCTGGCCGCGGCCCCGCATCGTCTCGAGGGGCGCATCGACGTCGGCGGGCAGGAACATTTCTACCTCGAAGGGCAATCCGCGCTGGCTCTGCCGCAAGAGGGCGGCGACATGATCGTCCAGTCTTCCAGCCAGCACCCGACCGAGATCCAGCACAAGGTCGCCGACGCCTTGGGCCTGCCGATGCACGCCGTCCGGGTCGAGGTGCGGCGCATGGGAGGCGGGTTCGGCGGCAAGGAGAGCCAGGGCAACGCGCTCGCCATTGCCTGCGCCGTGGCCGCCGCGCGCACCGGGCGGCCCGTCAAGATGCGCTATGACCGCGACGATGATTTCACCATCACCGGCAAGCGCCACGACATCCGCGTCGATTACCGCGTCGGGTTCGACGGCGAGGGGCGGCTTTCGGGCGTCGATTTCACCCATTACCTGCGCTGCGGCTGGTCGATGGACCTGTCGCTGCCGGTGGCCGACCGGGCGATGCTGCATGCCGACAACGCCTATGACCTGCCGGCGGCCCGCATCACGTCGCACCGTCTGCGCACCAACCACCAGAGCGCCACCGCCTTTCGCGGCTTCGGCGGGCCGCAGGGCATGGTGGGGATCGAGCGGGTGATGGACCATGTCGCGCATGTGCTGGGCCGCGATCCGCTGGAGGTGCGGCGGAGCAACTACTACCCGGAGGCGCGGGCCGAGAGTGCGGGAGCCTCCGGCGGGAGTTTTCCGGCCAAGATGAAGCAGGGCACGCGCCTCGAGACCGCCGATCTGGCGGGGCGCGGATCGGTGAAGGTCGAGGCGAGCGCCGGGCGTGGAGCGCGCTTCGGCGGCGCGCAGTCGCCCAAGCCGGTGCCGAGCCGCGAGGGGCTGACGCCCTACGGGATGCAGGTCGAGGATTTCATCCTTGGCGGGCTGACCGCGAAACTCGAGGTCTCTTGCGACTATGCCCGGCGGCGGTCGGCGATCGCCGACTGGAACGCGGCGCAGCCGATCCTGAAGCGCGGCATCGCGCTGACGCCGGTGAAGTTCGGCATCTCCTTCACGCTCACCCATCTGAACCAGGCGGGCGCGCTGGTGCATGTCTACCAGGACGGCTCGATCCACATGAACCATGGCGGCACCGAGATGGGACAGGGCCTGTTCCAGAAGGTGGCGCAGGTGGCGGCCAGCCGCTTCGGCGTCGGTATCGACCGGGTGAAGATCACCGCGACGGACACCGGCAAGGTGCCCAACACCTCCGCCACGGCGGCAAGTTCGGGCACCGACCTGAACGGGATGGCGGTCAAGGCCGCCTGCGACACCATCCGCGACCGCATCGCCGCGGTCGTGGCGCCGGAGCTGCAGGCGGACCCGGCCGGGATCGTGTTCGAGAATGGCATGGTCCGCGCCGACGGGGCCGAAATGCCCTTCGAGGAGGCGGTGACGAAGACCTACATGGCGCGCGTCAGCCTGAGCGCCACGGGCTTCTACGCTACGCCAAAGATCGAGTGGGACCGGATCGCGGGCAAGGGCCGGCCGTTCCTCTATTTCGCCTATGGCGCGGCGTGCTCCGAGGTGGTGATCGACACGCTGACCGGCGAGAACCGCATCCTGCGGACCGACATCGTGCACGACTGCGGCGCCTCGCTGAACCCGGCGCTCGACATCGGGCAGATCGAGGGTGGGTTCGTGCAGGGCGCGGGCTGGCTCACGACCGAGGAACTGGTCTGGGACGGAAAGGGGCGGCTGCGCACCCACGCGCCCTCCACCTACAAGATCCCGGCCTGTTCCGACCGGCCGCCGGTGTTCAACGTCGCGCTCTGGGACGGGCCGAACCGGGAGGAGACGATCTACCGCTCTAAGGCCGTGGGGGAGCCGCCGCTGATGCTTGGGATTTCCGTGCTGATGGCACTGAGCGATGCCTGCGCCGCTTGCGGCCCCGCCTACCCCGACCTTCAGGCCCCGGCGACGCCCGAGGCGGTGCTGGCCGCCATCGACCGGGCGCGCGGCGCATGAGCGGCATCCGCGTCACCGTCGCCGCCGTGCAGGGCTCGGCCCCGCGCGAGGAAGGTGCGTCGATGCTGGTGCGCGCGGACGGGATCGAAGGGACCATCGGCGGCGGCGCGCTGGAATGGGAGGCGATGCGCGTAGCGCGGCAGATGCTGGCGGACCGGCGCGACTATGCGGAGCACAGGATGCCGCTGGGGCCGGCGCTGGGGCAATGCTGCGGCGGGGCGGTGGTGTTGCGGTTCGAGACCTGCGAGGCGCTGGAGCGGGCGCAGGGCGCGGCGCTCTGGGTCTGGGGCGCGGGGCATGTGGGCCGCGCCATCGTCGCGACCATGGCCCCCCTGCCCCATGTGACGATTACCTGGGTGGATACAGGGCCGGGGCGGTTTCCCGATGCCGTGCCCGATGGGGTCGACACCGTCATCGCCGCCGACATGCCGCGCCTGATGGCGCACGCGCCGGTGCATGCGCATCACCTGATCCTGAGTTATTCGCACGAGATCGACCTCGCGCTCTGCCACGCGGCGCTGACACGGGGTTTCGCCAGTTGCGGGCTCATCGGGTCGGCGACGAAATGGGCGCGGTTCCGGTCGCGGCTTGGCCAGTTGGGCCATTCGGATGCCGAAATTTCACGCATCGCCTGCCCCATCGGTGACCCGAGCCTGGGCAAACACCCGCAAAGCATTGCCGTGGGGGTCGCGGGGCGGCTACTGAAAGAGCATCTGCACAAGGAATCGGCAGCAAAGCCGGTCCGCCGGGGGAAAGTGACACGGACGTGACGGCGCTGCTCGCCATCGAGGGGCTGACCAAGGCCTATCCGGGCGTCGTCGCCAATGACGACGTGTCGTTCAGCATTCAACCGGGCGAAGTTCACGCGCTTCTGGGCGAGAACGGCGCCGGCAAATCCACGCTGGTCAAGATGATCTACGGGCTGGTGAAGCCCGACCGCGGCGCGATGCGGCTGGCTGGGGCGCCCTATGCGCCCACGGAACCGCGGTCGGCGCGGGCGGCGGGCGTCGCCATGGTGTTCCAGCATTTCAGCCTGTTCGAAGCCCTTAGCGTGGCCGAGAACATCGCGCTGGGGATGGAAAACCCGCCGAAGCCGCGTGACCTCGCCGCGCGCATCCGCGACGTGTCCGAGACCTACGGCCTGCCGCTCGACCCGTTTCGGCTGGTCGGCGACCTGTCGGCAGGCGAGCGTCAGCGGGTGGAGATCATCCGCTGCCTGCTGCAGGACCCGAAGCTGCTGATCATGGACGAGCCGACCTCGGTGCTCACGCCGCAGGAGGTGGAGATCCTGTTTCACACCCTGCGCAAACTGGCGGCCGAGGGCACCGCGATCCTCTATATCTCGCACAAGCTGGAGGAGATCCGGGCGCTGTGCGATGCCGCGACGATCCTGAGGCTGGGCAAGAAGGTCGCCACCTGCACGCCGCGCGAGGTGAGCGCCGCGCATATGGCCGAACTGATGGTGGGACGGACGCTGAGCGTGCCGGCGCGCGACGACCACGCGCCGGGCGAGGTGCTGCTGGAGATCGGCGGATTGAGCGTCGCGCCGGCCTCGCCCTTCGGCACGCCGCTGCGCGATGTGCGCCTCGAGGTGCGGGCGGGCGAGGTTCTGGGCATCGGCGGCGTGGCCGGCAACGGACAGGACGAATTGCTGGCCGTGCTGTCGGGCGAGACGCGTGTGGCCGCAGGTGCGATCACGCTGCAGGGCAAGCCGGTGGGCGCGCTGGGGCCAAACCAGCGCCGCGTGCTGGGGCTGCTGTGCGCGCCCGAGGAACGTCTGGGCCACGCGGCCGCCCCCGACATGAGCCTGACGGAGAACGCGCTTCTGACCGCACGCCTGCGGCAGGGGCTGGACCGGCGCGGGATCATCGACTGGGGCAAGACCCGCAGCTTTGCCGAAAGCGTCATCGCGCGCTTCGACGTGCGCACGCCGGGGCCGGGCGTGGCGGCGCGCGCGCTGTCGGGCGGCAATCTGCAGAAATTCGTGATCGGGCGCGAAATCCTGCAGGACCCGACCGTGCTGGTGGTCAACCAGCCGACCTGGGGCGTGGATGCCAGCGCCGCCGCCGCGATCCGGCAGGCGCTGCTCGACCTCGCGCAGGGTGGTGCGGCGGTGATCGTGATCTCGCAGGATCTGGACGAGCTGGTGGAAATCTCGGACCGGTTCTGCGCGCTGAACGAGGGGCGGCTGAGCGCCCCACGCCCGGCGCGCGGCCTGAGCATGGAAGAGATCGGGCTGATGCTGGGCGGCGCGCATGGCATGCACGAGGTGCTTGCATGATCGCGCTGGAGAAACGCCCGCAGGCCTCGCGGGTCTGGGTGGTGGGCGGCCCGGTGCTGGCCGTGGTGCTGACGATGCTGGCGGGCGGGCTGATGTTCGCGGCGCTCGGCTCCGACCCCATCGCCGCCATCCGCATCATCTTCTGGGACCCGCTGTTCAGCGCGCAGTTCGCCGGCTATTCGCGGCCGCAGCTTCTGGTGAAGGCGGGGCCGCTGATCTTGATCGCGATCGGCCTGTCGATGGGGTTCAAGGCCGGGATCTGGAACATCGGCGCCGAGGGGCAGTACATCGTCGGCGCGATCTGCGGCGCGGCGTTCGGACTGGCGTTCTGGCCGGCGGAGAACCCGCTGATCTTTCCGGGCATGGTGCTGGCCGGCGTTCTGGGTGGCACGCTCTGGGCGATGATCCCGGCGCTCCTGAAGGTCTACGCACGCACGAACGAGATCCTCGTGTCGCTGCTGCTCGTCTATGTCGCCGAGGCGATGCTGGCCTCGGCCGCGACCGGCTGGCTGCGCAATCCCGAGGGGTCGGGTTTTCCCGGCTCGCGCAATCTGGCGCGCAACCCGGGGACCGACAACCCCGAGCTGATCGCCGGCACGGGCATGCACTGGGGCGTGCTGGCGGCCTTCGTCGCGGTGATCGCGGCCTATGTGATCATGACGCGGCATGTGCTGGGCTACCAGATCAAGCTGGCCGGGCAGGCACCGCGCGCGGCGCGCTTCGGCGGCGTCAACCCGGGGCGGCTGGTGATCTTGTGCCTCGGCCTGTCGGGGGCGCTGGCGGGGGCCGCAGGGTTGTTCGAGGTGGCGGGGCCGGCGGCGCGCATCTCCATCGACTTCAACGTGGGCTACGGCTTCACCGCGATCATCGTCGCCTTCCTCGGGCGGCTGAACCCCATCGGCATCCTGCTGGCAGGCCTCCTGATGGCGCTGACCTTCATCGGCGGCGAGCTGGCACAGCTGATGATGGGCATTCCGGCGCCGGCGATCCAGGCGTTCCAGGGGATGCTCCTGTTCTTCCTGCTCGCGCTCGACGTGCTGGCCAATTACCGCATCCGCTGGAAGCGCGAGGTGGTGGCAGGATGATCGACCCCGTCACCCTCATCGTGGCGCTGATCACGGTCGCGACCCCGGTGCTGCTGGCCGCCATCGGCGAGCTGGTGGTGGAGAAGTCGGGCGTGCTGAACCTCGGCGTCGAGGGGATGATGATCATGGGCGCGGTCTGCGGCTTCGTCACCGCGCACCACACCGGGTCGCCGACGCTGGCCTTCACGGCGGGCATGGCGGGCGGGGCGGCGCTGGCGCTGCTCTTTGCCGTGCTTACGCAGCTCCTGATGGCAAACCAGGTCGCCTCGGGCCTTGCGCTGACGCTGTTCGGCCTGGGCCTCGCGGCGCTGCTGGGGGTGGGGTATTCGGGCCTGTCGGTGCCCGCGGTCATCCGCCCCTTTCCCGAGACGCTGCGTGCCATTCCCGTCGCAGGCCCGATCGTGTTCTCGCATTCGGCGCTCATCTATGTCTCGATCCTGCTGGTGGCCGCGGTCTGGTACGTTCTGGCGCACACGCGGATCGGGCTGGTGATCCGGGCGGTGGGCGAAAGCCATGATGCGGCCCATGCGCTCGGCTACAAGGTGGTGCGCATCCGCATCCTTGCGATCCTGTTCGGCGGCGCCTGCGCGGGCCTGGGCGGCGCCTTCCTGTCGGTCGTGCGGGTGCAGAACTGGTTCGAGGGGATGACGGCAGGCGCCGGCTGGATCGCGCTGGCGCTGGTCGTCTTCGCCTCGTGGAAGCCGTGGCGCGTGCTTGTGGGCGCCTGGCTCTTCGGCGGCATCGCGGCGCTGCAACTGCGGCTGCAGGCGGCCGAGATCGGGGTGCCGGTCGCGCTGCTCGATGCCTCGCCCTATCTTGTCACAATCCTCGTTCTCGTCATCATCTCGTCCGACCGGAGCCGCGCCGCACTGAACGCGCCCGCGGCGCTGGGGCGTGTGTTTCATGCGTCGAGTTGAGGAGAAGCGATGCGCCGGACCGAGGTCATCGACATACTCGAAGGGACGCATCCGCGCGTAGGGCGCGGCGTGGCCTTGGCGATCTATGGCCTGATCATCGTCTCGGCCGTGGTGATCGCGCTCGAGACCATGCCGTCGCTGCCCGACGCGCTGCGCCGGGTGCTGGGCGTGGCCGAGGTGCTGATCCTCGGGGCGTTCGGGATCGAATACATCCTGCGCCTCGCCTGTTCCGATCGGCCCTTGCGCTATGCCTTCAGCTTCTGGGGGATCGTCGATTTCATCGCCATCGTGCCGGCCATCGTGTTCGTGATCCCCGACCTCGCCACGGTGCGCGCGCTGCGTCTGCTGCGGCTTTTGCGCATCCTGAAGCTGTTCAAGGCGAACCGCGCGCTCGACCGCATCGCGAACGCCGTTTTCAGCGTGCGGGCGGAATTCGGGATCTTCCTGTTCATAGCCGTGACCGCGCTGTATCTTGCGGCCGTGGGCATCTACCATTTCGAAAACGCGGCCCAGCCCGATGTCTTCAGCTCCATCCCGCAAAGTCTGTGGTGGGCCGTGGCGACGCTGACCACCGTGGGCTACGGCGATGTCTACCCGGTGACGGCGGGTGGGCGCATCTTCACCGGGGCGGTGCTGCTGATCGGGATCGGCGTGATCGCGGTGCCCGCGGGCCTGATCACCGCCGCCCTGACCGAGGCCGGATCGCTCGATGCGCTCGCCACGGCCCCCGACCACGACCCAGACTCGCGCACCGGGCCGCCCGGCGCGCAAACCCTCGCCACCCCATCCAACACGGAGGATATCTGAATGAACCTGATGCCAAGACTTCTTGCCTCGGCCGCCCTCGCCGCAGGCCTCGCGCTGCCCGCCATGGCGCAGGACGACCCGTTCCAGGTCGGCTTCATCTACGTCGGCTCGCCGGGCGACTACGGCTGGACCTACGAGCACGACCAGGCGCGTCTCGCCGTGGAAGAGCATTTCGGCGACGCGGTCGAGACCGTCTACCTCGAGAACGTGCCGGAAGGCGCGGATGCCGAGCGCTCGATCACGCAGATGATCCTCGGCGGCGCCGACATGGTCTTCACCACCTCGTTCGGTTTCGGCGAGGCGACGAACGCCGTCGCGGCGCAGTTCCCCGATGTCTATTTCGAACACGCCACCGGCTACCAGCGCGACTATCCCAACGTCTCGACCTACAACGCGCGCTTCTACGAGGGCCGCGCCGTGCTGGGCCACATCGCGGGCCACATGACCGAGAGCAACATCATCGGCTACATCGGGTCCTACCCGATCCCCGAGGTGATCCAGGGCATCAACTCTGCCTTCCTGCATGCCCGCGAGGTCAACCCCGACGTCGAGATGCGGGTGGTCTGGAGCTACACCTGGTTCGATCCGGCGGTCGAGGCCGACGCCGCGCAGGCGCTGATCGACGCGGGCGTGGACGTGCTGATGCAGCACACCGACAGCACCGCGCCGCAGACCGTGGCGCAGGAGGCGGGCATCATCTCCTTCGGGCAGGCGTCGGACATGATCCAGTTCGCGCCCGCGCCGCGCGTCGCCTCGATCATCGACAACTGGGCACCCTACTACATCCGCCGCGTCGGCGAGGCGATGGACGGCACCTGGGAACAGAGCGACATCTGGGAAGGGATCGACACCGGCATGGTTGTGATCGGCGAGATGACCGAGACCATCCCCGAGGAGGTGCGCGCCTCGGCGCAGGAGATGATCGACGCGATCGGCGCGGGCGAGTACCACCCGTTCACCGGCCCGATCAACCGCCAGGACGGCACGGCCTGGCTCGCCGAAGGCGAAACGGCCGATGACGGCACGCTGGCGGGAATGGATTTCTACGTCGAGGGCATCACCGGCGACATCCCGAACTGAACCTCATTGCGTGACGCTGAATTGGCCCGCCCTTGTGGCGGGCCTTTTTCTGGCCACGAGCCAGCGAAAAACCTGAGTGTTCCGCACCGAAAAACTGCAGATTTCCGCACCGTTTTGCTGCAGTGAAACGTGGCGCGTGCCCGCATGTCGCTTTCGCGTTGATTCCGGTCGGGTGGGTGTGGCGCGGGCGCCAAGGCTCAGGCAGGTAGGATCAATAGTTCCGCGCGTTCTCCAAGGATCGGACCCGCCATGAAAACCCATGTCAAAGCCCTGGTCGTCGGTGGCGGTGCCGTCGGCACCTCCATCGCCTATCACCTTGCGCGCGCGGGGTGGGACGATGTGATGCTGCTCGAGCGCGACGAGCTGACCAGCGGCTCCACCTGGCACGCTGCGGGCCTGCTGCCCTTGTTCAACATGGGCTATGCCACCAGCCACATCCACGACTACAGCGTGAAGTTCTACAAGACGCTGGAGGAGGAGACGGGGCTGAACGCGGGCTTTTCCGTGGTGGGCAACCTGCGCATGGCGCAGAGCGACGCACGGATGGACGAATACCGGCTCTATGCCTCCACCGCAGAGACGGTCGGCATCCCCTTCGAATGGCTGACGCCGGCGCAGATCAAGGCGCGCTGGCCGCTGGTGCGCACCGACGACCTCAAGGGCGCGATCTACCACCCCACCGACGGCTACATCAATCCGGCCGACGTGACCATGGCGATGGCCAAGGGCGCGCGGCAACGCGGCGTGGTCATCGAACGGAAATGGCAGGTCGACGGCTACGCCTGGACCGGTTCCGAATGGCAGGTGACGGCCACGAAGATGGTCGAGAAGGGCGGCAACCTCGTCTCGTCCGACGAGCAGGTGGTGATCCATGCCGAACATGTGGTGACCGCCACCGGCAACCATGCACAGCGCACGGCGCGGCTCTTGGGCATCAAGATCCCGGCGATCCCGGTCGAGCACCAGTACATCGTGACCGAGCCCGACCCGGCATTGGTCGACTGGCGCAACACCAACGGCGAACACCCGGTGCTGCGCGACGCCGACGCGAAATGGTATGTCCGCGAGGAACGCGGCGGCTGGATTCTCGGCCCCTACGAGCGCAACGCCCCGGCGCGATTCGAATACGAGGTGCCCGAAAACTTCCGCGCCGACCTGTTCCCGCTCGATCTGGAGCGGATCGAGGAGGAGTACATGTCCTTCATCCACCGCCTGCCAAGCTCGGAGGAGGTCGGGCTGAAGGACGACTACAACGGCCCGATCTGCTACACGCCCGACGGCAACCCGCTGGTCGGCCCCGCACCGGGGCTGCGCAACATGTGGCTGGCCGAAGGGTTCAGTTTCGGCATCACGGCGGCGGGCGGGGCGGGGCATTACCTCGCGCAGATGATGGTCGAGGGCGAGGCCGAGATCGACATGGCCTCGCTCGACCCCAAACGCTACGGGTCGTGGATGACCACCGAATACGCCGCCCGCAAGAACGAGGAGGCCTATGAACACGTCTTCATCCTCCACCACCCCGACGAGGAACGCGAAGCCTGCCGCCCGCTGCGCACCGCACCCGCCTATGACAGGCAGCGCGCGTTGGGGGCGCAGTTCGGCTGCGTGAACGGCTGGGAGCGGACGAATTACTACGGGCCAAAGCATGCGCCACACGGGTTCGACCATGACGCGCGATCCTTCCGGCGCGGCGGCTGGTGGGACTACGCCAAAGCCGAGGCGGGGGCGCTCCGGGGCGCCGCGGGGCTGATCGACGCCACCGCCTTCACCAAGCACCTCGTGCGCGGGCCGGGGGCGACGGCGTTCCTCGACGGGTTCACCTGCAACAGGCTGCCGAAGGTCGGGCGGATCAACCTGACCTACGCGCTGACCGAGGCGGGCACGGTGCGCACGGAATACACCATCGTGCGGTTGGGCGAACACGCGTATTACCTGGTCTCGGCAGGCGCCTGGACGGCCTATGACGCCGATTACCTGATGAAGGCCGCCGAGGATTTCACGGGATCGGGCGGTGGCTACGTCGACATCCATGACGTGACGACGCAGTGGGGCGTCTTCGCTCTTGCCGGGCCGAAGGCGCGCGACGTGCTGAAGGACCTGGTCAAGGATTCCGACCCCGCGACGGTCCTGGGCAACAAGCGGTTCCCGTGGCTCAGCATGCGCAACATCGAGCTGGGCATGTGCCCCGTCCGCGCGATCCGCGTGGCCTACACGGGCGAGTTGGGCTGGGAATTGCACCACCCGATCGAGATGCAGAGCTACCTCTGGGATCAGCTGATGCTGGCGGGCGAAAAGCACGGGATGAAACCGGTGGGCGCGCGGGCGCAGAACTGGCTCAGGCAGGAGAAATCCTACCGTGCCTTCGGCACCGAGCTTGGCCGCGACGCGACGCCGCTGGAGGCGGGGCTGGACAGGTTCGTGGACCAAGGCAAGGATTTCACCGGCAAGGCCGCGATGGTGGAGACCGGCATCCGCGCGTCCTGCGTCACCGTGCTGATCGACGGGCCGCAAGATGCCGACCCCTGGGGGCGCGAGGCGCTGCTCCACGGGGACGAGAAGGTCGGGCGACTGACGTCGGGCGGCTATTCCGTAGCCTTCGGCAAGCAGATCGGCATGGGCTATGTCCGGCCCGATCTGGCCGCCGTCGGCACCAGGCTGAAGCTGCGGATGTTCGCCGAGCTGTGGGACGCCGAGGTGGTCGAGGACAGCCCCTACGACCCGCAGAACGCCCGCATCCGCGCCGACGGGTAAGGCCCGGTCACGGCCCAAGCCCCGCCGCGCGCCGCAGCGCGAGTTTGGCCGGGTCGTCCGAGGTCGTCAGGTCGGCAAAGACCTCGTCGGTGGCGTGCTTGTAGCTCAGCTCGTAGAACAGACGGTGCTGCGACCAGGCCAGGAACCCCGCCCCGATCAGGCCCGGCGGGCGCACATGCAGATCGTCGGGGTTCATGCCCCGATCGGTCGCACCCTGCCCGACCAGCAGGCTGCGCATCACCGTCGAGATCAGGCCTGGCGCGCGCGGCGCGCGCTTGCCGAAGGGCATCACGGTGCGCTTCAGCAGATCGGCCCGGCCCGGCAGGCTCTCGTAGTCGACGTGGATGGTTTTCGATGTGTCCTTCTGCACGTTCACCACCACGTTCGGGCCCGATTTCAGCCCGTGCATGTCGCGAAACGGCATGTTGTCGATGCAGCCGCCATCGACCAGCATTTCGCCCTGCGCGGTGAAGAAGGCCGGCAGGATGCCCGGAATGGCGGAGGAGGCGCGGACCGCCTCCCACAACGGCCCACGGCGCAGCACGCGTTTCTCCATCGTCGAAAGATCGGCGCAGACGGCATAGAAGGGCAGCCACAGATCCTCGATCGGGTCGGTCCCGTAATGCTCGCGCAAGGCGGCATCCAGCACCTTGTGATCGAGAAAGGCGTATTTCGGCACGGTGACGCGCCGCATCGCGCCGGAGCGCACGAAGATCCGCTCCACCCGCGGCCCGATCTCCAGCGCAGGCACGCCAAGCGCGATGGCCCCCGCCATGGCACTGCCGACCGAGGTGCCGCCGACGATGTCGATGGGCAGCCCCGCCTCCTCCATCGCGCGCCAGACCCCCACATGCGCGACACCGAAGGCGCCCCCGCCCGACAGCACCAGCCCGACCGCGCGACCGGCCAGAAACCGGCCCAGCCGCGCCATGTCGGCGCCATCCCCGGTCAGGGCGACATGGTGGTGCAGGAACACCGGGCGGCTATCGAGCCAGCGCGCGGTGCCCGTGGCCTTCTGCATCCGGTGCGGGTGGATCAGCACCAGCCGCCGCTGCGCCTCGGGCAGGATCGAAAGGGCCGCCTGCTCGATCTCGGACGGCGGGGTGTAGCGGACCGACTGGGCGACGAACACCGCCTGATCGGCCTGCCTGAGCGCGGCATGCGACCAGGCGCCGGCCTCGGGGGTGGCGACGAACAGCACGATGTCGGCCTGCCGCTCCTGATCATTGAGCCAGGCCACGGCATCGCTGCCGGCCGGATCGGCCGTCGGGCCCAGCGCCGCGCGGAACACCTGTTCGGTCACGACCGTCACCGCATGATGCGCGCCGATGGCGGCGGCCAGGTCGGGCACGAAGCGCGCCGGCAAGGGCGCCTGACCGGACGGCAGGATGCAGAAGGTGCGGGCCGGCGGGCGGCTCGGGTCCGGCAGGACGCGGGCCGAGGTCCGGGCCAGCCGGCCAGCCAGTTCGGCGGCGATCGACGCGGCAAGCTCGGGGTTCTCGCGGCACAGCGCGTCATAATCGGCGCGGGTGATCCTGAGCACGATGCTGTCGCGCGCCGCGATCACGTCGGCGGTCCTGGGCTGGCCGGTGAAGAACGCGATCTCGCCGATGACCGAACCCGCGCCGATCTCGGCCAGATCGGTTCCGTCACGCTCGACGCGGAACCGGCCGGTGTGCACGAGGTACATCTCGTCGGCGCTGCTGGCGGCGGCGATCAGGATCTCGCCCCGATGCACGCGCTGTTGCGGCAGCCGGGCCAGCGCCGCCCCCTCCAGCACGGCAAAAAGCCCTTGCGGGGCGAACTCATCGACGGTCGTCATGCGGCCTCCCATCCGGGCGCGCTCGACCCCGGCGGCCGGAAGCATAGGATGCAAGATCGCGAAAGGCGACAGTTTTCCGGGCGTTACGGCGCGGTTCGGCGCTCGAAGACCAGCAGGAGGTTGTTGGCCGGCATCGCCACCGTCTCGACATGGCGCAGGCCCGCGGCAACCACATGCGCGCAGGTGTCGATGACATCCTTGTAGCCGATGGCCGGTTCCTGGGCCCTGAGGCGCGCATCGAAGGCGGCGTCGCCGTCGCTCGTCGCGCCACCGTCGCGCAGGAAGGGGCCGTAGAGCGCGAAGATGCCGCCCGGCGCCAGCGCCGCGGCGACCTCGGTCAGCACCGTCTCGGCCTCGGGAATGGAGATGAGGTGCAGAAGGTTCACCACCACGATCAGGTCGGCGGGCCCGTGCTCTGCCGCCCAGCCGGGGCGGGCAGCGTCCAGATCCAGCGGCGGGCGGATGTTGCGCAGCCCCGCTTCCCCGGCATGCGCCATGATCGAGGCGCGGCGGGCCGGGTCGGGGTCGCTGGGTTGCCAGTCGAGCCCCGGCATCGCCGCGGCAAAGCGCACCACATGCTCGCCGGTGCCCGACGCGATCTCCAGCGCACGTCCGGCGGGTGGCGCCAGCCGCAGAAGTTCGGTGCAGATCGCCGCGCGGTTCCGCAGCGCCGAGGGGGCAGACAGCCGGGCGTCGCCGCCTGCCTCCCCCGGTGCGTCGGGCAGGTCGAGCCGCCGGATCACTGCTGTTGCTGCATCATGATGTTCATCGCACCGCTTTCCGCCATGCGGGCCATCATCACTTCCATCACGCCGCAGCTTTGCACCAGCGCCTGCGTCTGCGCCTCGGTCATGCCATCGGGCGTGTCGATGCCCTCGTCGATTTCGCCGTTCATCAGCGACTCGGCGGTGGCGCCGTCCAGCGCCACTTCCATCTGGTCGAGCATCTGGTCGACGTTGGCCTCGCCCACGGCGTCGACATAGCCATCGAGCATGCAGGAATAGGCGGTGCGCGTGCGGTCGTCCCAGGCCGGGTCGGGCAGATTGCCCTCGAGCGCGGGGATCTGGGCCACCAGCGCCTCGTTCATCAGGCCGTTGGCCTGCTCGGACAGAACCTCCATCCGGTCGAGCTGCGATTGCGCCAGGGCGGGCAGCGGCGCGATCAGGCCGGTGGCGAGGGCGGCGGCGGTGAGGACGCGGGGAATGGTCATGGGCTCTCCTTCGGGGTTGTCTCGGGGGGAATGTAGGGGCTGCGGTCCTGGCGGAAAACCGGAGGTTTGCCTGCCCTCAGCGAAAACGCGCCGGGCTGAGCGCCGCGACGATGGCGGGCTCCAGGTCCGGGGGGCGCCCGCCGATCAGGTCTGCGACAAGGCGCGAGGCCGCCGGCGCGGTCTGAAATCCGTAGCCGCCCTGCCCCGCAACCCAGACGAAGCCGGGGTCATTTGCGTCGGGGCCCAGCACCAGCGCGCGGTCGGGCGCGAAGCTGCGCAGCCCCGCCCAGGACGCGGTCAGGCGCGTGACCTCCTCGGTGACGAAAGCCTGGTAGCGGGCGATGCCCTCGGCAAGCGTCAGATCCTCGGGCCAGGCATCGTGCGGCGCGGCGACCGGGTCTTCCTCGGCGGGAGAAACGATCAGCTGGCCGGCGTCGGGCTTGGCGTACCAGCCCTCGCCCGCGCCCAGCAGCATCGGCCAGCGCGCGACGTCGTGGCCGCCCGGCGCCGGGATGCGCGCGACCGACCGGCGGTAGGGGGTGATGCCGAGGGGCGCGATGCCCGCCATCGCGGCGACGCCATCGGCCCAGGCGCCGGCGGCGTTCACGAGGGTGCGGGCGGTGTGATCGGTGTCCTTCGTCCAGACCTGCCAACCGCCGCCGCGTTTCTCGATCCGGGTCACGGCCGCCCCGGTCTGCACGGTGCCGCCATTGGCGCGGATGGTGCGGGCGAAGTGCTGGATCAGCCGGTCGGTGTCGATGTCCCACGCATCGTCATGCGCCGCCGCCCCGGTGATCGCCTGCGGGTTCAGCACCGGCACGCGCGCGATGGCCTCCTCCAGGGTGATCTCGGACAGGCCCATCTTGGCGACGTCATGGGCGAATGCCTCCTCCTCCCCCGCGCCTGCCAGCAGCATCAACCCGCGCGGGCTGAGCACCCCGCCGTCGAGCGTCTCGTGATCGGCGCGGGAGGCGAGGTTGAGCGCGACGGTGACGGCATGGCCGTACTGCGCCTCGTAAAGCGCGGCGGACCGGCCCGAGGCGTGATAGGCGAGCGCCGCTTCGGCCTCGAGCAGCAGGACGCTGCCCAGCTCGGACAGGCGCGCGCCCGCGGAAATGCCGGCGATGCCGCCGCCGATGATGAGGAAATCATGGGTCATGGGCGCATCGGTGGCACGGGGAAAGGGCGAAGTCTAGCCCGCCCCCGCGCTCCGCCGCATCAGCGACAGCGCACCCCAGAGCAGCAGCGCAGGCAGCACGACGGTGCGCAACGCGAAGATGCCGATGATGGTGAGCGTGGCCCGAAACAGCGTGTCGGCCTGCGACATGAGGATGACGGCGGCCTGCCGGTAGCGGCCCACGGCGCCGAAGGTCTCGCTCACGCCTTCGCCCGCCGACTGGAACGGCGACCACCAGGTCGATGACGCGGCGTCCTCGTCCGGCACCTCGGACGGCGCCGCGATGTCGCCATCGCCGCCCGACCCGACAAGGATGCGCGCCTCGGTCGTCACGCTGTCAAGGTCTGCCATCGCCTCCGCCCATTGCGCGGCGGTGATGCGGTCGCCAAGTGCGACGCCACCGGCGAAGCCCAGCGGCAGGATCACGCCCAGGACCGCGCCCAGCCGCATCGCATAGGCCGCGGCCGTGCGCATGCCGTCGATGGCGGGCAGCAGGTCATCGGCCACCCGCAGCAGGCAACCCAGCCCGAACAGGCACAGGCCCAGCGCCGCGACTGGCGCAAAGCCCACGGTGGCCAATGCCGCCCCCGCCGCGACCGCGAAGACCACGTCGGCCACCCGTTCCACCGTGTCGTCGACGGGTTCAAGCACCTTGAGCGGCTGCAGGCTCGCCTGCGCGCCGACCGACGCACCGATCTCGATCTCCTGCGCGGTCGACAGCGCGGCGTTGATGATCCGCAGCGAAACGTAGACCGTCGCCGTGGCGGCCGCGATCTCCTCGGCCGCCGCGCCTGCAGGGGCGAGCGCCGGGTTCACCGGACCGCGCCCCGACAGCTCCCACAGGCCGATGGCAAGGGCGAGGACACCCAGGAGGGCGATCAGCCCCGTCCGCCCCCTCACAGCATGCTCGGCACGACCAGATCCGGCGGCCTATGCCCGTCGGCGAAGGTCTTGATGTTGATCAGCACCTTCTCGCCCATCTCGATCCGCCCCTCGCGGGTGGCCGAGCCCATGTGCGGCAGCAGCACCACATTGGGCAGCTCACGCAGGCGCGGGTTCACCTCGCGGCCCTTCTCGAAGACGTCGAGGCCGGCGCCTGCGATCTCGCCCGCGCGCAGCATCCGGGTCAGGGCGTTCTCGTCGATCACCTCGCCGCGCGAGGTGTTCACGATCACCGCCTCCTTCTTCATCAGCTTCAGCCTGCGCGCGTTCATCAGGTGGAAGGTGGAGGGCGTGTGCGGGCAGTTGACCGAAACCACGTCCATCCGCGCGATCATCTGGTCGAGGCTTTCCCACCAGGTCGCCTCCAGCGCGGCTTCGAGATCGGCATGGACGCGGCGGCGGTTGTGGTAATGCACCTGCATCCCGAAGGCACTGGCGCGGCGCGCGACCGCCTGCCCGATCCGCCCCATCCCGAGAATGCCGAGCCGTTTGCCCGCCACGCGCCCGCCCATGTAGGCGGTGGGCGCCCACCCTTCCCAGTTGCCGGCCTGCATCGCGGCCATGCCCTCGGGCAGGCGGCGCAGCACGGCCAGGATCAGGGCCATCGCCATGTCTGCGGTGTCGTCGGTCATCACGCCCGGCGTGTTCGACACCAGGATGCCGCGCTGGCGGGCGGTGGCGACGTCGACGTGATCGACCCCCGCGCCATAGTTGGCGATCAGCTTCAGCCGGTCGCCCGCCTGCCCCAGCATGCCGCCGTCGATCCGGTCGGTGATGCAGGGCACGATCACGTCGGCGCGCGCCATCGCGGCGACAAGCTCGGCCTTGGTCATCGGCTTGTCGTCGTGGCGCAGCTCCACGTCGAACAGTTCGGTCATCCGCGTCTCGACGATCTCGGGCAACCGTCGCGTCACGACAACACTCAGACGTTGAGCTGGCATCGGACCCTTCCTCTTTCTGGCATTTCCGCCTGTGCCATGACACTCTCCGATCAGGTCCGGGGGTGCAAGCCGCGAGGCTGACGCAGTGTCGGACCGTCACAAGAAAAAGAAACGCCCCGGATCACAGGGGCGCACAAGGGCAGAGACGAGCGGGATGCAGGAACGAAGCGGACGAAGCGGCCTTGTGGCGGCCTGCGTTGGCGTGGCGCTGGCCCTGGCCGGCGCGGCCGGCGCGCAGGACAGGCCGCAGACGCAACCGATGCCCCGGCCCGTGGCGATGACGGCGGCAGTGGCGGCCGGGGGCGCCCCGGTGATCGAGACGCCGGCAGCCTTGCAAAGCCTCGCCCCGGCCGCAGCGCCCGGCGCCTCCGGCGATCCACGGGTCGGGTCGGTCACCGGCTTTCCGATCCCGCGGTATGTGTCGATCAAGGCCTCCGAGGCCAACGCGCGGCGCGGGCCATCCCGCAGCCACCGCATCGACTGGGTCTTCCAGCGCCGCGGCATGCCGGTCATGGTCGTGGCCGAACACGGTCACTGGCGCCGCGTGGTCGACCGCGACGGCGCCGGCGGCTGGATTCACTACACCCTGCTCTCGGGCGAGCGCACCGCCATCGTCGAGGTCGAGCGCCTGCAGCTTTTCCAGCGGCCCGATCGCGCCTCGCTGGTGCGCGCCGAGGCGGAGCGGGGCGTGATCGGCGGCCTGCGCCAATGCGCCGCCGACTGGTGCGAGATGGAGGTCGGCGGCTTCCGCGGCTGGGTCGAGACACGCGCGCTGTGGGGTGTGGACCCGGGCGAGAGCTTCGACTAAGCCGCTGATGGCGCCGATGGCGCACCCCGGCCACCCTCCACACAGGTTTGCGACCCCCATGGCCCAGGATACCCGTACCCTGCCCGCGGCGGCACTTGCCACCCGGCTCGCCTTTCTGGTGGCAGGCTTCATCATGGCGTGCTGGGCGCCGCTGATCCCCTTTGCCAAGACGCAGGTGGGGGCCAGCGAGGGCGTTCTGGGCCTGCTGCTGCTGTGTCTCGGGCTCGGGTCCATCGTGGCGATGCCGGTCACCGGCTACATCAGCGCGCGCACGGGGGCGCGGCCGATGATCCTGCTTGGCGGCTACGGCCTCGTGCTGCTGCTGCCGGCGCTGGTGCTGGCCGAAACCGTCGTTCTGCTGGGCATCGCGCTGGCGCTGTTCGGGGCGGCACTGGGCACCGTCGACGTGGCGATGAACGTGCATGCCGCAGAGGTGGAGGCGCGGACCGGCCGCCCGATGATGTCGGGGTTCCACGCGATGTGGAGCGTCGGCGGCATCCTGGGGGCGGGCGGCGTGACGCTGCTGCTCTGGGCCGGGGCCGCGCCGGTCGTGGCGGCGCTGGCGGGCAGTGGCCTTGCCCTGGCCGCGCTTCTGGTGGCGACGCCGCGCTTCCTGCGGGCGGCGGGCGGCGCGCCGCCGACGCTTGCCCTGCCGAAGGGCATCGTGCTGGTGCTGGCGGTGCTGACGGCGATCACCTTCCTTGTCGAAGGCGCGGTGCTCGACTGGGGCGCGTTGCTGATCGTGGCGCAGGGGCTGCTCGACGCGACGGCGGCAGGCACCGGCTACCTGCTGTTCTCGGTCGCGATGACGGTGGCGCGGCTGACCGGCGACAGGATCGTCGCGGCGCTGGGGCAACGGCTGGTGCTGCTGCTGGGCGGGCTGGTGGCGATGCTCGGCATCGGCCTGACGCTGGTGCCCGGATCGGTGGCGCTGGCGCTGACCGGCTTCGCGCTCATCGGGCTGGGCTGCGCCAATCTGGTGCCGGTGGTCATCAGCCTTGCCGCCCGCCAGCCCGACATGGCGCCGGGGCTGGCAGTGGCGGCGGTCACCACCACGGGCTACGCCGGCATCCTGCTTGGCCCCGCGCTGATCGGCTTCGCGGCGGAGGCCACCAGCCTCGTGCTGGCCTTCGCCCTTCTGGCGGCACTGATGGCGGTGTTCCCGCTGACCGCGCGCCAGGTGACGCGTTAGGCGACCTTGTCGAGCCCGCGCCCCTTCAGCAGCGCCTCCACCCCCGGCATCCGGCCCCGGAACGCGGTGTAGAGCACATCCGCCTCCTGGCTGCCGCCGGCCGACAGGATGAACGTCTCCAGCTTCCGCGCCGTTTCGGCATCGAAGGGCCCGCCCGCCTCGCCGAAGGCGGCGAAGGCATCGGCATCCATCACCTCGGACCACATGTAGCTGTAGTAGCCGCTGGAATAGCCGTCGCCGCTGAACACATGGGCGAAATGCGGCGTCGCGTGGCGCATGCCGATGGCGCGTGGCATGCCCAGCCCCTCCAGCGTCACGGCCTGCGCCTCCATCGGGTCGGCGGGCGCCTCCTCGCCGGCGTGGAAGTCGAGATCGACCAGCGCCGAGGCGACATATTCCACGGTCTGGAACCCCATGTCGTAGGTCTGCGCCGCCAGCAGCCGGTCGAGCATCTCGCGCGGCATCGGCGCGCCCGTCGTGGCGTGGCGGGCGTGTTTCTCCAGCACTTCGGGCACTTCCAGCCAGTGCTCGAACAGCTGGCTCGGCAGTTCCACGAAATCGCGCGCCACCGATGTGCCTGAGATCGAGCCATAGGTCACATCCGACAGCATCTGGTGCAGCGCATGCCCGAACTCATGAAACAGCGTGCGCGCGTCGTCATAGGACAGCAGCGCCGGGTCGCCCTTGGCGAAGTTGCAGATGTTGACCACGATGGGCCGCACATCGCCGCCCAGCTTCTTCTGGCTGCGCATCGCCGAACACCACGCGCCCGACCGTTTCGAGCCGCGGGCGAAATAGTCGCCGATGAACACCGCCACATGCGCGCCGCCCCGCGTCACCTCCCAGGCCCGCGCGTCGGGGTGGTAAAGCGGCAGGTCGAGCGCCTTGAACTCCAGCCCGAACAGCCGGTTGGCGCAATCGAAGGCCGCCCCGATCATCGCGTCGAGCTGGAAATACGGCTTCAGCTCCGCCTCGTCCAGATCATGCTCGGCCAGCCGCCGCTTTTCGGAATAGTAGCGCCAGTCCCACGGCTCCAGCTCGCCGTTCACGCCGTCCGAATGCAGCATCGCGGTCAGCTTCACCGCATCTGCCTCGGCCTGGGCCAGCGCCGGCTCCCACACCTGCATCAGCAACTCGCGCACCGCCTGCGGCGTGCGCGCCATCTCGGTTTCCAGCTTGTAGTCGGCGAAACTGTCGTAGCCCAGCAGCATCGCCCGCTCCGCCCGCAGCGCCAGCACCTCGGCGGCGATGTCGCGGTTGTCGGTCTCGCCCCCGGACATGCCGCGCGCCGTCCACGCCTTGTAGGCGATCTCGCGCAGGTCGCGGCGGGGACTGAACTGCAGGAACGGCACGATCAGCGAGCGCGACAGCGTCACCACCGGCCCATCCTGCCCCTTTTCCCGCCCGGCCTCGCGGGCGGAGGCAACGACGAAGTCGGGCAACCCCTCCAGATCCGCCTCGCCCAGCGGCAGGACCCACGCCCGCTCATCGGCCAGCAGGTTCTGGCTGAACTGCGTTCCCAGAACGGCGAGGCGGCTTTTCACCTCGGTCAGCCGGTCGCGCGCATAGCCTTCCAGGGCTGCGCCCGCGCGGCTGAAGCTGCGATGGGTCAGGAACAGCACGCGCATCTGCTCGTCGCTCAGGCCCAGCGTCTCGCGGCTCTGCCACACCGCGTCGATCCGGGCAAAGAGTGCCGCGTTGTTGGTGATCTCCGAGGCATAGGCCGACAGCTTCGGCGCGAATTCGCGCTGCAACGCCTCGCGCGCGGGCGTCGATTCCGCCCCGGCGAGGTTGTAGAACACCCCCGCCACCCGGTCGAGCGTGGCATCGGCAAGCTCCAGCGCCTCGATGGTGTTGGCGAATGTCGGCGGCTCGGGATTGTCCGCGATCGCCGCGATCGTCGCCCGTCCTTCGTCCAGCGCGGTCTCCATCGCCGGGCCGAACTGCGCATCCTCGATCAGGTCGAAGGGCGGCAGGGCAAAGGGGGTTTTCCAGTCGTCGAGCAGCGGATTGGTCATCGGGGCAAATCTCCTTTGCCCCGAAAGATAGGCCAATGGCCACTTGGCTGCGAGGGCCTATTGCACGGTGACGGTGATCACATCGCTGACGATCGGCGGGTCATGGGGCACATGGTTCATGTCGCCCAGCACCAGTTGCAGCGTGTGTTCGCCCGGCGGCAGGTCGAGCGTCACCTCGGTCTGGCCGCCGCCGAAATGGCGGTGGTTGTCGTCGGCCGGCAGCGGATAGAGGAACTCCTCCTCCGCGTCCGGCCCCTCGCCCAATGCTGCGCGGTTGACCAGCAGGTGATGGTGGCCGGTCATTTCCAGATCGGTGCCCGCAGGCGCGACCCCCATGCCCGACAGGCCGAAGCGCACCGTCAGCGGGCTGGTGACACTCGACCCGTTCTCGATCCCGATGAAATACACCTGCGCGCCCTCGGGGGCAGGCATGCCCTGCCCGAAGGCGGGGCCGGCGGTGGCAAGCAATGCGGCGAAAAGCAGTTTCTTCATGGCAGCGTCCTCCCTTGACGTAAGGGAAATCTGGGCGCAGGGCGGGAAAAGTCCAGCGCTGTTTCAGATCCCGCCGCAGACCGGGCAATCGGGGCGCCGCTTCACCGCGATCTCGCGGGTCTCGGCGTGGAGCGCGTCATGGATGACCATCCGCCCCCGCAACCCGCGACCGGCGCCGGTGATCTCCTTCACCGCCTCCAGCGCCATCATCGATCCGATGACACCCGGCAGCGCCCCGATGACGCCGGTTTCCGCGCAGGTCGCCGAAAGGCCCGGCGCGGGCGCCCTGGGAAAGATGCAGGCCATGCACGGCGCGCCGCCCGCCGGATCGTAGAGCGTCACCTGCCCTTCCCAGGCCGAGATCGCGCCCGCGATCAGCGGGCGGCCCACGGCCACGGCGGCCGCGTTGACCATCGCGCGGGTGGCGAAGGCATCGGTGCCATCCAGGATCAGGTCGTACTCGGAAAACAGCGTCTCGGCGATCTCGGGCGTCAGCATCCGGTTGTAGGGCCGCAGGTCCACCCGCGGGTTCAGCGCCGCGACGGCCCTTTGCGCCGAAAACACCTTGGGCATACCCTGCCCGTCGTCGGTGTGGATCACCTGCCGCTGCAGGTTCGACAGGCTCACCCGGTCGGCGTCGATCACCCCGATGCGCCCCACCCCCGCCGCCGCGAGGTACAGGATCGCCGGCGAGCCCAGCCCCCCCGCGCCGATGACCAGCACCGCGGCATCCTTCAGCGCGCGCTGCCCGCCACCGCCGATCTCAGGCAAGGTGATGTGGCGGGCGTAGCGTTCCAGTTCCTCGTCGGTGAACGGGCCCCTGGGTGCCTCGGGCGCCGCGGCGACGCGCCCGGCCTCGGCGGTTTCGGCCCGCGCCCGGATGCGCCCCAGCGCGGCGCGGTAGCCGATCACCAGCGCCACGAGAACGCCCAGCACCAGCCATTCCGCCAGCGATCCGCCCAGCGCCGTGCGCAGGGCGTTGTCCTCGGGCAGCACGATCTGCACCGCCAGCACCGCCAGGTACAGCAGCCCCAGCATGTAGAGCCGCGCCTGCACCGGCGCCCGCATCAGATGGCCCACGCCCCACAGCAGCGCGGCCAGAAACAGGACGAAGATCATCAGCCCGCCCCGGTGGAGCCGAAACCGCCCGCACCCCGCGCCGTGTCGTCGAGCGACCGGGCCGCGACCCAGCGCGCCGCCGCGACCGGCGCGATCACCGCCTGCGCGATCCGCGCGCCGTGGCGGACGCGAAACGCCGCCGCGCCGAAATTCACCAGGATCACGCCAAGCGGCCCGCGATAGTCGCTGTCGATCGTGCCGGGGCTGTTGGGCAGGCCCACCCCGTGGCTCAGCGCAAGGCCCGAGCGCGGCCGAACCTGCATCTCGTGGCCCGCGGGGATCGCCACGCGCAGGCCCGTCGGCACCAGAAGCCGCGCGCCCGGTTTCAGCAGCAGCCCGTGCAGCCGGTCCTCTGCACGCAGGTTCGCGCGCAGGTCCGCGCCCGCCGCCCCGGCGCTCGCATAGTCGGGCAAGGCCACCGCGTGGTCGGCCCACTCCTCGCGCAGAACCTCGATCACAACGGCCACGGCGTCCCCTTCATCTTTCGCCAAATACGCATATGCGCCGCGCGACGCTCAGGCCAAGGCCTCGGCGATGCGCGCGGCCAGACGCCGCGCCACCTCGGGTTTCGCCATCCGCGGCCAGGCCTCGGCGCCATCGGCGGTGATCAGCACCACCGCGTTCTCGGCCCCGCCCATGATGCCGGTGCCGGGCGAGACGTCGTTGGCCACGATCCAGTCGCAGCCCTTGCGCGCGCGCTTGGCCGTGGCGTGGGCCTCCACCGTCTCGGTCTCGGCGGCGAAGCCCACGACGAGGCGGGGTCGGCCCTCACCCATCTGCGCCACACCGGCCAGGATGTCGGGGTTCTCGGCGAACTGCAGCGCGGGCGCCGCGCCGCTGCCATCCTTCTTCATCTTCTGCCCGGCGGCGTTGGCGACGCGCCAGTCGGCCACGGCAGCGGCAAAGACGGCGGCGTCGGCCGGCAGCGCGGCCTTCACGGCGCCGGCCATCTCCAGCGCCGTTTCCACCCGCACCACGTCCACGCCGCCGGGCGGCGGCACCGAGGCCGGGCCGGTCACGAAGGTGACCTTCGCCCCCAGGTCGCGCAACGCGGCGGCCAGCGCCGCGCCCTGCGCGCCCGAGGACCGGTTGGCGATGTAGCGCACCGGGTCTATGGGCTCATGCGTTGGACCCGAAGTCACCAGCACATGCCGGCCCTTCAGCGGCCCCTCGGCCAGCGCCGCGCCCACCGCCGCCACGATCTCGGGCACCTCGGCCATGCGCCCCGGCCCGAACTCGCCGCAGGCCATCGCGCCCTCGTCGGGGCCGACCACCAGCACGCCGTCGCCTTGCAGGGTGGCGAGGTTGCGCTGCGTCGCGGGGTGCTGCCACATCCGCACGTTCATGGCGGGCGCGATCAGCACCCGCTTGTCCGTCGCCATCAGCAGCGTCGAGGCCAGATCGTTGGCATGGCCGTTCGCCATCTTGGCCATCAGGTCGGCGGTCGCAGGCGCCACCACCACCAGATCGGCGGCGCGCGACAGCTCGATATGGCCCATCTCGGCCTCGTCCGTCAGGTCGAACAGGTCGCGGTAGACCTTTTGCGCGGCGAGTGCCGAGGCCGACAGCGGCGTCACGAATTCCTCGGCCGCCCTTGTCAGCACCGGCGTCACCGCCGCGCCCCGGTCGCGCAAGCGGCGGATCAGGTCGAGCGCCTTGTAGGCCGCGATGCCGCCGCCGATGATCAGAAGAATGCGCTTGTTCGCCAGCATGATCAGCCGCCCCTTGCCGGACGCGAAGGTAAGGACGCGCCCGGACAAGGGCAATGGCTATCGTCAGCGGAAGGCGGCGCAGGGGTCGGGGCGGTCGACCGGGTCCGACAGCGCCCAGAGGTCGAAGGGCACATCGCCCTCGGGCACGTCCTCGAACTGGCCCAGCGCGAACACCGTCACATCGGGCGCCGCAGTGGCGAGCAGCGCCGGCACGCCCCGGTCGCGGCGGGCGTGGCCGTTGCCGGTGATGACGACGACAGGCGCGCCATGCGCCGCCAGCGCCGTCAGCGCCGCATCCGCAAGGGCCGCGTCGCGCAGGCGCTGCGCCTCGACGAAACCGGGCAGGATCTCGGGCGGGAGCGCATCGCAATGGGCGGCAAGCTGTTCGGCCTCGCGCGCCTCCTGCTCGGCGTCCGGCAAGGGCTCGGTCAGCCCGAACCGCGCCGCATCGCCGGCGAACACGGCGGCCGCGCCGCCCTCGAACGCAGCCCGCGAGGTCTCGCGGTCGACATGGGCGCCGTAGATCGGCACCTCCGCCGCAAAGGCGAACAGCGGCGCGTAGTACGCGAAATCCGGCCAGCCCGAGGTTTCCCAGTCGAGCGCGTCGGCCAGGGCATCGGCGTCGACGGCCAGGGCCGGGGTGACGATCCCGGCCTCCTCGGCCGAGATCATCTCGAACACTATGGCCGAGGGGCCGAGCCTGGCCAACACCTCGGCCTGGCGCGCGTGATGACCGGGGTTGTCGTGCACCTCGCCCAGGATCACGATCTCGACCCTGCCCGCGGCATCGAGAATGGCAGGCAGCTCGGCGGTTTGCGCAGCGGCACCTGTGCCGGCCAGCGCAACGGCGCCGGCCATGAGGAAACGGTTATGCCCCACGGATCACCGCAAGGCAGCGAACGTCAGGGCAACCGCACCGCGCGGATGATCCGCGATCGCCACATCGGGTTCGGCGCTGACGAGGGAGAAGGCGAACAGCCCCGCCAGCAATACCAGCGGCGCGTGCAACATCATGCGGCGAAGAATGACCGGACCTCCTTCGACTGCGCCTCGAGCGTCTTGCGCATCTTGGCGAAGGCCGCGGCTTCGAGCTGGCGCACGCGCTCCTTGCTCAGCCCCAGTTCGGAGCCGAGGCTTTCAAGCGTCCGCGGGTCCTCGCGCAGCTTGCGTTCGCGCACGATGAAGCGTTCGCGGTCGTTCAGCGCCTGCATGGCGGTGATCAGCCAGTCGCGCAGCTGTTCCGTGTCGTGGGTTTCCGCAACGATCTCCGACGCCTGGGTGCTGGTATCCTCCAGCGCGTCGATCCATTCGCGGCCTTCGTCATCCACCGACTGCGTGGCGTTGAGCGAATAGTCGGACCCGGCGAGCCGGCCCTCCATCATCTCGACGTCATGCAAGGGCACGCCCACCTCGGTCGCGATCATCTGGCGCATCTGGTGCTTGTCGAGCCTTTGCCCCGAGGCCATCGACTCGCGCTCCAGCCGCGCCTGCACCCGGCGCATGTTGAAGAACA
>Ga0008835_100264_pt1 | contig 59607 bp, 55 predicted proteins | sample HotLakConsoUCCRE_FD_62215 | JGI IMG/M metagenome (GOLD analysis project Ga0008835, IMG submission 62215) | Hypersaline microbial mat communities from Hot Lake, Washington, USA - Hot Lake Consortium UCC-RE (Hybrid Assembly) ... | reverse complement strand
CCTGTCGATCCTCTACCGGATGTCGCCGGAGCAGTGCCGCATGATCATGGTTGATCCCAAGATGCTGGAACTGTCGGTCTATGACGGCATTCCGCACCTGCTCTCGCCGGTCGTGACCGATCCCAAGAAAGCCGTCGTCGCGCTGAAATGGGCCGTGCGCGAAATGGAGGACCGCTATCGCAAGATGTCGAAGATGGGCGTGCGCAACATTGACGGCTTCAATGCCCGCGTGGCGGAAGCGAGCGCCCGCGGCGAGGTGATCACCCGCTCGGTCCAGACCGGATTCGACCGCGAGACCGGGGAGGCGATCTTCGAAGAGGAGGAGATGAGCCTCGATCAATTGCCCTATATCGTCGTCATCGTCGACGAGATGGCCGATCTGATGATGGTCGCCGGCAAGGAGATCGAGGGCGCCATCCAGCGCCTCGCCCAGATGGCGCGCGCGGCCGGCATCCACCTGATCATGGCGACCCAGCGCCCCTCGGTCGATGTCATCACCGGTACGATCAAGGCGAATTTCCCCACCCGCATCTCCTTCCAGGTCACGTCGAAGATCGATTCACGCACGATTCTGGGCGAGATGGGCGCCGAACAGCTTCTCGGACAGGGCGACATGCTCTACATGGCCGGTGGCGGGCGCATTACCCGCGTGCACGGGCCTTTCGTCTCTGATGACGAGGTCGAGCATGTCGTGGCTCACCTCAAGACGCAGGGACGCCCGGCCTATCTCGATGCCGTCACCTCCGAGGAGGAGGAAGGAGGCGGCGGCTCCGGCGGCGGTGATGGCGGTGCCGTTTTCGACAAGGGTTCCTTTGGCGATCCCAATGCGGATCTCTACGATCAGGCCGTGGCGCTCGTGCTGCGCGACAAGAAGGCCTCGACCTCATACATCCAGCGGCGCCTGCAGATCGGCTACAACCGGGCCGCATCGTTGATGGAGCGCATGGAGAACGAGGGGATCGTCGGGGCGGCCAATCATGCCGGCAAACGCGAGATCCTGCTCGAGGCACCGCGCCAGAACGGCTATGATGACGCCCTGGCCGAGGAGGGGGATTGAGGCTGCGGATACGGCGCATCGGCCCGAAACCGGCCCGATCGCCGTCGTGCTTTCGCCACAGCCGCGGGTTACCGCATGCTGAGGAGCGCATTCCGGGCGGGATGACCGGAATGTCATGGTTCGGGACGTCACGAAGGAAGGTTGGGCATGCAAATTGGTGAAACCACGCGAAAGACGATTGCAGGCGCAGCCTTCGCCGTGTTCGCGCTGGCGCTGCCGGGGGCGCCGCTGACCGGTCAGGCCGTGGCGCGCGACGATACTGCGGGAAGGCTCGCTCAGTTGCAGCAATTGCCGCCGCCGCGTCCGACCGATCTGGTCAGCGATCGGCGCGAGCTGCCGCCGCCGCCCCCCGACGTGGTGGGGATCGCGCCCGGCTCGGACCCGTCACAGGCCTCCGACGCCGGGGATGACGCCACCCTCGGCGCCGAGCAGGTGGTGGCGCGGGCCAATGATTATTTCAACGGCCTCACCACACTCTACGCGACATTCACCCAGGTGAATGCCAACGGCGATCGCCTGACCGGGCAATTGTACCTGCATCGCCCCGGTCGGCTGCGGTTCGACTACGACCCGCCAGCCACGATGCAGGTGATCGCCGACGGGCGTCAGGTGGCCATCAAGGATAACAGCCTGTCCACGCAGGATGTCTATCCGATCAACCAGACCCCCTTGAAATTCCTGCTCAATTCTCGTGTCAGGCTGGGTCGCGACGTGCGTGTACTGGGTGCCGAACAACATGATGACGAGATTGACCTGCATCTCGAGGACAGTTCCACCCTGGGAGGAACCTCACAGATCGCCCTCACCTTTGATGAAACGATGAGCACGCTGAAGCGCTGGCGCATCCGCGACCCGCAGGGCTTCAGCACCACGGTGGCGCTCGACGATATCGACCGGCGCTCGCGGCTCGATCCGAACATGTTCACGATCATGCGGGACATGCCGGGCGGCTGAGCCAGTTGGGCAGACGGCGCCGGACGCCTGATCGGCGTCGCGCCGTGAACAGCCTCTTATCAAAGTCGTTGAAAGGGCTTACACCGCCCCCATGGCTCCTCCACTTCTCCACCTGCAGGGGGTGGCGCTGACTTTCGGCGGCACACCCCTGATCGAAAATGCCGAACTCGCCGTCGGGGCGCAGGATCGTATCTGCCTCGTGGGCCGCAACGGCTCGGGGAAATCCACCCTGCTCAAGATCGCCGCCGGCCTCGCCGAGGCGGATGCCGGTTCACGCTTCGTGCAGCCGGGCGCGACGCTGCGCTATCTGCCGCAGGAGCCGGATCTCTCCGGCCACGAGACCCTGGGCGCCTATGTCGCAGCGGGACTGGCTCCGGGTGATGAGGCCTATCGCGGCGATTACCTGCTCGGTGAACTCGGGCTCGACCCCGCCCGCAGCACGCAAGCCCTGTCCGGTGGCGAGGCCCGACGGGCAGCGCTGGCGCGGATGCTCGCACCCTCTCCTGATATCCTGCTGCTCGACGAGCCCACAAACCATCTCGACCTGCCTGCCATTGAATGGCTGGAAAGCGAATTGCGCGCCATGCGCTCGGCCCTCGTCCTGATCAGCCATGACAGGCGCTTTCTGGAGACATTGTCACGCGCCACAATCTGGCTCGACCGGGGCGTGACGCGGCGACTCGATCAGGGTTTTGCGCATTTCGAGGCCTGGCGTGACAAGGTTCTGGAAGAAGAGGAACGCGACCGCCACAAACTCACCCGGAAGATCGCGGCGGAGGAGGACTGGCTTCGCTATGGCGTGACGGCCCGGCGCAAGCGCAATGTCCGCCGTCTCGGTGACCTGCACGGCCTGCGCAAGGAATTGCGCGAGCAGCGTCGCGCCACGGGCGACGTCAGGCTCGCGGCCACCGAGGCGGAAAGCTCGGGCAAGATCGTCATCGAGGCGGAGCATGTGTCGAAATCCTTCGGCGAAGGCCCGATCGTGCGGGATTTCTCCATACGCGTCGCCCGGGGCGATCGCCTCGGCATCGTCGGGCCCAACGGGGCGGGCAAGACCACGCTGATCAATCTGCTCACCGGCGCGCTCGCGCCGGATACGGGCGAGGTGCGTATCGGCGCCTCGGTGGAGATGGTGACGCTGGATCAGCGCCGCGAGAGCCTCGATTCCTCCTGGACCCTCGCCGAGGCCCTCACGGGCGGCAGTGGTGATACCGTCCGGGTCGGTGGCGAGACGAAGCATGTTGCCGGCTACATGAAGGACTTCCTGTTCCAGCCGGAACAGATGCGCACCCCGATCGGAGTGCTCTCCGGCGGTGAACGGGGCCGGCTGATGCTGGCGCGGGCGCTGGCGCGCCCTTCCAACCTGTTGGTGCTCGACGAGCCGACCAACGATCTCGATCTCGAAACCCTCGATCTGTTGCAGGAATTGCTGGCCGATTATGCCGGCACGCTGATCCTGATCAGCCATGATCGCGATTTCCTCGACCGGGTCGTCACCTCCACCGTCATCGCCGAGGGTGAGGGGATCTGGCGCGAATATGCGGGCGGCTATTCCGACATGGTGGCCCAGCGCGGCATCGGCGTGACCTCGCGCGGCGGCACGGCGACGGGCAAGGAGACCGGCAAGGAGACCGGCAAGGAAGCGGGCAAGGAAGCGGGCAAGCGTGCGGCAGAGAAGGAGGCGGGCCGCAAGGACGGCACCAGGGACAACGCCGGCGGCAGCGGCAAGCGCCGGCTCTCCTTCAAGGACAAGCACGCCCTCGAAACCCTGCCGAAGCAGATCGCGACCCTGGAGGGTCAGATCGCGAAGGTGCAGGCCATTCTCGATGATCCCGACCTGTTCAGCCGCGATCCGGGGCGTTTCGAGGCGGCAACCGCAAAGCTTCTGGAATTGCAGACCGCTCTGAACGAGGCCGAGGAGCAATGGCTCACGCTGGAGATGCTGCGCGAGGAGATGGAAGGCTGAGCGCGGCCCCGGAATGTGCGGCTCGACCGCGCGGCCCCGGCGGGCGCCGGGGTCGCAAGGATCGGGGTCCAGATATTGCTTTATGACCGCATTTTATTCTAAAGGTTGCATCAGCGCTCAAGCGAATGGCTATCCTTTTCACGCTCACCTGTCTCCCGTGAGGCCTCGACATCGCGCACCGCCGCGCCGTCCTTGAGCTTGCTCTGCCTGTCTCGCTCGAATTCTTCAGCACGGCACTCATAGTCAGCACTATAGTACACGCCCTCCTCCATCGAGATCAGATGGTCTTTTGCTTCCCGCTCACGATCAGCGAGTTCGAAGGCACGCCGGTTTTCGGGTTCCTTCAGATACGGATCACGCGTCTTGATCTGTTCACAAATAGCCATCCACTTGTCGTGGCGAATCTTTTCCTCCTCATAGCTGGCGATTCGATCGCGTTCCGCTTCGATGCTTTCACGCGCCGTCTTTTCGACATTACTCGGGGCCTGTGAATCATACAGGCAATCCGGCTGCCCGGCAGCATCCGGCGCGCGGGCATAGACCCGGATCCTGTCCGCTCGCATCTCCGGGTCTTCCTGCGCTTCGAGCCGGTCGATGGCACGCGGCATGCCGTCATAGGCGTCGTTGCGAACCTCTTCGGGGACCCAGCGCGCAGCACCGGGCGCGTCCTTCATGTCGTTCTCGTAACGCTCATAGACGCCGAGTTCACTGGTCTCCTTCGAGACGGCCATGGCCCGGACCTCGACCTCGTAGCCGCTCCTCTTGAAATCCCGGACCAGGGTCTCGGCCTTGTCCGGATCCTTCAGGGTCCCGTCGAGGATGATGTTCTTGTTCTGGTCACGCGCATCTGCGAGCAACCGGTCGCCCCAGGCACTGGCATCGTTCTGGACTTCCGAAGCGGCTGTCCGCGGCGTATCCCGGACAAGCCGGTTATAATCAGGATGCTCGCTACGCAGTGCATCGATATCGATGGAAACGGCACCACCCCTGGAATCGAATTCACGCTCTGCCTGAGCGGTAAGCTTGGATTTTCCCGCTCCAGGTTGGCCAGCAATAATGATGATTTTTGGCTTCTCGCGCGATTCGCACTCTTGCAGGGCGGGTGCAATTGATTTTTCGTATATTCTACGATTTTCTTGCTCAGATAACGTAAATCTTCCAGTCATCTGTCATCCCTCCAAAAAAGTATTTTTTCTAATTATTTTTAGCTTTCGAATTTCTTCGAATAACTCTTCCTCTTTCTTCTCATCATTGTTGCGCCTTGCATTTCCTGCCTGCTCACTGAGAAAAGCTATCTTTGCATCAATCTGGTCGATATTTCCTTCAAGTTCTTTGATGCTCTGTTCATATTCTTGAAGGGTGATTTTTTTCTCTGTCATCGTACGCACTCCGTAGTTTCTGCCGGATATCTGACAGCATTCATTGTTTCAGGATATCGCATAGCCGTTGCTGTTGCATTCCTCCTTTTCTGAGAGTTTTACGGAAACATCCACCAGAAGGTCGTCCTGATGAAGGCGAGCACCACCTCGACCACGGTGGCGAGAAAGATCAGGGCGACGATGACGAGGCCGATCATCAGCCATCTGATCAGGCGGCGCATGGGTTTTCCTTCCGATACGGCATGAGGCGCCTCAATCCTTCAGCGGGTGGACCTTCCAGCGCAGGCGGCGATCGTCGATTTCGGCGCGTGCGGCCAGATGGGCCATGGTTTCGGCATAGAGCACCCCGTCATCGGGCGAGGGGATGGCGAGCTGGGTGAACACGTCCTTGCGGATCCTGGCGCCGAAGGAGGAGGCGCCGGAGAGCGAACCGCCTCCCTTCAGCCCGTCCGAGGCACTCGAAGAACGCGAGACCAGCGTCTCGATCTGCTCGCCGAATTGCAGCGAGGCGTATTCGTTGGTGTCCTTGTCGGTATTGCGCAGGAACAGCTTCGTGGCGCAATTGCCGAGCAGATTGTAGACCGGCTCCGGGCGCGGCGTCTGCTTCAGGAGCGCATTGAGGTTCTGGAAGGCAACGATATTGGCGTGATTCGACTGGCGCGTGCGCTCGAAGGCATCCGCATCACCACGGCCCTGCCCGACGGTAAAGAAGGCCTGGAACTCATCGCAGAGGAAGAAGCTCGGCCTTTTCTTGTCCGGACGCTTGAGGATCTCGCGGTAATATTCGAGCTTTATGAAGGTGCTCACCACCCGCGCCATTACCTCGCGATCGGCAATGGGCATATAGACATAGAGGATGCGTCCGGCATCGATCATGTCGCCGATGCGCTCTGTTGATCGCCCCGCAAAGAGCGTGTCATAGGGTGGTGTGGCGAAGGCGCCGAGCATGTTCGAGACGAAGGCGCGCACGCTGCCCTTGGTGTTGTCGGGCATACCGGTCCATTCGCCACGCAGATAATCGCAGGCGCGCCTGAGATTCGCATCCTTTTCAAACTGGCTCTTGGTGACCTTATGCAGTTCGGATTTCGTTGCCTCGTCCGACATGGCCAGCCGGTAGATCTCGGCGGGCGAGGGCGGCAGGTCCCGGCGCAGCCCCCGCATCAGCCCGATCAGGGCCTGAATCAGCTGTTTCGAGCTCTCGATCCAGAAACGGTCATTGTCGCCGGTCGGGCTGAGGATTTCCATGACCGCACCGAAACGTCCGGCGACTTCCATGACATCGTCCGTGCTGTCGAGCGGGTTCCAGACCATGCCGTTCTCGCCGTCATCGGGGTCGATGATACGCAGATCGCCCTCGCGCCCGTGCCTGCGGCAGAGAGAGGCGATCTTGGCCCGGAAATCTCCCTTGGGGTCGAGGATCAGCCCGGCTGCCGGGCGTCCTGCCGCCTGTGACGAGGAGAGCAGGCCGTCGAGCAGGGCGTTGAGCACGCACACGGTCTTGCCCGAACCGGATTGTCCGAAGATGGCGGCGTTCTTGTAGAAATCATCCCAGCGCCATTCATATTCGCCAGCGACGAAACGCATCGGTGACGCGACCCTGACCGGCGGCAGCTTCTCCTGTTCGCGCGCCTGTGCTTCGATGGACTCGTTGCGCAACTGCAAGCCAGCGATCTGCATCTCCTCATGGATGCGATCGCGCAGCTCGAAAGCCTCGTAGAGCAAGGAGAGCTTGCTCGCGGCGATGACGGGAATGGCGAGCAGGCAGGCCAGGGCGCCGATAATCGCGATGATCTGCACGAAACCGGGAAGCGGCAGTTGCGGCCATTCGCCCAGCACGGCGATGCCCATGGCCGCGACCGCACCCAGCCCCGCCCCTGCGATCTTGTGGGCAAAACGCGCATAGCGCGACACCATCAGATCGACATTGCGCTGGATGACCGGGTTCGTATCGGCAAAACGCCAGTGATTCAGCGCATGCAGATAGTCCCTGAGCGGCTGCATGAAACTCCACGGGACCATGGCGGCACAACCGAAGAACAGAATCACGAGAATCAGGCGCATGAAGGGCGCATCGCCAAATTGCGGCGCGATGACGTAATGGATGACCGCTAGAAGCCCGAGCGCTCCCCACAGATTGGCGTGAAACGCGACCTGCTTGTGCCGAACGGTGGCCTGCTCGACTTGCCAGCGCGCCATGATCAGCCTCCCGCCTGCGCCTTCAGCGCCGTGACGAAGGCGTCCGACGCGCGCTCCGCCGCCTGACGGGCGGCGCCCTCCGCATCGGCGCGCGAGCCCTGGCCGGACACCCGGGCATCGAACGCGGTGGCACCCGTATAGATCCATTTGCCACCGAGATGCATCTGCAGTTCGGCTGTCGCCACCCGCTGTCCACCGATGGCGATTTCGCGCCGAATGACCTCGTCCCGGCTGAGCACCAGCGAGACAGCACTGTCCTCCTCGGCTCTCACCACCTGGAAACCCTCGGCCTCCAGCATCCGGCGCAGATGCGTGAGCGCGTGATCGATGAGCGGATCTCCGGCATCGCCGCGCAGGAACAGCGGGACATCGCGCGTCAGGATCTGCCGATCGGTCGCCTGCACCACGGTCTGCGCCTGCCGGGCGAAGGTGAGGATCCGCGCATCCTGCAGATCCATCCGCGCCTCGTCGAAGGCTGTCAGGGCCCCGAGCGCCGCGACCACGTCGCGCCCGGCGCGTTGCGAGCCCTCCTCGCGCGCCAGGTCGACGCTCTCGCGCAGCCCGGCGATGCGACGATCACTGGCTTCGAGCGCCGCGTCGGCCTCACGGGCCCGCGCGAGGGCATCGGCCGGAAGATCCTGATGCGCGCCCTCGCGCTGATCGACCAGAGCGAGAAGGTCGCGCAGGCGTTCATATTCGGCGGGCGTCGCATGATCGGGATCGAAACCGGCGGCAGCCGTGGTGAGGGCCTCGGCGGCGTGGCGCGCGGCATCGGCCTGCGCCTGCGCGATCAGGGCAGCATCCTCGCCGCCGGCGCGGGCGTGATCGAAGGGCTGGAGCCGACTCACCGCCGCGAACAGATCATCGCGCGCACCGGCATCATCGCTGCGGGCCCGTGCTGCAGCACGCAGATTGGCCAGACGCCGGTCGCTGTCGACAACCCGGCGATCGGCGGCCATGGCCAGTTCGAGGAGCCCCTGCTGGGCCTCGTCGAGGCGACTGCGCTCCAGCGGCCCGATCCGGCGCCCGGCAGCCGCGAGACGTTCCAGGGCGGCGGCATCTCCCCCCGTGGCCGCAGCCGCAGCCGCCTCCAGATGGCCGATGCGCACATCGCTTTGCATGATCCGGTCCTCGGCGCGCGCTCCGGCCTCGCGCGCAGCCGCGAGTTCGCTCCAGCGCTCGCGTGAGGCGTCGAAGGATGTCAGGGCCCGGGTCGCTGCGGCGAGTTCTGCCGTCGCCTGGGCACTCTCCACGGAGCGGGACTGCTCGTGGGCGGTGTTCATCCGCGCGAACCGTGCCTCGGAAGCAGCGAGGTCACCTTCGCAGCCGCGGGCGACCGTGAGCATGCGCGTACCGTCGGGCTCGCATTCGGCATAGGCGTAATCGTTTGCTTCCAGAACCGCGAGCGCACCTTCCATCTTCTCGCAACGGGCCCCCTCGCGCGTTTCCTGCTCGGCCGCTTCGACGATCGTGGCGAAACGGCGAAAGCGGGCCTGCATGCCGAAATCCGGTTGTGTGGCGGTGCCCAGGGCGGTGACGTTCTGGGGCTGAACGCCGCCCGGAGCCGAGACGAGGGGGGCGTGCAGGCCCTGGTTCTGGAGGCAGGCGGCAGATCGTGACGGCGCCGGCCCTGTCGCGCTGCTGCCCGCACCGGGACTGCCGGAACCCTGTCCACCGGAGCCTCCCGGCGGGGCGCTCCCCGGGGCCGAAGCCATGACGAACACGGCGAGCCCCGTCGCCATACAGGCCCCGATGCCGCAATAGCGCCACAGCGGCGCGCGCGACCACAATTGCTTGATATTGCCGATGATCGACACGGCGGGCGCCTCACATTCTGTCGGCGTATTGCGCGACGTCGTCAACGGTCAGGGTCATCAGCGTCTCGTTGTCGAGCGCCTCGATATCGTCGCTCTCGTCGAGCGCGGCCGCGATGCGCTCTGCCTGGATCTGCTGCAATTCCTCGAACATGCGCCGGATCTCGCGGGCATTGCCGAAGCTGGCATCGGAAAGCGGCATCCCGGCGATCAGCTTGGCCGCCTCATCGAGGGTTCCCGACGCCAGCCTGTAGGAAGAGCTTGCAGCGAGTGCCCCGAAGATCTTGACGAGTTCATCCCGGTCGTAGCCGGGAAACTCGATCTCCCGCGCGATGCGCGAGCGCAGCCCGGGATTGGCATCCAGGAAACGGCGCATCTCGCCCGTATAGCCGGCAAATATCACAACCAGCCGCTCGCGCTGGTCTTCCATCAGCTTGATCAATGTATCGATCGCTTCCTGGCCATAGGGGTCGGTGCGCCCGAGTGCTCCGCCACCACCGGCCAGCGTATAGGCCTCGTCGATGAACAGAACCCCGTCGAGGGCCTCTGCCACCTTGTCCTGCACCAGTTTGGCTGTCTCGCCGATGGCGCTTCCAACCAGTTGCGAGCGATCCACCTCCACCAGCTTGTCCTTGCGCAACAAAGACAACTCGTAGAGCAAGCTGCCGACATGGCGGGCGATGGTGGTCTTGCCCGTACCGGGCGGCCCACTGAACACCATGTGAAAGCTCGGATTCGAGACCGGCAGGTCGCGATCCTTCTTGAGCTTGACCACCCGCGCGAAATCGATCAGCCGGCTGACCTCCAGCTTTACCGGGTCCAGGCCGATCATCGCGTCAATCTGGTCGATGATCGGCTGCAGATTGTCGCCGCGGCGACGCCGAGTGCCTGCGGAAGCTGCGCGGTTGCGCCGAAATCTGTTCTCCATCAGCCCCTCCTCATTGATCGAAATCGCGCAGCATGGCGCTGGTGATCCGGCTCGGTGCCTGCACATCGCATTCCGGGTGTCCATGCGCATGAGAGCCGATCCGGGCGGCAAGCTGCAGCGCAGCCTTCCGGTTGTCGAAGCCCTCGCTCTCGCGCTTGCGCAGTTCGCGGATCATCTGACCGATCCGCGGCCTCGCCTCCCCGGCCAGTTCCCAGCCCTGGCGCGCCAGGCCGGCGGCGCATTGCTCCACCAGCACTGCGTCCGGCAGGGCCTCGAAGGGGATCTCGATCTGTGCGAATTCGCTGAGCCAGGGGCGATGAACCTTGTCGTTGACAAGCCGCGCCGCCTCGGCATCACTCAGGGTCAGGATGGTCACGATGCGGCTGGGATGGTCTTTCACGACTGCGAGCAGACCATGGCCGAACTGAACGCCGCGCGGCGCCATCCCGTGCGGCTCGCTTTCCACGAGGAAGCCGGCATCCTCGACGATCAGAATCCCGTCGATGGCGCGTTCCGCCGCCTGGCGGGCGGTTTCGCCGAAATCGACCCCGGCGCCGGCACGCATGTCGTCGCTGTGGAGGATCTCGCAATTCTCGCCGGCGATGGCACCGAGCCCGGTCAGAGCCCGGGCGAGCGCCTTTGCCGTGGCGCTCTTGCCGATTCCGGGCGGGCCACTGAGCAGGATCAGGGTCCCCGGCAGGCCGGAGGCGAAAGTCTCGGCGCCGCGTCGCCGGGCCGGTTCGAGCAGCTTCTCGCCGATCATCGCCCGAGCCGAATCGATGCCCTCAAGCGCATCCAGTGCGCGCTCCGCCTCGCCGAGCATCCGCGCCCGCGCCGCCGCATCGAGACGCGGTGGTGCCGCCGTGGCTGCAGCGGCACGGTTGGTCAGACGATCAAGGGCCCGGCGCAGGGGCGGCATGGCCGACATTCCCGGCATTCGCCCGCGCTCATGCAGCAGCCCGGCAAGAACCAGCGTCCAGAAGATCACGGCAAGGGAGAGCGGCAACCAGAGCGGCAGACTGCCCAGGAGCTGAAACAGCAGCAGCCCCGCGACGACGAAGAGCGCGATCCTCAGGGGCCAGGGAATGGCTGAAAGCAATGCCATATCCAGCCCTCAGAATACCGGACTTACAGGCAGGTCGAGGACATCACCCGGCTGCATGGTCGGCCACAGGATCCGGGTCTCGCCGGATTCGAGGCCGACCGTGATGCCGCCCCCACCATCGCGCACACCGGTCACCCGCACCATCCCGTCTGCAGGGAATGGCACGGCGAAGGTGGTTTTACCGTTGAGGGCCATGATCTCGATCGGAATCGACACCGAACTCTCGAAGCGCAGGACGTCGCCATCCTCGGCATGGGTATCCCAGACCGTGAGCCAGGCGAGACGCACGTCGCCGGCTGCCACTTCGGCGCGAACCTGCTCGCGTTCAACGTCGCGGACCGTTTCGGGCATGGCGTCGATGGCGGCATCGACATCGGCAGGCGCCACCATGCGCAACGGCATGCCGGGACCTGCGAACAGGGTCTCGTAGGCGGCCTGCCGCTCCGCGACCTGCTGCGGCGAAACCGAGTCACCGCCGGCGAAAAGTCCCATCCCCGACATCACCGCACCGGCGAGGACGAGCGAGGCCGCTGCGATCAGGACCCGCCGGGTCCAGCCGGAAGCGGAGCGCCCACGGGAGATCCCGCCCGAATCCCGTGCGGAGGCGCCAGGCTGCCCGGATGCCTCGGGAGCCTGCCCGGTCTGTGCTGCGCCGGAGGCATCAGATGCATCCGGCGCCTCTCCAGCCGCAGCAGGCTCTGATTGCCGGGAGGTCACGACCCGTTGTCGCCCCCGCGCCGCATCAGGCGACGCGCCCTGACGTTGCCGCATCTCCTGATTGAGGTTCGCGCGTTTATTCTGATCAGTCATGTTGATTGCATCTGGTAGGAATTTGGCGACGATTCGGATTTATATTGCTATTATCAAACTAATTTACGACTCTTACGCAACTGTGAATCATGAGGCCTGATCATGAAAAACGCTCCAGCGGGAAAATTCCCGCTTCGCGTCTCATGTTGGAGAAAACCCGCCCTTGCCGGTCTTTCTCTGGCAATGATTGCATATTCCGGCTCTTCCGCAGCGCAGATCGCCGCGCCCGGGGCACAACCGCAAGCCACGCTCGCGAGCGGCCTCCTGGCCGAGTATTACGCCCTCGACCCCGCCGCCAACCCCACGGCGCCCGAATCACCGCCGGATTTCTCGCTGGGGCAGTTCGTCGATGAAACACCGCCGCTGTTTGATCTTGCCGCTTTCACGGCGGTGCCCGATCTCGCGCGGTTCTCCCAGACGGCCTTTCCCGGCATGCGCTGGAGCGGGCATCTGGAGATCAGCGAGTCCGGCCAGCATGTCTTTGCCGGCGAGCTCAGCGTCGGCGCCGAGCACCGCCAATCCTCCTGCGCCCTTTCGGTGACGCTGGCCGGTGCACCACTCTTGCAGATCGCCGAGGCCAATGGCGGGCGCCATTATCATGCTCCGCTTGACGGGCGCTGGAGCGCGACTGCGGCGCTCTCGCTGGATGCGGGGCGTCATCCGGTGGAAATCTGGCTCGCCTGCGTCTCGCATCCGGACTGGGGGCTCGGCACGCCCGAAGTCGCTGCGACACTGTCGTGGCGCAGCCCGCGCGACAGCGTGCTGCGCCCGGTTCCCGCTTCCGTTTTCGTTCATAACCCCTGAATTAAAGCGAACGGCCTCATCATGACAGACAACCTTTTCCTCGCCATGCGCCGCAGCCGTTGCGTACGGGCCTCGAGCCGCGCGCTCCTCGGCCTCGCATTCCTAACCGGAATTGCCCTTGCCCCCGCGCAGGCCCAGATCGTCGATGATTCCGCACCGAGCACTTCAGTCGCGCAGGTCGAGAATGGCGGCATTGCAGTCGAGATTGCCTTCATCGGGCGCAATCCGGACGGCAAGCGCCTGACCGTTGCCGCCGAAATCAGGAACCTGCGTGACGAGCGCGTCTTCGTTGCCGTGATCGGCCCGCCACCCGGCGCCATCGACAACCAGGGTGTGACCTACAGCCTCGCCAGCAGCGCAGGCATCGCCCAGTGCGACAGGCTTGCAACGAGCCACATCGAAGGCTGCATGCGCAACTCGAACAGCATCCTGCCGGGCTATGCCTTCAGCAGTCTCGATCCGGGCACCTCGGCCCTGGTCAGTCTCACCTTCGAGGCGCCGGAAGTGACACAGACCGGCTTCCTCAGCCTCTCGCTCAATCTCGCCCTTGGCGTTGGGGAAATGCCGTCCAATGATCGCAGTGTCGATCGCCCCCTCGACAACATCGCCGTCACCTTCCCGATGATCCGGCTGAGTGACGCCACGCCCTGACATCGGCGATCACACCCGTCCTCGAAACCCGCGAGTTCCTACAATGATACCTTTCCGCCTCGCCTTCGCTCTCGCCCTCTGCCTTGCGGCGACGGCGACCATGGCACCGCGTGCCGCAGCAACCGAATATGTCGATCGCGCCGTCTCGCTGATCGCCCAGCGTTTCGTCGAGGCCCGAGGGCCGGATGAACCGGTCATGCGGGTCGCCGTGACAGCCTTCATCCAGTCGGATCGCCGCACCACACAATTGACCAACCTCCTGATGATCGCGCTCACCGGGAAGATGGTGGAATATGGTCGTGGCCGGTTCAGCGTGATCGAGCGCGCCCAGCTCGAGACCGCGCTCGCGGAAATCCAGCTCTCCGATGTGCCGATCTTCGATCGTGATACGGCCCGGGAACTGGGCAGCTTTCTCGGCGTCGATGCCCTGATCGTCGGCGAGATCACGCCCCAGACAGACGATGTGCGTATCGATGCGCGGCTGATCGCCGTCGATACGATCGAGACCCTCGAACAGGCCGTGGCGCGGGTGCCGCTCACGCCCACGGTGCAACGTCAGCTCGATACCCAGGCAATCCTCGTGCGGGCGCGCATCGGCGACGGCGATAGCGATGACCGGCGCAACGGCATCTGGCGCGGTGTCGGGCGCTGCGGTGACAGCGAGTTCGGTCTCGCCGTGTCGATCGTGGTCAATGCCGACGAAAGCCTGACCGCGATGCAGACCTACTTCCCGCGTCGTCCGCGCGACAATGTGCAGTCCGGCGTGCTGGCCATGGAGGGGCGCATCGCGCCTGACGGGGAATTCAACCTCGTCCCCGGTTCCTGGCTGTACCAACCTTCCGGACATTCCGCACTGGGCTTCTCCGGCCGGCTCGACGCGGATCGGGGGCGCCTCACCGCAAATTATGACCAGGAGGGTTGCGAGCGGCTGACGCTCGAGCGGATGCGCTGAGGGATCGAGCGGGGCGAGATGAGAGCCAGCGCGCGTCGTGCGCCGGAGGCCTGATCGAAGCAGGTCCGGGAGTGGACAGCTTGACCGTCGCCGGGGCCGCATTCTTCACCGCCCAACCGACCGCATCGCGCGACGGGCTGCCGCTCGGGTGCGACGATGCAGCAGGGCTCGCCCTGTTCTGCGTCATCGGGGCGAAAAAGGCCCTGCTCGCCGAAACCGGGTCGCCGTTGCTACCGGTGCCGGGGATGATCACCGTGGCTTTCGACAGCCTGATCCGCGATGTGCTTGGCGCGGCGGGGGCGCTGATCCTCACCCGCGAAACCTGCCTGGCGGCAGCCTTGCCACGCTACCGCCCCCGCGCCGGACGCGTGCATCGGGATGCCCCAGTCCTGACACGGCGGAACGCGGGCTTCCGGATGAAACTCCAGAAAACCGGTTGGTCATCGGCGTCCCGCAGCCTATCTTCGCGGAAACCGGCCCGGAATCGAAAGCGCCCGCATGAACGAACCAGCCCTGCACGAACCGCAATACGCCCTGCATGTGGAGGACCTCACCGTCGCCTATACCGAGGAGCCGGTCCTGTGGGATATCGATCTCGACATTCCGCCCGGCGTGATGGGTGCGATCGTGGGGCCGAACGGTTCGGGCAAATCCACCCTGATCAAGACCTGTCTGGGGCTGGTACGCCCGGTCGCGGGGCATGTGCGCTTCTTCGGTCTTCCCCACCGCGCCATGCGGCGGCGGATCGGCTACGTGCCCCAGCGCTCCAGTGTCGACTGGGATTTTCCCACCGATGCGCGTGACGTCGTCACCATGGGGATGTATGGCGGGCTCGGCTGGTTCCGCCGTCCCGGCCCGGTCGAGCGGGAACGGGCCATGGCGGCGCTGGAGCAGGTCGGGATGCAGGATTACGCCGCGCGGCAGATCAGTGAGTTATCCGGCGGCCAGCAACAGCGTGTCTTCATCGCCCGCGCCCTCGCCCAGGATGCCGATCTGTATTTTCTGGACGAGCCCATGGCCGGTGTGGATGCCACCACGGAGCGGGTCATCGTCGATGTCCTCAAGAGTCTGCGCGATGCCGGCAAGACGGTGATCGTGGTGCATCATGATCTCCAGACCGTCGAGAGCTATTTCGACTGGCTGGTGATGCTCAACGTTCGCGTCGTCGCCCAGGGGCCCGTACGAGAGGTCTATACGGCAGAAAATCTCCGCGCTGCCTATGGTGGCCAGATCGCGCTGATCGAGACCCCCGGCTGAAGCCGGACGGTCGGCGAGGCCAGGCGTTCTGCGAGAACACGGCGATCAGGCAAGCCCGATCATGCTGCGCAAGGCGGGCGAGAACTGGGTTGCGAGATAGACGAGGTAGAGGCCCGCCAGCACAGCCCCCTCGCCGCGCCCGATGCGCCAGCCCGTCATGGCGAAGATGACGAAGACGATGGCTGCGAATGCAGCCACCCAGACGTCAAAGACGGCGATCTCGGCGGGAACGGACAAGGGCAGGACCAGCGCCGTGACGCCGAGAATGCCGAAAATGTTGAAGATGCAGCTACCCACGATATTGCCGAAGGCGACATCGGCATGGCGCCGCCAGGCGGCGACCACGGCCGTGGCCAGTTCCGGCAGGGAGGTGCCGATGGCGACGATGGTCAGGCCGATCACGGCTTCGGAAAGACCGAAGCCCCGGGCGATGCCGATGGCGCCATCGACGAGCAGATCCGCCCCGTAGAGCACGGCCACCAGTCCGCCAGCGGCCATCAGGAGCGCGACAGGGATACGGCTTTGCGGGATCTCATCGACCTCCTCGGCCTCCTGCCCGTGCATCACGGCCCCCGCATCAAGGGACCGGCGATCGCTCCACCAGGTGAAACTGGTATAGGCGATCAGCAGCATTAGCCCGATCGCCCCGGCGATTCGCCCGATTTCGCCGGAGAGCACCATCATCACGAGGATCGCCGTGGCGAGGATGAGCACCGGCCCGTCGCGCCGATAGGCTTCGCGGTTGGTCGCGAGCGGAAAGATAAGCGCGGCTACGCCCAGCACGAGAAACACGTTGGCGATGTTGCTGCCCACGACATTGCCCAGCGCAATCCCTGGCGATCCCTTGAGCGCGGCATTGATGCTCGCCACCAGTTCCGGAGCCGAGGTGCCGAAGCCGACGAGCGTCAGACCGATCACCATGGGTGAGATGCCGAAGCTGCGCGCGATCGAGACCGCGCCACGCACGAGATATTCCCCGCCTGCGAGCAGCAGCACGAATCCCGCGATCAGAAGAAGAGCATCCTGCATGAAACCCGAATCCATATGTCTCCGGAGCCGACCGGGGGCCGGCGCAACCGAAGCGCGCGATGGTGCCTGAAGCGCCGGAACGCAAAAGTCAAGCCTGCAGGTCCGCCCGATAGGCGGCACGACCGCTGGCCAGCGCATCGTCGAGCAGTTCCACGCGATCCTGTCCCCAGAATACCTCGCCGTCGCGAACATAGGATGGTGCACCAAACACATCCGCAGCGACGGCCCCCTCGAGATTGAGCGCGTAGAGGGCATCGATGGTCGCGGCTTGCGATTCCGCCAGTACGGCCCCGGCCTCGTGTCCGGTTTCGTCAAGGAGCGTCTCCAGCGTCGCCGCATCGGCGATATCGCCTTCCTCCTCCCACAGGGTCTCGAAGACCCGGCGCATGAAAGGATCGGGATCGGCATCACGGGCGATCAGGGCGAGCACGACCTTGTCCGCCGGGCCCGCATCGACGGGGAAGTGGCGCGGCTGAATGTTGAAGGTCATGCCGCGCCGGTCCCGCCAGCGCTGCAATTCGAGCAGCCGGTAGCGCTGGCGCGAGCGGGACCGCTCCGAGAGAACGAGACCGCCCGTGCGGGAAAAGACTTCGCGCGTCGGCATCGGCTTGTAGGTGATCTTCAGCGCATGGCGCTTGGCCACTTCCATGAAGGGGTCATGGCCGATATAGGTCCATGGGGAACTGCAGGTAAAATAGTAATCGACCGTGCGCAACATTGCTCATGCTCCTGGCAGGCGCCACTATTTCGCGCCCCGTCAGAGCTGACAAGAGCAAAAGCGCCCCATCCCGATCGGCAAACTCGGCGTTGCGTCGCTGCACGGCTATCGGCCCTTTCGTGGATGACGCGTGCCCTCGGGCAGCGTAAAAGGATAGCGTGATGCTCGACCCCTCGCACCCGGATGCGGCGCTGGCCGCCCTGATCAGCTTCTATGACGATGCCGGCATCGATTGTGCCCTGGCGGAGCTGCCGTGCGACCGGTTTGCGGAGGAGGCAGCACGGCGCGCGAGGGGTCCGGCAGCGGCGCAAGGCGCACGCAGCGCACCCGTGGTGCCGCAGGATCTGCAACCTGTACATCCGGGACGGGCACGGGCGGACGCGGCCCGCTCGCCCCAATCCGGATCGGCTATCGCCGCCGCCGGTCCGCGCGAGGCGGAAGCGGGGGCGCGCGCCCTTGCCGAAGGCGCGCCCGATCTCGCCACTCTGGAACAGAACCTCGCCGGTTTCGAGGGCTGCGCCCTGAAAGCTTCCGCCAAATCCCTCGTCTTCGCAGACGGCAGGCCCGGTTCACGGGTGATGCTCGTGGGAGAAGCGCCGGGGTCGGAGGAGGATCGACTGGGCAAGCCCTTCGTCGGGCGCTCCGGCCAGCTGCTTGACCGCATGCTGGCCGCCATCGGCCTCGATCGTGACCATGTCTACATCGCCAATGTCGTCCCGTGGCGCCCGCCGGGCAATCGCACCCCGACGCCACAGGAGGTGGCGGTCTGCCTGCCCTTCATCCGGCGCCAGATCGCATTGGCCGATCCCGATTTCCTGATCTGCCTCGGCGGACCGGCGGCCCAGACCCTGCTCGGTATTCGCGAGGGAATCCTCAAGGCACGTGGGCGCTGGCGCGAATACGACACCGGCGCGCGAACCATTCCGGCCATGGCGAGCCTGCATCCGGCCTATCTGTTGCGCCAACCCTTGCAGAAACGCCTCGCCTGGCGGGACCTGCGCGCCTTGCGCCGGGCTCTGGAAGGCGGCTGAAAGGACCGGAGCGCCCTCGGCTCAGCGGAACAGCATGACCGGGACGAGGCAGGAACGCACCATTTCGCTGGTGGTGGAGCCGATGATCAGGCTGCGGATGCGCGAATGGCCATAGGCGCCCATCACCAGGAGGTCGATCTGTTCGGCCTCGATCGCCTTGACGATGACGTTCTCGGGTTGGCCCTCACGAATCTCCGTCGAGAGCGGGAAACCCGCATCGCGCAGCAGGATTTCAGCGGTTTCGAGCCGCTCGCGCACCATGGTTGACGGCTGGCCGACAGTGAGGAGGCGGCATTCCATACCGGTGAAGAGCTTGCCGGCGGCGATGTGGCGCACCGCCTTCATCGCGCTGTCACCGCCGTCAAAGGCGATCAGGAAACGGTTTTGCGGCTTGAACGCGCGCGAGGTGACGAGAACGGGCTTGCGCGAGGCCCGGACCACCCGCTCCAGATTGGAGCCGAGATGCATCCTGGCGAAATCCGCCGCCTCGCCGCGCTTGCCGACGATGACGAGGGCGGCATCGCTCTCGGCTTCCTGCAGGGCCTCGACGAGATCGCCGTTGCGCAGGCGCGTGTTGATCGGTTCGACACCCTGTCCGCCGATGCGTGCGCGGGCTTCCTCGAGGATCAGCCGCCCGCGCTTTTGTGCCAGCCGCGCCCGCTCCTCGTCATGCGAAGCCAGTTCGGCCAGAAGGTTCTCCCGCGCATCCGCATTGATGGCGCCCGAGAGATCCGCCGGCGCCGTCGAGACGTCGCGACGCCCGAGCACATGCATCAGTTCGACCGGGTAACCGGTCTTCTGCGCGACCCACGCCGTATGATCGCAGACGCTTTGCGAATAGATCGAACCGTCGATCAGCGCCACCAGTGCGGACATGCCGCCTCCCTTTCGATTTCGCTTGCACGCCCATGGCCGCAAACCGCCACCATCGCGTCCGTTCCTCGCAGAATGACGGGGTCCCGGTCAAAAAACCAGCCGAATCGGGCCAGACCGGGCATGGATGCCGATCAATGCCCCATCAGCTTGTCCATGGCGCCCGGCTTGTCGTGGATGGCGAGCCTGTCGACGAGGGTTTCGCTGGCCTCGTTCATGCCCACGAGTTCGACCTCGGCGCCCTCACGGCGGAATTTCAACACCACCATGTCGAGGGCGGCGACGCTGGAAATATCCCAGATATGGGCGCGTGAGACGTCGATCGTCACCTTCTCCAGCGCCTCGCGGAAATCGAAAGCGGCGGAGAAATTTTCAGCCGATGCGAAGAACAGCTGACCCTCGACCCGGTAGGTGCGATGCGTCCCGTCGGATGAGAGCGTGGAGGTGATGCGGAAGATCTGGGAGATCTTCCAGGCGAAGAATATCCCCGAGAGCAGCACGCCGACCAGCACGCCGATCGCAAGGTTATGGGTGCCGACCACGGTGATCACGGTCGCGAGCATCACCACGGAGGAGGAGCGGGGGTGATCACGCAGATTGCGAATCGAGCTCCACGAGAAGGTCCCGATCGAGACCATGATCATCACCGCAACGAGCGCGGCCATCGGAATCACGCCCACCCAGTCGCCCAGCACCACGACCATGAAGAGCAGGAAGACGCCGGCGGCGAAGGAGGAGAGCCGCCCGCGACCGCCCGATTTCACGTTGATGATCGACTGCCCGATCATGGCGCAGCCGGCCATGCCGCCGATAAAACCGGTCGCGGTATTGGCCACGCCCTGCGCCACGCATTCCTGCTTCTTGTCGCTCGGCGTATCGGTCAGCTCGTCGACGATCGTCGCCGTCATCAGCGATTCGAGCAGACCCACCGCCGCCACCGCCGCCGAATAGGGCAGGATGATCATCAGGGTGTCGAGATTGAGCGGGATATCCGGGATCAGGAAGACCGGCAGCGTCGAGGGCAATTCGCCCATATCGCCGACGGTGCGCAGATCGAAGCCCATCATCAGGGAGACGGCGGTGAGCGCAACGATGCAGACGAGCGGGCTCGGCACCGCCTTCGTCACCATCGGCAGCAGGTAAATGATGGCCAGCCCGGCTGCGACCATGACATAGGTGAGCATCGGCACGCCGGTCAGTTCCGGGATCTGGGCGAGGAAGATCAGGATGGCGAGCGCATTGACGAAGCCGGTCATCACCGAGCGGGAGACGAAGCGCATCATCTGCGCCACGCCGGTCATACCGGCGACGATCTGCAGGATACCGGCCAGAACTGTCGCTGCGAGCAGGTATTCGAGCCCGTGATCGCGCACGAGCGTGACCATCAGCACCGCCGTCGCGGCCGTCGCTGCGGAAATCATGCCCGGTCGCCCGCCCACGATCGCCGTGATCACGGCGATCGAGAAGGACGCGTAGAGCCCGACCTTGGGATCGACACCGGCGATGATCGAGAAGGCGATCGCCTCCGGAATCAGCGCGAGCGCCACCACGAGGCCGGCGAGGAGATCGCCGCGGATATTGCCGAACCAGTCCCGGCGCTGGCGGCTCCAGAATGCGTGTGTCACGTCTTGCTCCGCCCGCAACGTGCGCGGGTCGTTTTCTTGCTGAAATCTGCGGCAAGGCCGAAACTGCGACCGGCTGCGAAACGGAAGATCCCATGTTGCATCGCAACATGGGATCCGGCCTTTCTAGGCGCGTCGCGCCGTGAACGCAACGCCTTTTCGAAACCGGTCTCGGCAGGCGCCCTCAGCCGCGGGCAGCCTTCTTCTCGCGGCGACGGTCTGCAGGCTGATAGGCGATCTGCGCGTGATGTTCGCAATAAGGCGAGCCGATTTCCGACCGCGCGCCGCAGAAATGGAAATCCGGCGAGGTCGGATCACCCACGGGCCAGCGGCACATGCCCTCGCGCAAATCCATGATGGTGACCCGCTCGGGGAAGGCGATCCCGGTCACGCCGGCCCGCGCCAGATCCGAGGGCACGCCGTTCCCGCCGGAACCTGCGTCGATATCCGCCTGTACGGTCGGGCCCTTCGCCGCTGATCGTGGGGTGGCCGGGTCCGCCGCTCCGGCTTCCGCAGCGGGCGTGGCGGCGCGTCGGGAAGATACCCCTCCCGTTCCCGGGCGACTTGCCGCCGGAGCGCCGGCATGATCACGGCCCTGGCTTTCGGATGCGACTGGATCACCATGGGATTGTGATTGTGCGCCCGCAGCGCGAGGATGGTCCGCCTGCCCCGTCCCGTCAGAGCCTCTTGCCATATCCGCGCCGCCCTTCCGGGGCTTGGAACTGCCACCTGCCTTGGGGCGCCCCGAAAGACCGAGCCGGTGGACCTTGCCGATGACCGCATTGCGGCTCACGCCGCCGATTTCGGCCGCGATCTGGCTGGCGCTCTTGCCTTCGGCCCAGAGCTTCTTGAGCTGCTCGACGCGCTCATCGTTCCAGGTCACGCTCGCATCCGTCATGCCGCCTCCTCGCGGGCTCGCCGTTCTCCGAATCCCTCTCCCCGCGGACGATCGATCGCGATCGCGCGCCGTTCCTGCGAAGACTGGGGAATTCGCCGCATCAGAAGATTGATCTGACAGCTTTGACCCTACACAAAGCGGTGACTCGGGCGCAAGAGTCCCCCGGCGCGCTGATTCGTTTTCAACAGGAGAAGTTCCTTTTCCAGAAATTACGCATCAGGGCTGCGCGCGCGAGATTGACGTCTCGGTTGCCGCAATTCCCTCGTGCACCTTCACGTCTCGACCTGAAAGAGGTGTCATGTCCCCCGCTCTCGCCACGGCCATGGGCAGTCTGGCCATCCTCTCCTGGGGCCTGCTCGCATTGTTCACGGCGGCCTCCGGGGCCGTGCCACCCTTCCAGCTCAACGCCCTGTGCTTCGCCATCGGTGGCGGGCTCGGACTGCTGGTGATGGCGGCCCGGCCCCGGAGCAGGCATGCCCTGCGCCAGAGCTGGCGGGTTTATGCTTTCGGTATTGGCGGCCTGTTCGGCTTCCATGCGCTGTTCTTCGCCGCGCTGAAGCTGGCGCCGCCGGCAGAGGCGACGCTGATCAACTATCTCTGGCCCCTGCTGATCGTGCTGTTTTCAGGCTTGTTGCCGGGCGAGCGGCTCAAGGCGATCCACGTAGCGGGAGCCGCGATCGGTTTTTCCGGTGTCGCCGTGCTCTCTGGCGGGGCCGGTCCGGCGGATATCGCAACATATTGGCCTGGCTATCTCTGCGCGATCGGTTCGGCCCTGTTCTGGTCCGGCTATTCGGTCCTGTCGCGGCGCTTTGCCGCTGTGCCCACCGATGCGGTCACGGGTTTCTGCCTCGGCGCCGCCGCGCTGGGGGTCGTGACCCATCTCGCCTTCGAGACCACGATCTGGCCGGCGGATCATCTTCAATGGGCTGCCGTTGCAGCGCTCGGCCTCGGCCCGGTCGGCGCCGCCTTCTACGCCTGGGATATCGGTTGCAAGCATGGCGACATCCGACTTCTGGGCGTCGCTGCCTATTCCGCCCCGGTGGTCTCGATCCTGACACTGACCCTGGCCGGCTTCGCGCAGACGAGCCTGAACCTGTGGGCCGCCTGCGCGCTGATCGTCGGCGGCGCCCTCATCGCCTCGCTCGACAAACTGCGCGCCCGGGGCGCTTGAGACGGCGCCCCCTTTCGCTGCAGCGCAGGATATGGCCTTATTCGAACGACGGTACCAATCATGCGCAGGGCACCCGCTCCGCGCGCACGACACTGGAGGAACACATGCCGAGCGAGAAAGACCTGGCTCTGGAGGGGAAGAACGCACTCGTCACCGGCGGCACGTCCGGGATCGGTCTCGCCATCGCCCGGGCGCTGGCAGCCGAGGGGGCCAATGTCGTGATCAACGGCCTGGGTGACGCCGAGGCGAATGCCGAGACGGCAAATGGAATCGCGCAGGACTGCAAGGTCAAGGCCTATACCTCGCCCGCCAACATGTGCAATCCGGACGAGATCGCTTCGATGATGGCCGAGGCGAAGGAGAAACTCGGCACCATCGACATCCTCGTCAACAATGCCGGAATCCAGCACGTCTCCGCGATCGAGGAATTTCCAGTGGAGAAGTGGGACCAGATCATCGCGATCAATCTCACCTCTGCCTTCCACACCATCCGTCTGGCCGTGCCGGGCATGAAGCAGAAAGGCTGGGGGCGCATCATCAACACGGCCTCGGCGCATTCCCTGGTCGCCTCGCCGTACAAGGCGGCCTATGTCGCGGCCAAGCACGGAATCGCGGGTCTGACCAAGACGATCGCGCTTGAGACGGCGCAGGCGGGCGTCACCGTGAACTGCATCAGCCCCGGCTATGTCTGGACGCCGCTCGTCGAAAACCAGATCCCCGACACCATGAAGGCGCGCGGCATGTCCAAGGAGCAGGTGATCGAGGAGGTGCTGCTCAAGGCGCAGCCCACCAAGCAATTCGTCACCGTAGACCAGATCGGGGCCATGGCCGTGTTCCTGTGCTCGGATGCGGCGAGCCAGATCACGGGGGCCAATCTCTCCGTCGATGGCGGCTGGACGGCGCAATGAGCGGGCGGGCACCAACCCTCCGGGAGGGGGCACGCGGTCTTGCCGGCCCGAAGGCGGAAAAGACCGTGAGCCTCGCCCTTCAGGGCGGCGGCTCGCACGGCGCCTTCACCTGGGGCGTGCTCGACGCGCTGCTCGAGGACGGACGCCTCGCCATCGAGGCGATTTCCGGCGCCTCTGCCGGGGCGATGAACGCGATCGCGCTGGCCGACGGCTGGCAGGCAGGCGGGGCGGAGGGCGCGCGCGCGAGGCTCGAAGCCTTCTGGCAGCGCGTCAGCATCGGCGGGCAGCTCACACCCATGCAGCGTGGCATCTTCGACCGGATGATGGGGTTCTGGTACGATGACGACTCGTTCGGGCGGATGTGGCTCGAATCGTTCAAGAAATTCTCCAACCCCTACGATTCCAACCCCCTCGACGCCAATCCCCTGCGCGATGCGCTGGCGGATCTGATCAATTTCGAGAATGTCCGCGCCTGCCCCCGGGTCAAGCTGTGCATCGCCGCGACCAATGTCTGGACCGGCAAGCTCGAGGTCTTCACCCGCGAGGAGCTCACCGTCGATCATCTCTTGGCCTCCGCCTGCCTGCCGCAGGTCTTCAAGGCGGTCGAGATCGACGGGGTGCCTTACTGGGATGGCGGCTATATGGGCAATCCGCCGCTCTACCCGCTGTTCTACGGGGTGGCGACTGATGACATCCTGCTCGTGCAGATCAACCCGATCGAGCGCCGCGAGACGCCGCGCACGGCGCGCGAAATCGCGGACCGGCTCTCGGAGATCACCTTCAATTCAAGCCTGGTGAAGGAATTGCGTGCCATCGAGTTCGTCACCCGGCTGATCGACGAGGGCAAGCTTTCGCACGAGGATTACAAGCGCGTCTTGATGCACCGGGTCGAGCCGACGGGCTATCTCGACGATTTCGCCGCTTCCTCGCGCATCCGCCCGGACTGGAGCACGATCAAGACCCTGAAGGATCGTGGCCATGCGGCGGGGCGGGCCTGGCTGGAGCGCCATTACGACGATATCGGCAAGCGCGCCACGCTGGATCTGCGCCCGCAGATCGATTGATGGGAGAGCACAAAGGGCACAAATCAGGGCCGGAAGCCCTGTCGCATTTATACTTCCACTTGCGCCACTCTATCCTGTATTGTGCCAGCGCAAATACTTGATGGTTACGGCGTGGATGACAAGGGGGAGCAAAAGCGATGATGAGGGATTTGACCGAAGCACTCGACGAGATTCCGCTCGCCGGATGGGCAGCCATCGCCACCATCTGCTTCATCATACTCCTGGGCGCATCAGGGGAATGGGCTTACATGACGAACTACCCGTCCTGGGCCCTGCATCTCATCGCATTGATTTTTGCGATTGCGGCTGTCTCCGCATTCTTTAAATCTTTGGTATTGATAATAAAACACCGCAAAAATAGAAACGAAACAAGAAAGACTCGTTTTCTTGAGCCAGACATAGAAGAAGAAATTCAGAGGATGACAGACAAACAGATTTCAACGCTTGAAAATGTAATTCGACAAAATAAGCTGTATTTCATAGTCAACAATAAAGACCAAAATCTTGAGGCGATTGCAAGTCTTGGGATAATAATAAAGGTTGAAGAAAAAATAGAATTGGATGAAAACAAGCAAAATATCAAACCTGATAAAGATTCAGAATTTTTGAAGTATTACATCAACAAAAGATTCATACGAGATGACTTTCTAAAATTAAGACAGGAAAACTCAATTAAATTGACGACAACTTCAACGAAAAATCACAGTTAAGATATGAAAAACTTCATATCAGCATATACTGCAGACTTTTCGCGCAAGGCAAAATTCCGCGTCTATAGCCCGCCTCAGCGCTGGCCGGGGCGAAGCTGATAGAAGATATGACGGCCGATCTTGTCGCGGCGCAGGAGCGCGCGGGCCCAGCGCGGATTGACGTAATCCGCATGGTAGTGCGTGGCCAGCCCGACGCTCTCGATAAAGGTCGTGCCGCTGATGATCTCCGTCGCCAGACGCTCGGCGCGGCGCCAGGGCGCCGGTTCGCGAATGCGCAGGGAACGGCCCTCGCAGGCGAAGGTGAACTGGCAGGCGAGGTGCCGGTGGCGGTTCTGGTAGACCACGCCACAGATCGAATCGGGATAGAGGCTGCTGGCCACGCGGTTCATCACCACCTGCGCCACGGCGGACTGGCCGAGTTCCGGCTCGCTGCGCGCCTCGAAATAGATCGCCTCCGCAAGACAGCGCATTTCGGCGGAGCGCTTGCCGGGATCGATCAGGGCCGCGTAATGCGGCTGGTTCGAATAACGGCGCACGAAACGTGAGGCACCAGTTTGCAGGGTCACCGGCACCGCAGCGACCTCGACCGGGCTCCAGCTATGGGTGACCGGCGTCATTGCCGCGAAAGTCTCGACCCGCGCGACGGGCGGGGTGGCCCCGTCACGACGCGGCGTGATTCCACCAGCCTTGCCGATCCCGGATGACCCCTGTCTTGCGGCTAGAGGCGAGCGCTCCGTCGTGGCACGATCATGCGTCATCGGCACGTGGGGACGCACCAGACGCCAATCCGGTTCGATTGCGACGGGCACGGCGCCGCGCTTGAGAGCCGGTCTCGAACTGTTGCGCGTATCCGGCACGGGAGGGGAGAGGAAGCCTGCAACGGGGGCCAGATCGCGCCCACGCCGGCTGAGGCTCGGCCGGAGCGGGACATAGGGATCACCCTTGTTGTCCCGGTTGATTTGCGGCGCATCCCCCTCTTTGACGCCTTCCTTCAGTTCGAAACGGGGCGGGGCGATCTGATCGTCATCGAAAACGGCCTCGGGGAGTCGGTCGCGCAGGGCGGCATTCCGGATCGCCGGAGCGATCAGGCCCTCCTGCGCATGGTGCTCCAGAGTCGTGGCCGGGCGTGCCGGCAGGCTGAGACGGTCGGCCAGCACCAGGTTGCGCCCCGGGGCGGTGTCACGGATGGTATGGCCGATATCGGAGAAGTCGTTGCTGGCGACGGCGGTGAAGGAAACGAGCATGCCTCCGCCGAGCGCCCAGGGCGCGACAGTGGCGCAGATCCACCGCATTCCGAAGAGTCGACGACGCCTTGGCACGCGAACACCTTTACGCTTTGCATCCCCTGGCATGCCGCAGGCGGCTGGCCGGAAGAGACCGTGACCGAAGCGACACAGGTTGCCGCTGTTACGCTGATCGGCATCAGGATCGCGAAACACGGTTCAAAAAGAGTTAAGGCCATCGAGAAGATTCACGCGACCGGTCGCACCACGCAATGGATGCCGCGCCGCGCAAGGCCTTGCCGCACGCGCCAGCCTCGGCTATCCACCACGCGACCGGCGCATGACGCGTGATGCCGGGGGAGATCATGATGGCGCAAGACGAGACCGACATGTCCGCAATTTCGGCCGGCACACAGCCCCCCGTGGCGATCATCATGGGCAGCCAGTCGGACTGGGCGACGATGCGCCATGCGGCGGAAACGCTCGACGCGCTCGGTATCGCGCATGACACCCGCATCGTCTCCGCGCACCGTACGCCCGAGCGGCTCTATCAGTTCGCGCAGGACGCGCGCGCGGCGGGGTTCAAGGTGATCATCGCCGGCGCGGGCGGGGCGGCGCATCTGCCGGGCATGACCGCGGCGCTGACGCCCTTGCCGGTCTTCGGCGTACCGGTGGAATCGAAGGCGCTGTCGGGTCAGGATTCGCTGCTCTCGATCGTGCAGATGCCCGCTGGCATACCTGTGGGCACGCTGGCGATCGGGCGCGCGGGCGCCGTCAACGCGGCGCTCCTCGCCGCCGCCGTGCTCGCGCTCAACGACGAAGCGCTGGCCGGGCGGCTGGACCTGTGGCGGCAGGCGCAGGGCGAAAGTGTCGCGGAACGCCCCTCGGAGGCATCATGAACGAGACGATCATCGCGCCGGGCGCCACGCTCGGCATTCTCGGGGGCGGCCAGCTCGGGCGCATGATCGCCTCCGCTGCCGCACGGCTCGGGCTCAAGGTGCATGTCTTCAACGATACGCCGGCGAGCCCCGCCTTTGCGCTGGCGGATGCCACGACCTGCGCGCCCTTCACCGACGAAGCGGCGCTGAGGAGTTTCGCCGAGAGCGTCGATGTCGCCACCTATGAATTCGAGAACGTGCCGCGCGAGGCCGCCGCGCTGGTCGCAGGTCTGGTGCCGTTGCGCCCCGGCGTGGGCGCGCTCGCCACGAGCCAGGATCGCCTTGCCGAGAAACGCTTCATCGCCGATCTCGGCATTGCAACGGCCCCGTTCCGCCCGGTGGATGATGCCGGCGACCTTCGGGCGGCGCTCGGCGCCATCGGCATGCCCGCCATCCTGAAGACACGCCGCTTCGGCTATGACGGCAAGGGCCAGGCCGCGATCCGCGAAGCGGGTGATGCGGATGGCGCACTTGCCGCGATGAAGGGGGCGCCCTCCATACTGGAAGGCTTCGTCGATTTCGTCTGTGAGCTCTCCGTCGTCGCCGCCCGCGCGCCCGATGGCAGCTTCGCGGCCTTTGACATCTGCGAGAACCGCCACGAGAACCACATCCTCGCCCTGACCAGCGTGCCCGCCACTGTCAGCGCGCAGACGGCGCAGCAGGCGCGCGAGATCGCCCATGCCATCGCCGGCGCGCTCGATTATGTCGGCGTCTTCGCGGTCGAGCTGTTTCTCACCCGCGACGCGGCGGGAGCCGAGTCCCTCGTCGTCAACGAAATCGCTCCCCGCGTGCACAATTCCGGGCACTGGACCGATTTCGGCGCGCAGACCTCGCAATTCGAGCAGCATGTCCGCGCCGTCTGCGGCTGGCCACTGGGACCTGCCGGGCGCTACGGGCAGGTCGCAATGCGCAACCTCATTGGCGACGATGTCGATGCCTGGCGGGATCATCTCGCGGATCCGCAGGCGCGCCTGACGCTTTACGGAAAGGAAGAGGCGCGTCCCGGGCGCAAGATGGGCCATGTGACGTATCTGAACGATTGAGATTAAAGTATTCATCCCAACACTGAATTGTGAAAGATGCCCGGAGAGCATTCTGAGCTTGTCGTCTTGATTGATTTTTCCCGCAGATCAATAGGGCGCCCTGTCGCGCTTCCCCGAAGCACGGGTGAAATAATACGCGCGGCTGGAACGCCGGTTTGAAAATTGCGGCTTCAGCCCTCGCCCTCGCCGGTGCCTCCAGCGGTGACGGCCTGTTCGACTTCGTCCGGTGCGAGATCGTAATGACGCGAGCAGAACTCGCAGGTCACGCCGATGCGGCCGTCATCGGCGATCATGTCGCGGCGATCTTCCGGCGAGAACTTGGCGAGCATGCGCATGATGCGCTCGCGCGAGCAATTGCAGCCCTCGCGCACCGCCAGCGGCTCGAAGACGCGCACTCCGCGCTCGTGAAAAAGACGGTAGAGCAACCGCTCGCTTGATACGGCGGGATCGACGAGTTCGTGATCGGCGATGGTATCCACCAGCGCCCTCCCCTCTGTCCAGGCATCATCCTCGCTGCCGGCGCCCGTATCGTGCGTGCGCGTGCCGGGGGGCGGATCGCCGGGATCGAGATCGGCCTGGCGCTGGCGATCGATCGAGACGGGCATGAATTGCGCCATCAGCCCGCCGGCGCGCCAGGTCGAGCCCTCCTCTCCGATCTCTTCCGCCACGGCGAGGCGTATGCGGGTGGGGATTTGCTCGGACTGACGGAAATATTGATGCGCGGCCTCCTCGAGGCTCTGCCCTTCCATCGCAACCACGCCCTGATAGCGGCTCGTGGCCGTGCCCTGATCGATGGTCATGGCCATATGACCGTGCCCGATCAGGGCGCCGGCGCGGGCCTCACCCTGCGCCACGCTCTCGGCCACACGCGCTTCATCGAAACGCATGAAAGCGCGGATGCGGTCTGGCGTGTCGAAATCGACGACGATCATTTCGATCGGGCCGTCAGTGCGGGTCTGCATCTGGAAACGGCCCTCGAATTTGAGGGATGAGCCCAGCAGCGCAGTCAGCGCCGCCGCCTCGCCCAGCACCCGGGCGACCGCCTCGGGATAGGCGTGACGCCTGATCAGCGTGTCGATGGCGGGGCCCAGGCGCACGACCCGCCCGCGCAGATCCAGCGGCTCCACGGCGAATGGCAGAACCGCGTCGTCATGTCCGTCCAGGGTCGCGGTCATGCGGCCTCCCAGGCCTGTCCCTCCAGGCCGAAGCACCAGGCCAGAACGCCTTTCTGCGCGTGCAGCCGGTTTTCGGCCTCGTCGAAGACGACGGAATGCGGCCCGTCCATGATCTCGTCGGTCACCTCCTCGCCGCGATGGGCGGGCAGGCAATGCATGAACAGGGCGTCGCGCGCGGCGTGACTCATCAGGTCGCGATTGACCTGGTAGGGCTGCAACAGATTGTGGCGCCGCCCCTCATCCTCGTCACCCATGGAGACCCAGCAATCGGTCACGACCGCATCGACACCGGAGACGGCCTCGCGGGCATCGGTGGTGAGATTGAGCCGCGCCCCGTTCTCGCGCGCCCAGTCGATGATGGAATCGGGCGGCGCAAGCTCGCGCGGGGTCGCGACGTTGATGGTGAAGTCCAGCCGGGCTGCGGCATGGATCCAGGAGGCGAGCACATTGTTGAAATCGCCCGTCCAGGCCACGGTGGCGCCGGCAATCGAGCCGCGATGCTCCTCGAAGGTCATCACATCCGCCATGATCTGGCAGGGATGCGAAAGCTTGGTGAGACCATTGATGACGGGAACCTCGGCATTCTCGGCCAGTTCCTGCATCATGTCGTGTTCGAGGATGCGGATCATGATTGCATCGACATAGCGCGACAGCACCCGCGCGGTATCGGCGATGGTCTCGCCCCGCCCGAGCTGCATCTCGCTGCCGGTGAGCATCAGGGTCTCGCCGCCCAGTTCGCGCATGCCCACATCGAAGGAAACGCGGGTGCGGGTGGAGGGTTTGTCGAAGACCATGGCCAGGACCTTGCCCGCGAGCGGCCTCACCGCCTGCGGCTGCCCCTTGCGGCGCCTGCTCTTGATCGCGGCACTGAGCGCCAAAATCCGGCGCAGTTCCTCGCCGTCGAAAGCGGTGAGATCGGTGAAATGACGCGGCTTGCTGACGGCGACGCTCATTGCACACCCCCAGCCTGCTTCATCGCGCTCATGCCCGCCTCCAGAACGGTGCAGGCGGCGTCGAGCCGCGCCACCGCTTCGCGGATTTCACTCTCGGTGATGATCAGCGGCGGAATCAGCCGCACAACATTGTCGCCGGCGGGGATGCCGAGCAGCTTCTGCTCACGCATGGCCGCCACGAGATCAGCGTTGGGAACATGCGTGCGCACCCCGCTGAGCAGGCCCTCGCCGCGTATCTCGTCGATGATGTCGGGATGGCGATCCCTGATCTCGGCCAACCGCTGACGCAGGAGCAGGCCCATCTCGTCCACATGCGCCAGGAAACCGGACTCCAGCACGACATCGAGCACGGCATTGCCGACGGCCATGGCGAGCGGGTTGCCGCCGAAGGTCGTGCCGTGACTTCCCGGGGTCAGGCCGGATGCCGCGTCCTCCGTGGCCAGCACCGCACCGATCGGGAAGCCGCCGCCGAGCCCCTTGGCCAGCGCCATGATATCAGGGGCAACGCCGGCCCATTCATAGGCGAAGAGCTTGCCCGTGCGCCCGATACCGGTCTGGACCTCGTCGAAGATCAGCAAAGTGCCGGTCTCGTCGCACAATTCCCGCAAGCCGCGCAGGCAGACACTCGGCACGCTGCGCAGGCCTCCCTCACCCTGGATCGGCTCGATCAGGATCGCCGCCGTCTGCGGCGTCACCGCCGCGCGCATGGCCTCGTGGTCTCCGAAGGGAACCTGGTCAAACCCTTCCGCCTTGGGGCCGAACCCCTCCAGGTACTTGGCCTGTCCGCCGGCGGCGATGGTGCCCAGCGTGCGCCCGTGGAAGGCGCCCTCGAAGGTAAGGATGCGGAAGCGCTCCGGTTGTCCCTTCAGGAAATGGTAACGCCGCGCCATCTTGATGGCGCCTTCATTGGCCTCGGCCCCGGAATTGCAGAACAGCACCCTGTCGGCGAAGCTGTTCTCCGTCAGCCGCGCCGCCAGCCTTTCGCCCTCCGGGCTCTGGTAGACGTTGGAGACGTGCCACAGCTTCGCGGCCTGCTCACCCAGCTTCTCGACGAGGTGGGGATGGGCGTGGCCCAGCGCGTTCACGGCGATCCCCGAGCCGAAATCGAGATATCGCTCCCCGTCGCGCGTAACGAGCCAGGATCCTTCACCTTGTTCGAAGGCGAGCGGCGCGCGTGCGTAATTCTGCACCAGGGGCGAGTTCACGGTTATGTTCCTTCTGCTCGGGATCCGCAGGAGCGGCATTGCAAAACAAAGTGCCGCCCGGATCGGGCGGCGGGCGAATTCTAGGGTCAACAGGGCCCGTGTCAATGCACTCGTGCAGTTCACTTCCGGCACGCGTGCGGCCCGATCCGGCCTCAGCCCCGCTCCGGGCCCTCGCTGAGGATCGCGAGAACGCGCGCATCCGGCGGCAGGTCGGGCCGCCGGGCAAACGCCGCCGCGAGCCCTGCTGCGCCGGAGGCGGTGGTTGCCAGCCCCTCGCCGGCGAGCCTCTCGACCGCGACCTGCGCCTCGGCTTCGCTGATGGTGACGAACAGATCGGCATCCCGCGCCAGCCCCGCAAGCGCGATCAGCGAGGGCGTCTTGCAATCGAGGCGACCCATGGCGGAAACCGGGCCCTCGGTGGTGACGATACGGCCCTCGACCACACTGCGCATCAGCGCCGGTGCAGCTTCGGGCTCCACCACGATGATCATGGGCGCATCGCCCCAGGCCATACGGAAATACGCCGCCGCCGCCGCGGCAAGTCCACCGACACCGGCCTGCAGCAGGATATGCGTGGGCAGCGCATGCATCATCCCGACGGTTTCCGCCGCGAGTTGCAGATAGCCCTCCATGACCCGCCAGGGCAGCGCGGTATAGTCCGGCCAGGAACTGTCCGACAGGAGCGTCCAGCCCCGCTCTTGCGCCGCCCGTCCGGCGGCCTCCATGCTCGCCTCGTAATCCGCCCCGCCCCGCACGACCTCGGCACCCTTCTCCCGCAACCGCGTGGCGAAGGTCTCCGGCACGGTCTGCGCGAGATAGACCACGGCCTTCGCGCCGAAGAGGCGCGCACCGGCCGCGACAGAGAGCCCGTGATTGCCGGCACTCGCAGTGACGAAGACGCGATCCTGCAGGGCCGTTTCCCAGCCTGCATCCCCCCGGCATGCGGCGGCTTCGCGCGCAATGGCATGGGCGGCGCCGAGGGCCTTGAAACTGCCCAGCCCCATGCGATCGCGCTCATCCTTGACACGGATCCGCGCCACGCCGAGCCCGGATGCCAGGGCGGGGAGGTCGTGCAGGGGCGTCGGCGCATGGGCCGGGCATTGCGCCAGCAGTGCGGCGACACGCGAAGCATCGGCGCAGGGCAGAGGCTCCAGGGCGGGCAGGCCGTATCCGCGACGGGGATTGGCGATGAGCTGCGGCATGGCGGCCTCGGTGCTGACGGCGGGGACGGGGTCTGGAACTACCCCTCGACGAAACTGGCAGCCGGCGCAAGCCGGGGATTCGGTGATACCGAATTCGCTTTCGCGACCGGGCTTTCGCGCTTAAAAAGCGCGCATGAGCCTGTCATCCGATGAAGTCGCCCGCTATGCCCGCCACCTCGTGCTGTCCGATATCGGCGGCCCCGGCCAGGCGAAGATCCGGCGCGCCCGGGTTCTCGCCATCGGAGCGGGCGGGCTGGGCGCGCCCCTGCTGCAATATCTGGCCGCGGCGGGGGTGGGCACGCTCGGCATCGTCGATGACGACGATGTCGACCTGTCGAACCTGCAGCGTCAGGTCATCCACGGCACACCCGATATCGGGCGCCCCAAGGTGGAAAGCGCCGCCGAGGCGATCACCCGGCTCAACCCGCATGTGACCGTCGAGGGCCACCGTCTGCGCATTGATGCCGGCAATGCTCGCGACCTGATCGCGCAATACGACATCATTGCCGACGGTTCGGACAATTTCGAGACCCGTTATGCCGTCTCCGACGCCTGTTTCCATGCCCGCAAGCCGCTGGTCACGGCGGCACTGGGGCAGTTTGACGGCTCACTGACCGTGCTGCGCCCCCATGAGAGCGGGCCCGACGGCACGCCCAACCCGACCTATCGCTGCCTGTTCCCCGACCCGCCGCCGCCGGGCGCGGTTCCCACCTGCGCCCAGGCGGGCATTCTCGGCGCATTGGCCGGCGTGATGGGCGGGCTGATGGCGATGCAGGTCCTGCGCGAGATCACCGGTTTCGGCGAGGACATGGTCGGTCGGCTGCTGATGGTCGATGCCCGCTCCATGCGTTTCGACGTGATGCGCTATCGCCATGATCCGGACAACCCGCTCAACGGCACGGGCAGGCAAGAGGGCTGACGCACGACAGCGCGGCCCCTACTCCGTCCCGCCCTCGCACAGGAGCCGGGTCGCGGCCTCCTCGATCCGCGCCTGGAGATCGTTGAAGAACGTGTCGCGCGGCATGCCGGGGCCGATCGGGTCGAGGATGTCCACCACGATCGTCCCCGGGTGGCGGATAAACTTGCGTCGCGGCCAGTACAGGCCGGAATTCAGCGCCACGGGCAGGCAGGGCGTGCCAAGCTTCGCATAGAGATGTGCCACGCCGAATTTGTAGGCGGGCGGGGCACCGGGCGGGCGACGCGTGCCTTCGGGAAAGATGATGATCTGGCGCCCTGCGGCGATTTCTTCGCGGGCCCGCTGGTTCATGGCCTTGAGCGCCTGCGAGCCCCCCTTGCGATCCACAGGCACCGAGCGCGCCTTCCAGGCATACCAGCCGAAGAGCGGGATCCACATCAATTCGCGCTTGAGCACATAGGCGGGGTCGTCGAGGATGACGAGCAGGGCAAACGTCTCCCACAGGGACTGGTGCTTGGAAGCGACGATCATGCCGCCGGCGGGAATCTTTTCCAGTCCCCGGAAATCGACCTTCGTGCCGGCGATCACCCTGAGAAGCCAGAGCGAGGAGCGCGCCCAGGCGCGGGCCACGCGCACGAAAACCGACCGCGGCAGAGCCAGAACGGGCAGGCACAGGATCATCCAGACAGCGAGATTGAGATAATAGGCGAGGTTGAAGGCGAGCGAGCGCAGGACGAGCATGATCAGCAGTTCTTTGGGCGGATGCCGGAAGGAACCCGTTGCCGGGGCCCGTGCGGCGGGAACATGACGACGGGTTTTCCCCTCTCTAGCCTTCCCTGCGCGGATTGTGAACGCGAAACGCGGCTTACTCCTCCGGCGGCTCGAGCGCGACACCGGCGTGAGAATGCGGCGTGCGGCTGAGGAACCGGGCCAGTCGCGAGAGCTCGGGATCATTCTCCAGCTTCGTGCGCGCCCAGACCATCAGAAACTTGAGATATTCCTGGCCCACGAGCCGGAAGGTGGCAGCATCGCGCCACCAGCGCCCCACATCCATATCCGTCGGCGAAACCGCATGCGGATATTTGGCGACATCCGGCATGGCGTTGTCGAGTTCGAGCATGGTGCGCGGCATATGGTAGTTTGAGGTGACCACGATGATCGCCTCGAAACCCTGGTCCGTCACCCAGCGTCGCGTCTCGATGGCGTTGCCGATGGTGTTGCGGGCACGATGGTCGAGATCGACGCAGCATTCCAGCCAGTCCTTCTGGCCGGGATTGAGCCGGGCGATCTGGGAGCGCGTTGTGCGCTCGTTCACGCCGGAGATCAGCAGCCTGTCGGCAAAGCCGCGCGAGAGGAGTTCGATCGCATCCGCCACACGCTGCGAGCCTCCGGTCAGCGCAACGATCCCCTGTACGCGGGGGGGGTCGCCCGCATGGCGATAGCCGTCGAGGCTACTCACGAAGAAGAGGAAGCCGCCACAGAGCCCGAGCAGAAGGGCGAGACAGGCGATCCCGAAGGCACGCAGCGCGCGTTGCCGCCAGCCGATGCGCCTGCGCGGCGGCATCGCCTGACCGGTATCGTCCTGTCCGTGTTCGTGCTGCCCGGCCACCATCCGGCCGTCTCCCGCCGCCACTCGCCACCCTGTCCTTATCGCTCCCCTTGCCCCGCACGACAATCCGTAAAGCGCCGCTTGATACGCCAAGACACGGTTTCACACGCCATGATGCCTACGGAATGCGGCCTCAACGCGGCGACGGCACGCTCAGGGACTCTGCGCCAGAAAACGGCGCACGGACAGATCCGACATCGTGGCCGTGACGAGTGCCGCGACGAGGGCGGTCAGCGCCATCACGACATAGCCACGCGCACCGATCTCGAAGGCCCCGAACAGGGCCTCCAGCTGGTCGCCCGCCGGCGAGGCGCGCCAGGAGGCCGAGACCCAACCCAGCGCCACGAACACGGCAATCGCCGCCACCCCGCCGATCAGGCCGCCTTCCAGCCCCAGACGCAGGAAGCGACGGCGGAATTCCCGGGCGATATAGGCATCATGTGCGCCCACGTAATGCAGCACCTCGACGATGCCGCGATTGCCCGCCATCGCACCCCGCGTGGCGAAGGCGACGGCGAGCCCGGTGGCGATCAGGACGAGCAGCACCAGCGCGACACCCACCGCGACGATGGTCTGCGCCATGTTCGACAGCCGCGCCAGCCATTGCGCATGATCATCGAGACTGGCGCCGGGCACCGCATCGCGCAGCCGGGTGCGCAACCGGTCGAGATCGGGGGGAGATTCGGGGTCGAGCTGCAATTCGATCAGGCGCGGCACCGGCAGTTCCGCCAGATCAAGGCCGCTGCCCAGCCAGGGTTCGAGCAGCCGTTCGGACTGACCCAGGCTGAACGGCTCGGCCGCGACGACACCCGGCGTCTCGCGCGCCATGGCGGTGGCCTGCGCCACCAGCGCCTCGGTATCGCCCTGCGGTTGCGGCCGGATCTGAATCGTTGCCTCCGAGCCGACCGCCACGCGCCATTGTGCGGAATTGGTGGCGACCAGTTCGGCGGCGCCGGCACACAATGCCGCGAGGAAGGTGAGGATGGCGATCACCGCCACGAGCGCCCGTGACGCCGCCGAATCGACGGGGACGAGAGGCGTCGCCCGCGCGAGCAACCGGGCGATCACGGCACGCCCGGGCAGCGGACGCCGCCGGTGGCGTGAGGCGTCGCGCCTTCCACCATCCTCGCCGCGCTGCTGCATTGTGTCATCCACCAAGGCCACACACCTTCATTCGTCGATATGGAGATGACCATCGGCAAGGAGCAGCCGGCGGGCATCATACAGATCCATCAGGCCCAGATCATGGGTGGCGATCAGAACCGCCGTGCCGAGCCGGTGCAACTCGACGAAGAGCCGCAGCAGGCGCCGGGCGAGGCTGGGATCGACATTGCCCGTCGGCTCGTCGGCCAGAAGCAGGTCAGGCCGTGTGATCAGCGCCCGGGCGATCGCTGCCCGCTGTTTCTCGCCACCGGAAAGCACCGGTGGCAGCACATGCATGCGCTGACCCAGCCCCACCCAGGAAAGCAGTTCCATCACCTCCGCGCGATAACGCGCCTCCTCCAGTTCCTGCACCCGCAATGGCAGGGCGACGTTTTCGTAAAGCGTGAGATGATCAAGCAGCCGGAAATCCTGGAAGACCACCCCCATGCGCCGGCGCAGATCGGCGAGGCGGCGCTGGTCGATGCGGCTGACCTCCTCGCCGAACAGCGTCATCACCCCGCGCGTAGGCCGCACCGACATCAGGATGAGCCGCAAGAGCGTCGTCTTCCCCGCGCCGGACGGTCCGGAGAGGAACTGGAACGAATGCGGCTCGATCGAGAAGGTGAGGTCGCGCAGGACTTCGGGGCCGAGGCCGTAACGGACCCCGACATTCTCGAAATGCACGACGGGAATGTCGCTGAAATCAGGGGCGAAAGCGAAGTCTTTCACGGGTCCTTAACCAAAATGATTCCCCAATACGGGAACGGGTGCGGCAACCAGCCTACCCGTCGTCACGTGATTCGCCCATGCTGATCGTATGCCCGTCTTGTGAAAGTGAATTCGCGATCGATCCGGCGCTTTTGCGTCCGAACGGGCGCAAGCTGCGCTGTGCAAGCTGCCGCGAGGTGTTCTTCATCGACGGCCCCGAGGACGAGGACGGTTTCGACGAGGATGATCCCGTGGCCGCCAGTCTGTCCCGGCGCATGCGCGGCGAGGAGACGGACGGACCTGAAATCGCCACCGAGGCGCTCGCCTCGCGCAATGTTGCTCCTGCGCAAATCCCCGCAGGCAAGACCGGCCCCGGAAACGTGGCGCGCCTTCGACAGGTCGCCGGCAATATCCTCGGGCGTTTCCCCCTGACACCGATCCTGGCGATGCTGCTCGTCGGCATCGTGATCGGCGCGCTGATCGGGCGCGAGAGCGTGGTGCGCCGGCTTCCGGAGACGGCAGGGCTGTTCGAGATGGCCGGCATGCCCGTGAATCTGCGCGGGCTCGAACTGATCGAGGTCACATCCGAGCGCACCCGTGAGGATGACGGTGAATATCTGAGCGTGCACGGCACCATCGTGAACCGCACCGATCGCAGCCATATGGTCCCCCCGATCGCCGTCATCCTGCGCGAGGAGACCGGGCAGCCGGTTTATTCCTGGAACGTGGAGGCGGATCGCCGCACGCTGCATCCGGGGGAAAACGTGCGTTTTCGCGCGCGCCTGGTTGCGCCGCCGCCAGAAGCGAGGCAGGTTCTGGTGCGCTTCGCCCCCACCGCCGACATCGCCGGCGGGCGTGATTGAGGCGGCGCTTCGTCTACGGATTTCAAGAGGCTCACCATGGCTCAGTCGCGCGTGCGCGTTCTCTACGATGAAGACACCATCGCCCGGCGTTGCGAGGAACTCGCAGCCGAGATCAAGCTGGCCGAGCCGAAGGATCTGCTCGTCGTCGCCGTTCTCAAGGGCAGCTTCATGTTTGCAGCCGATCTGATTCGTGCGCTGCATCGCGTCGGTCTGGCCCCGCAGGTGGAATTCGTGCATCTGTCGAGCTACCGCTCCGGCACCACCTCCTCCGGCCAGGTCGAGATCCTGCGTGATGTGGAAAGCGCGGTCGAGGGCCGTGATGTGCTCCTGATCGACGACATTCTCGAATCAGGCCGGACCATCGTCTTCGCCAAGGATCTGATCGCCGCGCGCGGCGCGCGCCGTGTGCTCTCGGCGGTCCTGCTCGAAAAGCCCGGCAAGCGCGCCGTGCAGATCGAGGCGGATTTCGTCGGATTCACCTGTCCCGACGTCTTCGTGGTCGGCTACGGCATGGATGTGGCGCATTCCTATCGGCAATTGCCCTTCGTCGGCGTGATCGATACCGTCGATACCGACCCCGATCTGTTCGAGCCCGCGAACGCCCCTGCCGACGCGGCCAAACCGGGAGCGTGAGGCGCATGGCCAGGATCCTGCTCGTCGATGACGAAGAACCGGTGCGTGGCTTTCTCAGCCGCGGCCTCCAGCTCGACGGCCATGCGGTCATCACCGCCGAGGACGGGGCCGAGGGGCTCGACAGGCTCAAGGAGGCCGATCCGCCCTTCGACCTGCTGCTTACCGATATCCGCATGCCGATCATGGACGGCATCGCGCTGGCGCTCGCGGCGAAGCGCGATTTTCCCCAACTGATCATCCTCCTGATGACGGGCTTTGCCGACCAGCGCGAACGCGCCCGCGGGCTCGACGCCATCGTCGAAGACGTGCTCACCAAGCCCTTCTCCCTCGACGACATGCGCAGCGCCGTCAGCCGCGCGCTGGCCGCGAAGGGCTGAGAGGGTCCGGCGGCGCATCCCGCGCACGCCTCGCGCAAGGCTCGGACGCTATTCCTGATACTGCGATCACGGCAGTTCGGGAGTGCAAGCCTTGCTCATCATCATCGGCATCATCATCACGATGGCCTCGCTGCTCGGCGGGTTCTGGGCGATGGGTGGCCATGTGCCGGTCATCTGGCAACCCTGGGAATTCGTCATTATCGGCGGCACGGCCTTCGGCACCTATATCGTCGCCAATTCGCCCAGCGCCATCAGGGATACCGGTCGCGCCTGCGTCGAGGCGGGGCTCGCCCGGGTTCCCCGGCAACGCGATTACCTGGATGTTCTCGGGCTGCTCTACATCCTGATGCGCGACATCCGCGCCAAGGGTCGCAACGAGGTCGAGCCGCATATCGACGACCCGCATAATTCCGAGATCTTCCAGCGCTTTCCGCTGGTGATGAAACGCCCCGAATTGCTGCAGTTCATCTGTGACTACATGCGTCTGCTCGTCATCGGCAATGCCCGCTCGTTCGAGATCGAGGCCCTGATGGACGAGGAGATCGAGACCATCCGGCGCGAGCGGCTCAAGCCCTACAACGCCATGATGATCCTCGCCGAAGCCTTGCCCGCGCTGGGTATCGTCGCCGCCGTGCTCGGCGTGATCAAGGCCATGGGCGCCCTCGACCAGTCGCCGCAGCTGCTGGGCAGCCTGATCGGCGCGGCACTGGTGGGCACCTTCACCGGCATCTTCGCCTCCTACGGGCTGGTCGCGCCGATGGCCTACAAGATCAAGGCCACCCGCGAACACCAGATGCGCCTCTATACCATCACCAAGCAGACCATCCTCGCCTTCATGAACGGGGCCCTGCCGCAGATCGCCCTCGAACACGGGCGCAAGGCGATTTCCTCCTACGACCGCCCCTCAATCGACGATGTCGAGAACGAGACCCTCGCGGCTGCAGGCCGCCCCGCCAATGACCGCGTGCCCAGCCAGGGAGCCGCATGATGATCGATTTTGATGATCTCGACGAAGAGGGCAACATCAAGCCGGCCTCGGAGCGTGCCGCAGCACGCACCGGAAATGCAATTTCCGACAAGCTGCTTGATGCCGCCGGCATCACCGTCGATCGCCTGCCGATGCTGCATGTGATTTTCGACCGGGTGGCGACCTATTGCGCCGACGGGCTGCGCCACATGTCGGCCTCGCCCTCCTATTTCTCGGTGAGCAACATCGAGAGCGGGCGCATCGGCGACATTCTCGAATTCTACGAGTCGAACGCCATCGCCGCCATGTTCCACGCCACCGAATGGGACACGCGGATTCTCGTGGGATTCGATCGCGATTTCATCTTTACCATGGTGGAGGTCCTGTTCGGCTCCGACGGCACCGAGCCGCCGGTCGATGAGGAGCGCGGCTTCTCCAATATCGAGACACGCGTGGCGCAGACCCTGTTCGAGGAGGCCGGCAAGGCGCTCGCCACCGCCTTCGGCCCCGTGGCCAGAACCGGCTTCAGGCTGGAGCGCATGGAAACGCGCATGGACTTCGCCATTATCGGGCGGCGCAACAATCTCTCGGTGGTGGCCAAGCTGCTGATCCAGGCACTGGGGCGCGGCGGCGAGATGTTCGTCATCATTCCCCAATCGGCCCTGTCGCCGATGCGCCAGAGCCTCGCCCATGTGCTCTCCGGCGACGGCGCCGGCGCCGATCCGCGCTGGACGCAGCAGATGCAGGCGGAGGTGCAGCGCACCCGGGTCTCGCTCGAGGCGATCCTTGAGGAACGCATGATCACACTGGGCGACGTGGCGCAGTTCCAGGTCGGCCAGGTGCTGGAATTGCAGGCCAGTCCGAAGAGCCCGGTACGGCTGCAGTGCAATGGCCAGGCGCTGTTCTCATGCGCGCTCGGCCAGTCAAACGGCGCCTATACGCTGAAAATCGAGGACGAGATCGACCAGCAGCAGGAGTTCATCGATGCCCTACACAGCCATTGACATCGCGCTCGTCGTGGCGCTGGTCTTCACCTGCGGCTTCTCCTTCGCCATGCTGCGCGAATTCCGCCGCTTCAAGGCCCATGCCGGCGAATACGGGCTTGCCCTGCAAGAAGCCTCCCGCGCCATGGAGGCGGTCGATGCGGCGCTGGGGCGCACCCATGAAGAGGGCGCGCAGACCGTGATCAGCCTCGGCGAGCGGCTGGAATCGGCAGAGCGGCTGCTGAGCAAGCTGAAGACCGCCGAGGCGGCCGCAACGGCACAGCTCATGCGCCTGTGTGACCGCATCGACGAGGCGCGCGGGGTGCTCGACGAGACGCAATCCGCCTTTCCCGGTTCCGCCGTGTCCCTCGCGCCGGAAGCGCCTGCGGGAAAGGCGGTCGGGAAGAAGACCTCCGGCCGGAAAGCGAGATCCGGCAAGCAGGCGCTCCATGAGCAGGCATCCCGGGATCAACCATCGGGAGCGTCCCCCGGCGACAAGGCCGGTACGCCAGCGCCCCGCAATGAGCATGCGGGCACCTCCGGCACGCTGGCCCTGGCACCCGCATCGGATGCCGCGCCCCGGGCTCCGCGTACCCGCAAGATCCTGTCCTGGCCCGTGATCCGCAGCGCCGGGGTGGCCGCCGGTGGCAGCTGAGCTGCATCGCAAATCCGTACCGCAACACCGCATTCACATCTGTTCGGAGCAAAATGCCATGACCCAGAAGAACACCAACCCGGGCAAGGCCGGCAATACCGCTCGCAAGGCGAGCGAGGACACGCCCGCGACGCCTGAGGCCGAGATCGCTGATACAGCCGATCTCCACGGCGCCGGAAAGAACGGTGCATCCGGCAAGAATGCCAGGGCGCGCCCTTCGCGCATCACCGCAAAGGCCGCCGATGCCGTGGCCGATCTCGCCGAGGAAATGGCCCATGGAGCGCAAAATGGCACGCATGATGCGGGATACGGCGACGCTTTCGATGCGCCCGGTTTCGCAGACGAGGCCGATGAGACGTTGCAGGATGCGCATGCGGGCTACAATCTCGATTCGATCATGCGCATCCCCGTCTCGATCCAGGTGGTGCTCGGCTCGGCCTCGATGCCGGTGGCCAACCTGATGAAGCTCGGGCGCGGCGCCGTGGTACCGCTCGATCATCGCGTCGGCGAACCGGTCGATGTGGTGGTGAACGGGCGCGTCGTGGCGCGCGGCGAGGTGGTCGTGGTCGAGGACGACAATTCCCGCTTCGGCGTCTCGCTGACCGAGATCGTCTCGGCGCAGGGCGGCGGGGTCGGGTTCTGAGACGCGGGGCGCTGCCGGCCCGCAGCGGATCGCACACAGCTTACAGGCATGCCAGGGGATGATCCAAGATGACGGCGCTTGCGGCCTACGAGGCCTCCATGCCCAAACCGCGCGAACTGGAAGGCGCCGACAAGGTCGCCGCCCTGATGCTCGCCCTTGATCCGGACATCGCACGGCGTCTGATGGGGCGCTTCGAACCGACCGAACTCAAGCGTATCTCGCGCGCCGCCGCCGATCTCGGCGTGGTGAGCGCGGCCGAGCTCGAAACGGTGATCGAGGAATTCGCGCTGGAATTCTCCTCGGGCACCTCGCTCTTCGGCACCGCCCACGAGGTGGAGCGGCTGCTCTCGGGCATCCTGCCGCCCGAACAGGTCAGCGAGATCATGCAGGAGGTGATCGGCAATACCAACCGCTCGATCTGGGAGCGTATCTCCGGTGTCTCGGAGGGCATTCTGGCAGCCTATCTGCAGAAGGAGCATCCCCAGACGGCGGCGCTGATCCTCTCCAAGGTGAAGCCCTCCTGCGCGGCCAAGGTGATGAGCCAGATGCCCAAGGACATGCGCAACTCGCTGATGCGGCGCATGCTCTCCTTCAAGCCCGTGGTCGAGGAAACCATGCGCATCGTCGAGAAGACGCTGCACGAGGACTTCATGCTGAATTTCGCCCGCAATATGGGCGTCGATACGCATTCGCGCATGGCCGACATCATCAACAAGATGGAGCGCGACCAGATGGAGGACGTGCTCGACAGCCTGGCCGAGGCGCGACCGAAGGCGGCGGAGATCCTGAAAGGCCTGCTCTTCACCTTCGAGGACGTCATCAACCTGGTGCCGCGTGCGCGCGCGGCGATCCTCGACCAGATCCCCACCGAACGCCTCGTCATCGCCCTCAAGGGCACCGAGCCCGATTTCCGCGACGCCATCCTCTCCTCGCTGGGCACCCGCGCGCGGCGCATGGTCGAGAACGAACTCGCCTCGGGCGAGGCCGTGGCGCAGAAGGATGTCGTCGAGGCGCGGCGCATGGTCACCGATCTCGCTCTCGAAATGGCGGGACGGGGCGAGATCGAACTCAACCCGGACCCGGACGAAGGTGCCTATATCCGCTGATCCCCATCCACTGCCACTGACGGAGAGAGACGGTGTCGGAGGAGCAGGACCGCGCCAGTAAAACCGAGGAGCCGACGGAAAAGAAGATCCAGGATGCGCTCGAAAAAGGGAATGTCCCGGTCTCGAAGGAGGCCCTGACCTTCTCTTCGATCGTCTCGATCCTCGCCGTCACCTTCCTCTATATCAGCAATGGCGTCACGGACCTCGCGGGCACGCTCGAGCGGTTCATCGACGACCCGGCCGGAATTGCGCTGCACGATGGATCGGATGCGACCAGCCTCATGCATGTCATCGCCATGGCCAGCGGCTGGTTTCTGCTGCCGCTCGTGGCGATCCTCGCCGTGGGCGGGCTTTCGGCTTCCTTCCTGCAAAACCGGCCGCGCCTCGTGGGGGAGCGCGTCAAGCCCAAGCTCAACCGGATCTCCCCGAAATCCGGCTTCAGGCGGATTTTCGGGGCGCAGGGCTGGATGGAATTCGGCAAGGCGGTCTTCAAGTTCGCGATCATCGGCTTCGTCATCGCCGCTTTGCTCTTCTTCGATGCGGACCGGGTGGTGAGCGCCATGTTCTCCGATCCCTCTTCCCTCCCGGAATTGCTGCTGACGCTGACGGTGCGGCTTTTGACAGCTGTGTGCATCGCCACGATCCTGCTGGTCATCGTCGATATCATCTTCTCGCGCAGTCACTGGCGCAAGGAATTGCGCATGACCCGGCAGGAGGTGAAGGACGAGCACAAGCAGATGGAGGGCGATCCGCATATGAAAGCGAAGATGCGCTCGCTTGCCCGCGACCGCTCGCGCCGGCGCATGATCGCCGACGTGCCGCGCGCCACCATCGTCATCGCCAACCCGACCCATTACGCCATCGCCCTGCGCTATGTGCTCGAGGAGGGCGGCGCGCCGGTCGTGGTGGCCAAGGGCAAGGATCTCGTGGCCCTGAAGATCAGGGAAGTGGCGCAAGCCCACGCCATCCCGGTGATCGAGGACAAGCCACTGGTACGATCGATGTACGACAAGGTGGAGCTGGACTATCCGATACCGCCGAAATTCTATCAGGTCGTTGCCGAACTGTTATATTTGTTCCATTATAGCAAAGGCAAAAACGGAGATGCGGGTTTTGCTCCAGGAAAGGCCTGATGGCAGGCTTCCAAAATGGAAATACGGCATGCAGAGAAACGGCAGCGCACCCGGATTGTCAGATCGGGAGAAAATCCTCGGCGATGCGGTCAAGTGTGTCGCTGCCGAGCTGCGCCTTGTGGATCTTGACGTGCTTGCACGCTTTGTTCATCTGGAGCAACACGCAAACATTGCCGATCTCGTCGCCTCTTCTTGCGAACTCTTCTTCAAGGAAGACACTCTGATCTATGGCTCGCGCGCCCAACTTGATCTGAAGTGGGGCGAAATCCCCAACCTGGTCCTCGACCTGGAATTCTCGCATCAGGGTGTGCATGTCTTCTTCGGCTTGTCCTTGCGGCCTCTGGTGGCTGCGGTCGATATCCACGCCGTGACCTTCGACGGGCCGGCGCGCTCACCGGCGCGGAACACCGAAAGACTGATCGAAGCCCTGGAGGATGCACGCATCGGCGCTCCCAACATCCTTGCCGCCGAGAGCATTGCCGCCTGTGAGCCGGATTCCGAAAGGCTCGATCCGGAAACCTTTGGTGCAGACGATTCGCAGGCGCCCTGAGTGCTTGCCCAATGCCGGGTTTATGCATCTATGCGCCGATGCTTGACAGGGCGGTGGAGATGATGGACGAAACGCAAGGTCGGCTTGCACCGGCCATTCCTGTCCATCGCACGAGTCCAGCGCCTCCATGTTCGACAAGATTCTCATCGCCAATCGCGGCGAAATCGCCTGCCGGGTCATCAAGACGGCCCGACGGATGGGTATCGCGACAGTCGCCGTCTATTCCGATGCGGATCGCGACGCGCTGCATGTAGAGATGGCGGATGAGGCGGTGCATATCGGCCCTGCAGCCGCAGCCGAATCCTACCTCGTCATCGAGAAGATCATCGATGCCTGCAAGCAGACCGGCGCCCAGGCCGTGCATCCGGGCTACGGCTTTCTCTCCGAGCGCGAGGCCTTCGCCGAGGCGCTGAAGGCGGCGGGCATCGTCTTCATCGGCCCCAATCCCCGCGCCATCGCCGCCATGGGCGACAAGATCGAATCGAAGAAAGCGGCGGCAACGGCGAAGGTCTCCACGGTACCGGGCTTCCTCGGCGTGATCGAGAGCCCCGAACACGCGGTGCAGATCGCCGACGAGATCGGCTATCCGGTGATGATCAAGGCCTCTGCCGGTGGTGGCGGAAAGGGCATGCGCGTGGCGCATTCCGCGGACGAGGTGGCTGAGGGCTTCGCCCGCGCCAAATCGGAAGCGGCTTCATCCTTCGGTGACGACAGGGTCTTCGTGGAGAAGTTCATCGTCGATCCGCGCCATATCGAAATCCAGGTACTGGGCGACAAGCACGGCAACGCGATCTGGGTCTCGGAGCGCGAATGCTCGATCCAGCGCCGCAACCAGAAGGTCATCGAGGAAGCCCCGAGCCCGCTGCTCGACGAGGAAACCCGCCGCGAGATGGGCGAGCAGGCCGTGGCGCTGGCAAGAGCCGTGGATTACGATTCCGCCGGCACGGTCGAATTCGTCGTCGGCCAGGACAAGTCCTTCTTCTTTCTTGAGATGAATACCCGCCTGCAGGTGGAGCATCCGGTCACCGAGATGATCACCGGAATCGATCTCGTTGAGGAGATGATCCGCGTCGCCGCCGGCGAGACGCTGCGTTACGCGCAGGACGATATCCGGCTAGACGGCTGGTCTGTGGAGAGCCGCATCTATGCCGAGGATCCCACCCGTGGCTTCCTGCCCTCGACCGGTCGGCTCACGCTCTACCGCCCGCCGGCGGATTCCGGCATGGACGGTGTCAGCGTGCGCAACGATACCGGCGTCACCGAGGGTGGCGAGATCTCGATCTATTACGATCCGATGATCGCCAAGCTCGTCACCCATGCCCCCACCCGCGAACAGGCGATCGAGGCCCAGGCGCGCGCGCTCGATGCCTTTGCCATCGACGGCATTCGCCACAACATCCCTTTCCTCTCCGCCCTGATGGCGCATCCGCGCTGGCGCGAGGGACAGCTCTCGACGGGTTTCATCGCGGAGGAATTCCCCGACGGTTTCGCCCTGCCGGCGCCGCAGGGCGTGGTTGCGCTGCGCATCGCAGCGGTGGGCGCGCAGATCGATCACCTGCTCAATGAGCGCAAGCGCCGCATCAGCGGCCAGATGCGCCCCGATGAAGCGGTGCGCTTCACCCGTGAGCGCTCGGTCATGCTGGGCAGCGAACGCCACGACATCACGCTGTCGGAGGCCGAAGGCCAGCTCGCCATCGCTTTCGCGGATGGCACGCGCATCCTCGTCGCCAGCGGCTGGAAACCGGGTGACCCGGTCTGGAACGGCACGATCGACGGCACACCGGTGGCGATGCAGGTGCGCACGATTCTCAATGGCGTACAGCTCTCCCATGCCGGCGCCTTTTCCGATGTGCGGGTCTATACCCGCCGCGAGGCCGATCTTGCCGCGATCATGCCGGAAAAGCGCGATGGCGGCGCCACCAAGCAGCTGCTCTGCCCGATGCCGGGACTGGTGCGCTCCCTGCTCGTGGACGAAGGCCAGGAGGTCAAGGTCGGCGAGCCGCTGGTCATGGTCGAGGCGATGAAGATGGAGAACGTGCTGCGTGCCGAGCGTGACGGCACCATCGCAAAAATCGTCGCAAAGGAAGGCGACAGCCTCGCCGTCGATGCGGTGATCCTCGAATTCGCCTGAGATCGGGCGGTTCGGGCGTAGTGCTCCGGCTACAGAGCTTCTGCCCTTTCCGCGTCGCAATAAGAAGCCTGAATTCACCTGTACGTCCTTGCATTCCAGCAAGATCATTCTTGCCGGGCTTTTGCGTGCATCCCCCGTCCACGACCTGTATCGCAACACGGGCGGCGTCCGTTCGGCGCCGGTTGATCGGTTGCAGGGAAGGATGAAGACATGCACGGCTCGGGAATTCATCACGTCACGGCGATGGCGGGCAACGCCGCGCGCAACCGGCACTTCCACGCCGCTCTTCTCGGCCAGCGCCTGGTCAAGCGCACGGTGAATTTCGACGATCCATCGATGTGGCACCTGTATTACGGCGACGCATCCGGTCGTCCGGGATCGGCCCTGACCTTCTTCCCCTGGCCGGGCATCGCGCCAGGCCAGCCCGGAGACGGCGAAACCGTGGAAACCGCCTTCCGGGCCCCTGCGGATGCGCTCGGCTTCTGGCGGGATCGGCTGGAAGCCGGGGGTATCGTGGTCACACGGACCGAACGTCATGACCGGGAGGCCCTGAGCTTCACCGATCCGGACGGAATGGCCTTCGCGATCATCGCAACCGACGGCGCACAGGACGAGCCCGCCTGGATGCAGGACGGAATCGGCCCCGGCGAGGCCCTGCGCGGCTTTGCCGGCGTTACGCTCGGCGTCCCCGATCCCGAAGCGACCGCGGCGATCCTGCGCGAGATTCTGGGCTTTCGCCTGCTGGAGCGGGGTGCGGACATGATCCGCCTCGTCGGCAATGACGATCCGGCGACGACGGTCACCATCACGGTATCAAACCATGGTCGCAGCCCGCGGCTCGGCGGCGGTTCGGTGCATCACGTCGCCTTCCGTGCCATCGATGATGCAACACAGGCTGCCATGGCAAGCCTGTTGCAAAGCCGCTTCGCGATCACGCCCACCGAACAGCGCGACCGCAATTACTTCCGGTCGATCTATTTCCGCGAGCCGGGCGGCATTCTGTTCGAGATCGCCACCGACGCGCCCGGTTTTGCCGTGGACGAGGATCCGGCGCATCTGGGAGAAAGCCTGAAGCTGCCCCCCGGGCTTGCTTCGCGCCGGGAGGAAATCGCAGCCATGCTCCCGCCGCTGGAACCGGAGACCGCATGATGCGCGATGATCTGGCATTCATGCGCGTGAGTGACGATTTCGGCTTCAGGCATGCCTTCATCCCGGCGCAACCTGAGCACGAGCACCTGCCGCCCCTGCTTCTATTGCATGGCACCGGCGGCGATGAACGCGATCTCCTGCCCGTCGGGGCCCGTCTCTCACCGGGAGCCGCCATCCTGTCCCCGCGCGGAAGGGTCAGCGAAAACGGCATGCCGCGCTTCTTTCGCCGCCTCGCCGAAGGGGTCTTCGACGAAGCGGACCTGCGCACGCAGACGCAGGCGCTTGCCGATTTCATCGCGCAGGCACGCGCGTCCTATGGTTTGACCGCACCTGTGGCGGTCGGCTTTTCCAACGGCGCGAACATCGCCGCATCGCTGCTGTGGAGCGCTCCCGACAGCCTTGCGGCTGCGGCCCTGTGGCGGGTGATGCGCCCCTTGCCGGAGACGCCTGCAGGCGGCCTCGCAGGCAAGCCGGTGCTGGTTCTTGCCGGCGCCGCAGATCCGCTGATCCCGGCTGCACAATCACAGGCGCTGGCGCAGTTGCTCGAAGAGACGGGCGCCCGGGTAAGCCTCGAAATCCTCCCGGCAGGCCACGGTCTGACGGCATCGGATCTCGCCATCACCCAGCGCTTCCTTGCAGGTCTTGCACAAGGCGGCTAGAGCATCATTCCGTCAGGTGGATACCGGCTGACGGAAAAATGATGCGTCGAACAATGACTTGGAGCGCCCGACCTGACTCCGTCAGGTCGGAACGCGCTCCAATCGCATGCTCAGCCGCAGATGACGCGGCGGGCGTTCAGATGCCGGGGCGGCGCATGGCCGGGGGAAGCGGCGCATCGCCGAAATCGATACGCGAACGTTGCAGGATCGCGCCGGAATCATCGACGACCAGCCGCAGACGGCGATTCCCGTGGAAGAAACTGAGCCGCCAGCGCCCGGCATCCTCGCCTGTGCCGCGCTCCGTGAGCGTGGTGATGGCGCCGTCTCGCAGGCCGGCCATGACCACCTCCGGGGTGATCTCGAAGGCCTCAGCCAGCGTCCCGGCATCGACGCAGAGATCCTCGCCCTCGATGCTGATCTTCCGCCCACTCATACTTTGCTCGTTTCATCTGGTTCACCTGCCCGATTCCATGCGACAGGAAGACCGGCGGGCGAGACATGAATCGGCGTCTCCGCGGCGCTGATGCACTCCCTTGCATATGGACGTAATGTGGTCTCGTCGGACGGGGGCGGCAAGGCGGAAATTTCCGGATGAACCGCCGATGGCAGTGGAAGACCGCGTCACCTTCTCACACATCCTCGCGCGGCTGCGCAGTGGCTGTTGGCGTTCATGCAAGCGAAAAGACATCCCCTTCCGGCACGAGGCGGCTAGAGTGCACCCTGAACAGGCCCGGCGCGCGACGCCGTACGGAGGATTGGCATGAACCGTGATTTCCAGCGCCCCGGGCGCTCCGCCGTCTACGGCACGCAGGCGATGATCGCCACCTCCCATCCGCAGGCCTCGCTGATCGGCGTCGAGGTGATGCGCAAGGGCGGCAGCGCCGTCGATGCGGCGATCGCCGCGACCGCCATGCTCTGTGTGGTCGAGCCGGCCATGACAGGAATCGGCGGCGATTGCTTCGCCATCATCGCGAAGCCGGGGGCAAAGCCCGTCACCCTCAACGGTTCGGGCCGGGCGCCGGCGGCGAGCGACCGGCAAGCTCTGGTCGGTCAGGGGCTGAGCGAGATCGCCGATAATTCTCCCCATGCGGTGACCATCCCCGGTGCGGTGGATGCCTGGTGCCGGCTGCATGAAGATTACGGCAAGCTGGATCTCGCGGAATTGCTCGAACCCGCCGCCAAAGTTGCCGAGGAAGGCTATGCCGTCGCCCCGCGTGTCGCCTTCGACTGGCAGGCCCATGCGAAGCGCCTTGCGCGCAACGCCGCCACGGCGGAGGTCTTCCTGCCCGGCGGCGCGCCTCCGGCGCTTGGCGCGCGCCATGCCCAGCCGGCGCTCGCGGCCTCGCTGCGGCTGATCGGGCGCAGGGGCCGCGCCGGATTCTACGAAGGCGAGGTCGCCGATGACATCGTCACCACGCTGAAGGCGCTGGGTGGCGTTCATGCGCTCGATGATTTCGCCGCACAGACGAGCGATTACGCAGCCCCGATCGCCGGGCGCTACCAAGGTCACGACATCCTCGAATGCCCGCCCAACGGCCAGGGCGCCACGGCGCTGCTCATTCTTGCGGCGCTCGGGGACTGGGATGTCTGGACCGGCTGCACCGATGCGGGCGAGCGCATGCGGCTCTATCTCGAAGCCACCCGTGCAGCCTATTTCCTGCGCGATCGCGCCATCACGGATCCCGCCTTCATGCAGATCGGGGTGGATGACTTCCTCGGTAAGGCGGCAATCGATTTCGTGCGCCGCGAAGCAACGCGCCCCGGACCCGACGCGCGTGCGGCCCATGCCGGGCGCAGGCTCGGTCCCGCTCCCTGGGAGACCGATACGATCTGCCTCTCGGTTGTGGATCCGGACGGGCTCGTTGTCTCCTTCATCAATTCCATCTTCCATCCGTTCGGCTCGACGCTGCTGGCGCCGAAGAGCGGCGTGATGCTGCATTGCCGGGGCGCGAGCTTCAGCCTTGAAACCGATCATCCCAACCGGCTCGAGCCGGGCAAGCGCCCGATGCATACGATCATCCCGGGCCTCGTCATGCAGGGCGACAAGCCGGTCCTGCCCTTTGGGGTGATGGGCGGGCAGTATCAGTCCGGCGGCCATGCGCATCTGATGATGCGGCTCTATGAGCAGGGCATGCCGTTGCAGGAAGCGATCGACGCTCCGCGCGCCTTCGCCTATCAGGGCGAGACGCAGGTCGAGACCGGCATCGATGCGGGCGTGGCGGATTATCTGGCGGCGAACGGCTGCGCCGTCACCGTCCTCGACGCCCCGCTCGGCGGCGCACAGGCGATCGGCATCGACCACGAGACCGGCACTCTCATCGGCGCCTCCGATCCCCGCAAGGACGGCTGCGCGCTGGGCTGGTGAGCCAGGTACGGGAGGGGTGCGAGGGCCCGTTTCGCCCGCCCGCATCCAGCCGCCTTCTCTCAACCGCCCTGGATCTGCGAGAAATCGGCGACGTCGCGGGTGGCGTGGCGCAGGGCCTGGAGCAGGCGCAGGCGGTTGTCGCGCAGGGCCGGATCCTCGGCATTGACGGTGACCTTCTCGAAGAAGGCATCGACGGGCGCACGCAGGGTCGAGAGCGCCAGCATGGCGGCCTCGAAATCCTCCGCCGCCACCGCGCGGGTTGCTTCCTCGCGGCTGCGGGCCAGCGCCACGGCCAGCGCCTTCTCCTCGATCTGGCCGCGATCCTGGATCAGCGCCAGATCGGGCTCGGCATCGAAGCTGCGCCCGTCCTTCTTCTCCTCGATGCGCAGGATATTGGCGGCCCGGCGGAACCCGGCGAGCAGATTGGCCCCGTCCTCGGTATCGAGGAAGCGCCCGAGCGCTTCGACCCGGCGCACGGCGGAAACGAGGTCATCCTGCCCCGGCAGGGCGAAGACGGCATCGATCAGATCATGCCGCGCCCCGTGCTCGCGCAGATGCACCTTGAGCCGCTCGACGATGAAGCCGATAAGATCCATTTCCGTCGAGGTGGCGCCCGTCTTGCCGATACCGGGGGCGGTTTCGCCGGATTCCCCGGCAAGGCGATCGCCCCAGGCGATGAAGAGCGGCTCGAACACCTTCGCCAGTTCAAGGCGGATGCCTTTATCGAGCAAGAGGCGGATCACCCCGAGAGCCGCGCGCCGCAGGGCATAGGGATCCTTGGAGCCGGTGGGCTTCTCGTCGATGGCCCAGAAGCCGGTGAGCGTGTCGATCTTGTCGGCCAGGGCCACGGCGATGGTGACGGGATCATGCGGCACCTGGTCCGAGGGGCCGAGCGGCTTGTAATGATCCTCGATCGCGGCGGCGACGGCGGCATCCTCGCCCTGCTCGGCCGCGTAATAACGCCCCATCAGCCCCTGCAATTCCGGAAATTCGCCGACCATTTCGGTCACCAGATCGACCTTGGCCAGACGCGCCGCCCGCGCCGCAAGCGCCGGATCGGCTCCGATACGCGGCGCGAGTTCGCGCGCCAGCGCCTCCAGCCGTGACACGCGCTGGGCCTGCGTGCCCAGACGTTCATGAAAGACGATGGCCTCGAGCCTGGGCAGCCGGTCCTCGAGGCGGGTGCGGCGGTCGGTTTCCCAGAAGAACTTCGCATCCGAGAGCCGGGCGCGCACGACGCGCTCATTGCCCGCGACAATGGCCTTGCCGCCGTCACTCGCGGCGATATTGGCAACCAGCACGAACCGGTTGGCGAGCTTGCCGTCCGGCCCTGCGAGCACGAAGCATTTCTGGTTGGCCCGGATGGTGGCGCGGATCACCTCGTCGGGAATGGCGAGGAAGGCCTCGTCGAAGGCGCCGATATGCACAACCGGCCATTCCACCAGCCCCGCCGCCTCCTCCAGCAGCGCATCATCCTCCACCAGCGTCAGGCCCTGGGCGAAGGCGAGGTCGCGCGCATCATGGGCGATGATCCGGCTGCGCTGGTCGCTGTCGGCGACGACCCGGGCCTTGTCCAGCGCCGCGAGGTAATCGTCGAGCCTGCGCACCGTGATCGGCTCCGGGGCGTGGAAGCGATGACCATGGGTGACATCGCCGGATTCGATTTCACCGACGCGAAACCGCACGATCTCCGGCTCTTCCGTCTCGGGGCCGAAGGTACACAGGATGGAGCGCAGCGGGCGCACCCAGGTGAGCGCGCCGGCCTGCGCCGATTGCGCGCCCCAGCGCATGGATTTCGGCCAGGGAAAATTGCGGATGATCTCGGGCAGGATCCCGGCCAGAACCTCGGGCGTGGGGCGCCCGGGCCGGTCGATCACGGCCACGTAGAACGAGCCCTTCTTCGCATCCTCACGGATCTCGGCATCCTCGATCCGCGTCAGCCCCGCACTCTTGAGAAAGCCCGCGAGCGCCGCTTCGGGCGCGCCCACGCGCGGTCCCTTGCGCTCCTCGCGCCGGTCCTCGCCCTTCGCCGGCAACCCGGCGACATGCAGGGCGAGGCGTCGCGGTGTCACCAGGCTGCGGGCGCCCTCATAGAGGAAGCCGCGCTCGACGAGGGCATCCGTGACCCGCTTGCGCAGATCCTCGGCGGCCTTGCGCTGCATGCGCGCGGGAATTTCCTCGCTGAAGAGTTCGAGCAGAAGATCGGGCATGGAACGAGCAGCCTGTGACGGGTGTGGCAAATCGATGTCGTGAAGGGGCTATAGCGGTTGAACGCCTGTTCCGGCAAGAGGCGGCAAGAGGCGGCAAGATTCAGCGAGAGCCGACAAGCCTCCGCAGGTATCGATGCGAACGGGAAACGCGAAGGCGGGCGGAAAATGCAAGCGGCGAACCCGTGAGGGGCAGGGCGGCGATCAGCCATGCACGCGCCCGCCGGCACCGTTGACTTCGCGGCATATCTCACTACCATGTCTCGCAGCTCATGATCCTCGCGGGAGAGATCGGTCCATCCGACGCCGAAGGCGCAACCGCCCCGGAAACGCTCAGGCAAAAGGACCGCGAGGAGCTGGCACTCTGGAAAGAGGCAGGTCGAGACAGGCCTGCCCACCGAAGGGCGTAACTCGGCACTTTCGAAATCTTTTTCGAGAGGCTTGAGGAAATCTCTCAGGTTACGGGACAGAGGGGGCGCATGCGATGTCGGCGGCAGCCGACGACGCTTGCCCCGCGACACCGAATCTGACGAGGACGCCATGGCCGAATCCGGCGCAACGCTTCTGAAGACGCCGCTCCACGCCCGGCACCTTGCCGCCGGCGCGCGCATGGTGCCTTTCGCCGGCTACGACATGCCGGTGCAATATCCCCTCGGCATCCTGAAAGAGCATCAATGGACCCGCGAGAAGGCGGGTCTGTTCGACGTGTCGCATATGGGCCAGGCCTGGCTCATCGGCCCCGATCACGCGACGACGGCGAAGGCGCTGGAGGCACTCGTCCCCGCCGACATGCTCAATCTCGAGCCCGGCCAGCAGCGCTATACCCAGCTCCTCACCGAGGAAGGCGGCATCATCGACGATCTGATGGTGGTGCGCCCCGGCGATCCCGCCCATGACGGACGCCTCTTCCTGGTGGTCAATGCCGGCACCAAGGAAGGCGACTATGCCCATATGGCGGCGCGTCTTCCTGCGGATGTGCGTCTCGAGCGGCTTGATGATCGCGCGCTCGTCGCGCTGCAGGGCCCGCAGGCCGTGGCCGTGCTCTCGGCGCTCGCTCCCGAGGTCGCCGAAATGACCTTCATGAGGGCGCGCTATCTCGATCTCGACGGCATCGCGGCCCATGTCACCCGCTCAGGCTATACCGGCGAGGACGGCTACGAGATTTCGGTGGCCGACGATGATGCGCTCGCCCTGTGGGACAAGCTCACCGCGCATGAGGCGGTGGAGCCGATCGGGCTGGGGGCGCGCGATTCGCTGCGGCTCGAGGCCGGCTATTGCCTTTATGGCCATGATATCGACACGCAGACCTCCCCGATCGAGGCGGCGCTGAACTGGTCGATCCAGAAGCGTCGCCGTGAGGAAGGGGGCTTTCCCGGCCATGCGCGCATCATCCGCGAAATCAGCGAGGGCCCGGCCCGGCGCCGCGTCGGCATCCTGCCCGAAGGCCGTGCGCCAGCCCGCGAGGGCACGGTGATCGCGACGCCCGGCGGCACCGAGATCGGCATCGTCACCTCGGGCGGCTTCGGACCCAGCGTCGGCGGCCCCGTCGCCATGGGCTATGTCGCGACGCCGCATGCCGAACCCGGCACCGCCCTTCATCTGATCGTGCGCGGCAAGGCCCAGCCGGCCAAAGTCGCGAAACTCCCCTTCACGCAACACCGCTACAAGCGCTGACCAGACCACGCCGCAGGAGGCTCGACCCATGTCCACGACCCGCTACACCAAGGATCACGAATATATCCGCATCGACGGCGATACCGGTATCGTCGGCATCACCGATTACGCCCAGAGCCAGCTCGGCGACGTGGTCTATGTGGAGCTTCCCGAAGCCGGCAAGGCGCTTGAGAAGGGGGGCGAGGCGGCCGTGGTCGAGAGTGTGAAGGCGGCGAGTGAAGTCTATGCCCCGGTCTCGGGCGAAGTCCTCGAAGTCAATGGCGATCTCGAAGCCGCGCCCGGCACCATCAACGAAGATCCAGCCGGCGCCGGCTGGTTCCTGAAGCTGAAGATCGCCGATACCTCCGAGCTCGACGAGCTGATGAGCGAGGAAGACTACCAGGCCTATGTGAAGTCGATTTCCTGATCGGCGGACACTGAGCCCTGATCCGTCGCGGGCAATCATCGCACTTGACCCTGCGGCGGGCTACGACATCTGACCGTGCGAGCGGCCCTTGCGCCAGACGGCGCAGACGAGACCTCCATATCGGAGAGGAGACACCATGCGTTATCTGCCCCTGTCCCCTGATGATCGCAGCGAGATGCTCGCGAAGATCGGCGTGGATGCGATCGACGATCTGTTCGCCGATGTCCCGGCGGACAAGCTCCTGACCGAACCGCTGGACCTGCCGCGCCGCAAGGGCGAGATGGAGGTCGAGCGCATTCTGGGCCGAATGGCCGGACGCAACGTGACGGCGAGTTCCGTGCCCTTCTTCGTCGGCGCCGGCGCCTACAAGCACCATGTGCCCGCGACCGTTGACCACGTCATCCAGCGCTCGGAATTCCTCACGAGCTACACTCCCTATCAGCCGGAAATCGCGCAGGGCACACTGCAGTACCTGTTCGAATTCCAGACCCAGGTGGCGGCGCTGACCGGCATGGATGTGGCCAATGCCTCCATGTATGACGGCTCCACTGCCGCCGGCGAGGCCGTGCTGATGGCGCACCGCGTCACCAGGCGCGACAAGGCGGTGCTCTCGGGCGGGCTGCATCCCCATTATGCCGATGTGATCGAGACCCTCTCGCACATGTCCGGCGACAGGGTCGTCTCGCTGCCCGCCGATCCGCGCGCCGACGAGGACATCATCGCCGCCATCGACGACGAGACCTCCTGCGTCGTGGTGCAGACGCCGGATGTGTTCGGCAATCTGCGTGATCTGGAAAAGATCGCCGAGAAGGCGCATGCCCATGGCGCGCTGCTCATCGCCGCCTTCACCGAGGTGATGTCGCTCGGCCTGATCAAGCCGCCCGGCGCGATGGGCGCCGATATCGTCGTCGGCGAAGGCCAGTCGATCGGCAACAGCCTGAATTTCGGCGGCCCCTATGTCGGGCTTTTTGCTGCGCGCCAGAAATTCGTGCGCCAGATGCCAGGGCGCCTGTGCGGCGAGACGGTGGATGCCGAGGGCAAGCGCGGTTTCGTGCTGACGCTCTCCACCCGCGAGCAGCATATCCGCCGCGACAAGGCGACGTCGAATATCTGCACCAATTCCGGCCTGTGCTGCCTCGCCTTCACCATCCACATGACCCTGCTCGGCCAGACCGGTCTGCAGCGGCTCGCGCGCGTCAACCACGCCAATGCCGTGGCGCTCGCCGATGCGCTCGCCGGCATACCGGGGGTCGCGGTGATCACGGGGGCCTTCTTCAACGAATTCACGCTGAAGCTGCCGAAAGACGCGGCGGCCGTGGTCGAGGCGCTGGCCGACAAGGGTGTTCTGGGCGGCGTGCCCTATTCCCGCCTCGCCCCGGATGCCGATTGCGGCGACCTGCTGCTGGTCGCCTCCACCGAGGTCAATACCGACGAGGACCGCGCGGCATTCGTGGCGGCTCTGAAGGAGGTGCTGGGGTGATCGACGCGACCGGTACTCTGCCAATCACGACCATTCTTTCCTCCACCCACGGAGACACATCATGCTGAACCGCCAGGGACGCCCCACTTCGGCCGGCGACGGCGCGATCACCGCCGATACCGGAACCTTCACCGGCAACCGCGCCCTCTTGCAGGAAGAGGCGCTGATCTTCGAATCCGGGCGCTACGAGACCACCGGCGTCGATTTCGACGAAACGGAAAATTTCTCCCCGCGTCTGGGCGGGCTCGCCCGCGAAGGCGATATCGGCCTGCCGGGGCTCTCGGAGCCCGAGACGATGCGCCATTTCGTGCGCCTGTCGCAGAAGAATTACGGCATCGATACCGGGCTCTTCCCGCTGGGCTCCTGCACCATGAAGCACAATGCCCGGCTGAACGAGCGCATGGCGCGACTCCCCGGCTTCGCCGACGTGCATCCGCTGCAGCCGGTCTCGAGCGTGCAGGGCGCACTGGACGTGATGGACGAACTCTCGCGCTATCTCGTCACGCTCACCGGCATGACCAGCGTGGCGCTCTCGCCCAAGGCCGGTGCGCATGGCGAATTGTGCGGCATGATGGCGATCAAGGCCGCGATCGACGCCAAGGGTGAAGGCGAGACCCGGCGCACGGTGCTGGTGCCGGAATCCGCGCATGGCACCAACCCGGCCACAGCGGCGCTGATCGGCTTCAAGGTCAGGACCGTGCCTGCCGATACGGATGGGACCGTGCGCGTGCAGGCGGTGAAGGATCTGATCGGGCCGGATACGGCGGCGATCATGCTCACCAATCCCAATACCTGCGGCCTGTTCGAGCCGGAGATCGTCGAGATCGCGAAGGCGCTTCACGATGCGGGGGCGTATTTCTATTGCGACGGGGCGAATTTCAACGCCATCGTCGGCAAGGCGCGGCCCGGCGATCTCGGGGTCGATGCCATGCATATCAACCTGCACAAGACCTTCTCGACGCCCCATGGCGGCGGTGGTCCGGGCTCTGGCCCGGTGGTGCTGTCACAGCGCCTCGCGCCGTTCGCGCCGGTGCCCTTCGTCACGCCGGGCGCCGAGGAGGGTCTCACCCTCGTCGAGCACGAGAAGGACGCGGACGAGAAGCCCTTCGGGCGCATCACCGCCTTCCACGGCCAGATGGGCATGTATGTGCGCGCGCTCGCCTACATGCTCTCGCACGGCTCCGACGGCATGAAGCAGGCCTCCGAGGATGCGGTGCTCAACGCCAACTACATCCGCGCCGGCCTGCGCGACCTGATGAGCCAGCCCTTCGGCGACAAGCCCTGCATGCACGAGGCCCTGTTCGACGATAGCTGGCTCAAGGATACTGGCGTCTCCACCCTCGATTTCGCCAAGGCGATGATCGACGAGGGCTATCATCCGATGACGGTGTATTTCCCCCTCGTGGCGCACGGCGCCATGCTGGTCGAGCCCACCGAATCGGAATCGAAATCCTCGCTCGATCTGTTCATCGCCTCCATGCGCGATCTCGCCCAGGCGGCAAAGCGCGGCGAGAGCGAACGCTTTGCACAAGCGCCCTTCCACGCACCCCGCCGGCGTCTCGACGAGACCCGCGCCGCGCGCCAGCCGATCCTGAAATGGACGCCGCCGGAGCC